>OJRH01000312.1_pt1 | contig 25912 bp, 25 predicted proteins | sample 1599131 | NCBI WGS metagenome assembly OJRH01 (sample SAMN03922527, study PRJEB24848) | human gut metagenome | isolation source: stool sample | host: Homo sapiens | place: Germany | collected 2010-05
ACCCACTAAATTCTACAGCCGCCCTCCATGGCGACTGTATGTTTGATATTTTATTTTCTGATATGTGCTGGAAGATTCTCAGACCATGGTAACAAATCTTCCAGGAAGCTGCGGTCTGTATCTTCCATATGCTTTGGTATCTCCTCCAAGAGATACTCAAAATAATCATAGGGTTTAAGATTATTAGCTTTTGCTGTTTCAGCAATACTATATATCATGGCTGAAGTTTTGGCACCATTGATTGTATCAATCATCTGCCAGTTCTTCTTGCCTACACAGAAACCTCTGATAGCTCGCTCACTTGCATTATTATCGATTGGTACATCGCCATCTGTGAGGAATACCTTGAGGTATTTTTCCTGGTTTAATGCATATTTAAATGCATCCTGAAGCTTACATGAGCCCGATACATTTGCCTGATTTTGTTTTAGGTACATAAACAAGGCATCCACAAGCGGTTTGATTATTGCTTGTCGTTGCTCAAGTCGTTCATTGGAAGTCAGATCCTTTAGCTTACCTTCTTCCCGGTAGATTGCCTGAATCTGCTTCATGACAATGTATGATACGGTTCCTTTTTGAGATCCCTTTGGAATCACTTGTAGAGCCTGCTCGAATCGGCGTCTCATGTGAACCCAGCAGCCCGCAATGGTTAGGTCTTCTTTCTCTTTTTCAAGAGTGTGATAGACCTGATATCCATCGGTCACACAGATTCCACTGAAATCCTTTAGGAATTCTCTGGGATGTGAGGCATTTCTGGTGAGCTGATAATCATATAGGATTATCTGTTGTTCAGGATTCATATACCCTGAACGGTAGACCCACATATAGCTCTTGCTACCTGCAGCTCGGCCATCCTTGTTTACGAGAACTGGAGTTTCGTCGGCCTGAATTACATGATAGTCATAGATTAGCTTATGCAGATAATCATACATAACTGATATGTAGGTCTCACCAAGACGGATCATCCAGTTGGCCATGTTTTGGCGGGTGATTGCCAGACCATAGCGTTCAAACTCTTTTTCTAATCGATAAAGAGGAAACGCATTTACATACTTACCATTCATGATAGCTGCAGCAATAGATGCTGATACAGGACTTCCTTTAAGAAGAGCCTTTGGATGATCAGCTTTCACTATACGATTATACTTCTTGCTGGCATATACACCTACATGATGCTCTGTAACTATGACCTTTGTTGGAAAGAATTATCTGTTCCATCATGCGCTGCAGCTTGTCGTTACCAGATTGAACCTCTTTTGTTAGCTGCTCAATCTGATTTACGGCTTTACTCAACTCTTCCTGCTGATTGAGAAACATTTGTATAATAAGCGACTTGTCTACTGTATTAAGTTGTTCTTCTGTGTACTTAATTGCCATAATGGAACCTCTCTTTTTACTGGTTCTATTATAGCGTATTGCCTTGAATTATGCCAATTTAAGTCATTTAACCAATAGGCATTTTGACGGTGGATAAGTGCCGGTAACAACTAAATATGCTCCATAATGAAATATTTTATTTTCTACGTATTGCACAAAACTAAATGGGGCATACGTTAAAATAGGACTAAATCAAGAGAAACCTTATAAAACAAGGGTTTGAATGATTTAAGTCCTATTTTTTTAAAAAGTCCGCGAGAGAATATTCTGCAATTTCAAATAATGAGTTAGACTGAATGCAAGTCAGGGATAACCTGATGGACAACTAAATATGCAATTACAGGTTTAATGAAATATCATTATCATACCAGAAATGTCGTATGGAGTAAAATTCCGCAACAGGCACCAGACAAGAATCAGTCCAAGCTTTGCGAAGAGAGTCGAAGAATCGAAAGAAGATGAAGCAGCAGGGTGCATTTAATGTTTACGGAAGTATTTACACCGCTGCTATAAAAATTCGGTTTAATATCTCTTTAACAATTCCTAATTATTTCAAAAACATTCGTACACTATCATAGGCAGTGTCCAATGGATAAGCGAAAAAAAAGAAAGGAGATTTTGATATGGATGCGATTGAAACAAAGGGATTAAGCAAGGATTACGGCCATGGGCGCGGAATCTTTGATGTAACCTTTGAAGTTCACAAAGGAGAAGTCTACGGCTTTTTAGGCCCGAACGGCGCCGGGAAATCTACTACGATGCGCCATCTTATGGGTTTCTCCAGGCCCAAAAGCGGAGACGCATATATAGGAGGGAAAGACTGTTGGAAGGATCATGCCGCTATCATGAAATCAGTTGGATATCTTCCCGGTGAGGTGGCCCTTCCGGATGGTTTAAACGGCGTTCAATTTTTGGAAATGATGAAAGGCTTAAGAGGCGGCCGTGGGGAACGGATGCAGGAAATGATTGATTTGTTCCAGGTGAATCTGAACGGTTCAGTGAAAAAAATGAGTATCGGCGAAAAGCGGAAGCTGGCGGTTGTGGCCGCGTTTATGAGCGATCCGGATATCCTGCTCTTAGATGAGCCGACAAGCGGTCTTGACCCGGTGATGCAGGAGGTTTTCATCGATTTTGTTAAATCGGAAAAAGAAAAAGGAAAAACCGTTTTGCTTTCCAGCCACATATTCAGAGAGGTAGAAGCATTGTGTGACAGGATTGCCATCATCAAGGAAGGCAGGATCGTCTCTGTTACCAATGCGGAGGAAGTCAAACATTTCAAAAGAAAAACCTTTGATATTACCTTTGCGGACCGGCAGAATCTTGAGAAATTCAAGCAGACGGGCTTTGAAATCAAAGAGGAGGACAGTGGGGCGCAGATGCTCTCTGTGGCAGCGGAAAATCCACAATGCGACAAGCTGATAAAAACGCTTATGCAGTTTGATGTGGTGCATTTTGTGGAGCATAATCAGACCTTGGAGGATTACTTTATGAACTTCTATAAGAGTGACAGGACGTTTGGAGGGATTGCACATGGAAAACATCATTGAAGTGAAGAATCTCACCAAAGATTACGGGCATGGAAGGGGCATTTTTGATTTTTCGTTTGGTGTAAAACAAGGCAGCGTATTCGGGCTTGTCGGCACGAACGGAAGCGGGAAAACCACGACCATCCGCCATATGATGGGATTCATAAAAAGCGATAAAGGCAGCGTTGCGATCCATGGGCTAGATGCATGGAAGGACGCGGCGAAAATCAAAAAGATGGTCGGATACATTCCGGGGCAGATTGATTTCCCGGATGTGGGAACCGGTACAGCGTTCCTGAAAATACAGGCCGATATGCTGGGCATGAAGGATTTTTCCTATATGAACGACCTGATCGACCGCTTCAAAATTGATATTACAGCGCCGCTGAAACGGATGAGCAAGGGCATGAAGCAGAAAATGGGCATTGTCGCCGCATTTATGGCGCAGCCGGATATTTACCTGCTGGACGAACCCTCTACCGGGCTTGACCCGCTGATGAGGGATACGCTGATCGAGCTGATTCTGGAACAAAAGGCTCAGGGGAAGACAATCTTCCTTTCCAGCCATATCTTCAAAGAGCTGGAGGATACCTGTGATTCGGTTCTCTTCATTCACGATGGCCGCATGGTGGATATCACGGACAGAAGCCTGTATGAAGCCGATCCTCGTGAAACCTATACTTTTACACTGGCGGACGAAGAAGAATATATCCTTTGCCGAGACAAGGTACAGGAATTCATAGATGGCCACCCCGAAGCCGGAATCCAGTGCTGGAGAAGGCACAGGCATCACAGCTTTACCCTGAATCTTCCGGTAGCGCTTTTGAATGAGTTGTTTTCGCTGTTTGCAAGATACACGGTTACAGCGCTGGGAAGCGAGCCGTTTACGCTGGAAAAATATTATACGACAATTATTGAGAATGTGGAGGATAAGTAAAATGATTAGTTTACCGCTTATGAAACAAACCGTGAAGTCAAACGGAATTCTTTGGCTGATTTTTACTGCTGTCCTGGGCGTGCTGCTGGCGCAGTTTGCATCGCTGGAAATGACACAGTTCCTGCTGTTTTTGATCCAGTACGGTATGATGGCAATGATCCTGCCGGGCATTTACATTCTGATCAGCTCCAACAAGCTGCTGGTCGGACAGGTAGACAGAGGCTCCATGGCCTATGTGCTTTCCACGCCGAAACGCAGAAGCACCGTTGTTGCCACGCAGGTACTTTATTCTGTTGTTACCATCGCTTTGATGTTTGTCATTACCACCGTTTTGCATGGAGTGATCAATGCGGCTTCTCCCATTACGCTGGGTCAGGCAGGCATTGAGATTCCGGAGCTGATGGGGACAGAGCTGACATTTGACATGATATTGAAGGTCAATCTTTCCGCTATGCTGGTGTGCCTCGCCATGGGCGGCGTCTGCTTTATGTTTTCAGGCGTTTTCAACCAGTCGAAATATTACATTGCATTCAGCGGAACCTTCGTCGGCGTCAGCATTCTTGCCAATATGATGGCGATGTTCGGCTCCCTTGGCGTAGAGGCTCTGGAAAACTTCAAATATGCTTCTATCTGCACGCTATATGATTATAATTCTGTGATTGCAGATACGGATACCTGGATTATTAAAGGCGCAGTGGCGCTTGGAATTGCCGTGGTTTCCTATGCAATCGGAAGTATCCGCTTCTGCAAAAAGGATCTGCCGCTGTAAAATCACTTGGGGGAATCTTTGAGAACCGTCCATTAGACGGTCTCAGAGATTCTCTTTTTTGTCCGCAAAAACACGATTTAATATTTCTCTAACATATCGTGAACATCTTAAAAATATCAGCCCGGTATGATATGGATACAAAGCAGAAATGGCGGTATTTGTGCCTATCTTCCTTTTCATAAGTATTTTGACAAAGCAGAAAACATGGATGAGCGTTGTAGGCTCCTGTGCCATCGGTATGCTGCTGTTTATGATGATTCCGGCGTTGACTCCGCTGAATGCGACCATTATGAATCCAATCCTCTGTTTGGCTGGCGGCGCTCTGTTCAGCGTCGGACTCGGTGCATTGGGTACATTTGCGTTGGGAAAGAGCGACCTGGTTTGATGGAAGTTTCCGTTTCAAAGTCAACAAAAGATTGCGAAAAGGATGTTTTTAATAATTCCTAAACAATTCGTAATCATCGCAGAAACATACGAATTATAAAATGCAGTCAGCAAGTGAGAAATCGCGGAAGCGATCCACGGAAAATATCAAAACAAACTTTGGAGGTATGTGTTATGTCAAAGAAAAATTTTGTTACACTCATTCTCAGCACTGTCGGCGGGATTCTGTTCGCCATTGGGATGTGTATGTGTCTGCTTCCTGAGTGGAATGCATTCGCACAGGGTGTTGTGATTGCGGCAGTCGGCGCAGTTATCCTGCTCATCATGGTCATCGTCCGCCGCAAGATGGAAGGCAAGCCGGTTATTGTAAAACTCTCCGGCAAAACCATCGGCTCCATTCTGCTCGGCATTGTCGGCGCGTTGGTGCTTGGCGTTGGAATGTGCATGGTTATGGTTTGGGAGATGCTAATCCAGGGCATTTTGGTGGGCGTTGTCGGCATCGTTCTGCTGCTTTGTTTAATCCCGTTGATAAAAGGTTTGAAGTAAGGAGGCATCTATTATGAAGAAGTTTATTATTCCCGCTGCAGTTGTTGCCGTCTTGGGTGGGATAGCGGCAACTGTAACCGGTTTGATTTGTAAAAACAGAAAAGCGAGTTGTTAAGGAAGGTCATAATCATGGCTGAATCAAAAATCGTAAAGGCAAATGAGAAGATTGCCGATGGCGTCGTCAAAGGCTATAAGAAAATCGAAGATGGAGTAGTCGATGGCTACAAAAAGATTGAAGAAGGTGTTGTAGGCGGGTTCGGGAAAATGACCGATAAGTTTGTTGATCAGTTTCTGACGCAAGAGGGCGAGACGGTGGAGGATGCTAAAAAACGTCTTGCCGACGAACAGGCAGCCCGTGAGACAGCAGCCAAAGAAGCATCGGAACAGCGTCACGCAGAAAACGCTGTAAGAATGGGTGCAGCTTCAGATATCGCTAAAGCAAGCATAGAAGCCAGCATGGAAATGGCAAAAACCAGCGTCGAGGCAAGTAAAAATGCCGGGAAGAAACTATAATTTTTAAATGTCAAATTCGGTATCGTTCCGGGAAAGACGGCATGGATAATCGGTGCCGTCTTTCCCGGATTTTTTAAAAAATTTTTGAAATCCGGAAAACGCAAACAAAACTTTAACATTTGGGTGTTATAATATATAACAATAGGGTTCCCGAAGGGGTTCCTATTGTAGAGAAAACAAAGGAGGCATATGAAGATGTTTAAGATATTAGTAGTGGAAGACGATAGAGAAATGAATCATGCTGTTTGTTCCTATCTGAATCAGAACGGTTATGAAACCGTAGGCTGCCTGAATGCAAATGAAGCCTATGATGCTATGTATGGCGGGGATTGGTTTGACCTGATTGTTTCTGATATTATGATGCCCGGTGTAGACGGCTTTGAGTTTGCACAGACAGTCCGGGAGCAAAATCAGGAGATTCCGATTCTTTTTATGACGGCAAGGGATGATTTTGCAGCTAAACAAAAGGGATACCGAAGCGGGATTGACGATTATCTCGTTAAGCCGATTGACCTTGACGAGTTGCTCCTGCATATCGGGGCGCTGCTCCGCCGGGCGAAGATAGCAAACAGCCATAAAATCGAAATCGGTTCCCTGAAACTGGATGCAGACGAGCACACCGCTTATCTGAATGATGAGGAAATTTCTCTGACGGTACGGGAATTTAATCTGATTTACAAACTGCTTTCCTATCCGAAAAAGACATTTACCCGATCCCAACTGATGGATGAGTTTTGGGATGGAGATACTTCGTCCGGTCTGCGGACAGTGGATGTTTATATGACAAAGCTGAGGAATAAGTTTGCCGATTGCGACGCATTTGAGATTGTGACTGTTCACGGGCTCGGCTACAAGGCGGTGGTGAAATGAAGGAAGCCGCAAATGAAAAACGATACAGGCGGATTTTAGAGTTTATCAGTCATTTTGCTATCTTCTTTTTGCTGATTGGCTTTGTGATTACCTGCTGCATTGTATTATTTCTTCATGCTGCACAGAATGCGGGCGTTGTATATACCGAAGAGAATATCCAGTTTGCCGCAAAAATCACCTTTGCAAATGTTTTGATATTGAGTCTTCTTTGTACCGCAATAGACACGGTTCGCAGATATGTTACCATTGGCAGACCGGTCAAACAGATTGTAGAGGCCACAGAGAAGGTTGTTCATGGAGATTTTTCCGTCCGCATTGATAAGTTTAAGCTGACAGGCTCCGAAACCGGTATTCCGGTCGTTGTTGATCACCTGAACCGCATGATTGAGGAATTGTCCAGCATGGAAACTTTACGCACGGATTTCATTGCCAATGTGTCCCATGAGTTAAAATCTCCTCTTGCGGTTATGCAGAATTACGGAACGCTGCTCCAGCAAACAGATTTGCCGGAGGAAAAACGGATGGAATACGCCAAAGCCATTACCGACGCCTGCCGTGGCCTTGCAAGCATGGTTACAAACATTTTGAAGCTCAACAAATTGGAAAATCAGACGATTTATCCGGAGGCAAAGGCGTATGATTTAGGCGAACAGCTCTGCGAATGTCTGATTGGTTTTGAAGATGCGTGGGAGAAAAAAGGGCTGGAAATTGATACGGATATCGAAGAAAATATTTTCGTAAAGTCGGATCCGGAGCTTCTTTCCTTGGTGTGGAACAATTTGTTTTCCAATGCGATTAAATTCACCGATCCAGGCGGTTCTGTCTCCCTTCGGCTGAAATCGGAAGGCGCTTATGCGGTAATAGGAGTATCGGATACCGGATGCGGAATCAGCCAGGAAGCCGGAAAACATATATTTGAAAAATTCTATCAAGGAGACACTTCCCATGCCACGAAGGGAAACGGCTTAGGCTTAGCCCTTGTTAAGCGGGTGATAGATATTGCTGGTGGTGATATTGGGGTTTCCAGCGAGATTGGCAAAGGCAGCACCTTTACCGTAAAACTAAGGAGGGAGACAGGTGGAAAAACTTAAAGGTATCTTAAAAAAGATATTCTGTCTGCCGCCCTTGCCGACAGTACTCATTGCGGTTCCGGCATTTATCTTTGTTTTTGTCATACTGGGTTTGGGCGGGCATCCTCTATTAGCGTATATATCGTATGGACTTTCCGCCTATGCATTGATTATTACTGTTACGGGGATCTCCGGTATTTATAAAGGGATTCAAAAAGGGATCAGGGAAAATCCGCTGACGAAAAAACTGCGTGGCATTCCCATCGTAAGACGATATTTGGATGATGGTGCGTTCCGTGCTGAGATTTCACTGTATACCGGCGTAACAATCAATTTTGCCTATGTGTTTATCAAATTGTTTTCAGGAATTTACTATCGTTCCCTCTGGTTCGTGGCATTGGCATTCTATTATGTGTTCCTTGCCATAACACGGTTTATGCTTTTCCACCATGTACGAAGCAAGCCGGTCGGGCAGGAATATGTTTCCGAATTGAAGCGATATCGTCTTGTTGGATATATACTCTTAGTGCTGAATTTGGCTCTTGGCATAGTTGTCACCTTGGTGGTTCAGCAGAACAGAGGCTTTGAGTACGGCGGATACTTAATTTATGTCATGGCAATTTACGCCTTCTACACGATGATTTCTTCCGTAATCAATGTTGTAAAATACCGCAGATACAACAGCCCTGTCCTCTCTGCCGCAAAAGCGGTGAATTTGACAGCGGCACTGGTATCAATGCTTTCATTGGAAACGGCGATGATTTCACAGTTTGGCGCAGCGGAGGATCCCATGTTTCGGCTTATTATGACGGCGGTTACTGGATTTGCTATTTGCGCATTTGTTCTCGGCATGGCTGTTTTTATGATTATAAAAGCAACAAAGAAAATAAGAAACTCTGCAATTTAATATTTCAGAAACATAACTTTATTATTTTGAAAATGAACCACATGTATGATGATAATACCAAAATCTATTATGGAGGCTGATAATCATGGAAGAAAAGAAAGAAACCTTTGAATATAACTATTCCGCAAAACAGCAGAAAGAAATAAAAACTATCCGCGAAAAATATGTGCCGAAAGAAGAAAACAAAATGGAGCAACTTTGGCGGCTGGACGCCAGCGCTACAAAGCCCGGAACGGCTGCGTCTATTATTGTCGGTGTGATCGGCGCATTATTGTTTGGTATCGGAATGTGCTGCACCATGGTGTGGATGGGGAACCTGTTCATTCCGGGCATCGTGATTGGAGTGGCCGGACTGCTTGCGATTGCGGCTGCTTACCCGGTATATACGCATATCACGAAAAAACAGAGGGAGAAGCTGGCCCCGGAGATCATGAGACTAACGGATGAACTGATGAAATAACGGATTTTCAAAGGCGGTGAATCATGGTTAAAATATTGGTAATCCGAAGCGGATCTATAGGAACAGAGGACATTTGTAATTCTCTTAAAAGCAACGGATTTGGTATTGAAACAGTAGCAGCAGAATATATAACAAAGGCGCAGCTTCGCTGTATAGCTTGTGCAATGATAATATGTGAGCGAAAGGTGCTTGAAAATAAAGAAATCCATGCGTTTTTGCAGAACTGGACCGCTCCCGTCTTATGGATTGTGGATGAAAAAGATCTACCTGCGGCAGTCTCCAACTTTCGGATGGGATTGGAGGATTATATTGTTTTGCCGACAGAGACAGCAGAGATTCTGGCAAGAGTGCGTATGTTGCTGCGCTGTGCTGGAATGGATACCGGCAGGAAGCTGACGGTTGGAGATTTGTATCTGGATGCGGATGCCAGAGTCGCTGTTGCAAACGGAGAGGAAGTTCCGCTCACAATGCGGGAATTCAATATTCTTTTTGGGCTGCTTTCAGAACCGGAGAAGGCTTTTTCCAGACAGGAGCTGATGCAGAAATATTGGGATGAGGACAGCAAGACGAATCAGCGCGCCGTTGATGTGTATATGACAAAGCTGCGAGAAAAATTCTCAGATTGCAATGATTTTAGAATCGCAACGGTGCACGGGATTGGCTATAAGGCTGTGATTACAAATGTCTTTTTTCTGAAGCATGCAGGAAATGATGGAAAGCGTTATGCCAGGTGATTTGATGGTGCTTGCTGATTCCGCTGCAAATATGATGCTCGACCAGACAAGACAAATGATGGGAAATTTGGTGGGGTATAAAGAATTGATGATGCAGTACGCCTGCGCCATCAAGGAAATCCGGACAAAATTTGATGTACTCAGTACCGAATGCAGAATCCGTTATCAACGCAACGGATGCCCAAATGCTGGAACTGCGCAAACAAATTGAAGCTGCGGCGGATCAGCCGACAGAGGATGATATTTTGTTTGATAAGCTCAGCCGACTGGATATTTCTTTGGATTAAGGAGGCAGACGATGGAAGAACACTATATTCAATTTGAAAATGTAATAAAAAGCTATGGCAGCGGAAATGCGCAGGTCAACGCCTTATCGGGAGTAAGTTTTGCGATTGACAAGGGCGAGTTTTGCGTTCTGCTCGGTTCCTCCGGCGCAGGAAAGACAACGCTGCTCAATATGCTCGGTGGTATGGATACGCTGACCAGCGGGCGAATCAAATTTGACGGGAAAGAAATCTCTGGTCTTGGAAAACGAGAATTGATCGAATACCGCCGCCATGATGTGGGCTTTGTCTTTCAGTTCTATAATCTGATTCCCAATCTGACAGCGTTGGAAAATGTGGAAATTGCAGCGCAGCTTTGCAAGGATCCGATTCCAGCCGGGGATGCGCTCGCCATGGTGGGACTTTCCGAGCGTGCTTCCAATTTTCCCGCACAGCTTTCCGGCGGTGAACAGCAGCGGGTTGCCATCGCCCGTGCATTGGCGAAAAATCCTCGCTTACTGCTCTGTGATGAACCCACCGGAGCGCTGGACTACAAAACCGGAAAAGCGGTATTGAAACTGCTGTACGATCTCAGCCGGGAACGAAATACAACAGTGGTCATCATTACACATAATCAGGCGATAGCGCCTATGGCTGACCGGGTAATTCGTATCCGCAGCGGAAAGATTGAATCCAACGAAGTGAATACAAACGCCGTTCCTATTGACGAGATTGAGTGGTAGCCTATGCAAAATACAACTTTAAAAATGACCGGAAGAAGTATCCGCATCTCGATAGGCCGCTTTGCTGCTTTGTTTCTTATTATTGCCCTCAGCGTTGGCTTTTTTGCAGGCTTGAAACTGACAAAGGCGGATATGCAAAAAACGCTGGGTCTGTATCTGAAAAATCAGCAGATGTATGATTTTCGGCTGATATCAACGCTTGGCTTTACGAGCGAAGACGAAACATCTTTTGAGAAAATGGATGGAGTTCGCTCGGCGGAAGGATCTAAATCTGTAGATTTGCTGATGGAGTTTGACGGAAATATACTGCCATATACAGTTTTGGCTATTCCTGAAAAGATCAACCTGCCTTCACTTATGGAGGGACGAATGCCGGATGCTGATTCAGAATGTATTGCCGATGCGAATGTTTTCAATGCGGAAGATATCGGAAAGACAATAACGGTGGCGGCGGAAAATGCAGAGGATAGTGCGGACAAGCTGAAAACAAAAACATATACCATTGTCGGGTTGGCAGAATCACCATTGTATCTTGGCTTAGACCGAGGAACAACAACTCTTTCGGGAGGCAAGCCAAAAGGATTTCTCTATCTGTCTCCCGAAGCTTTTGAAACAGAAATTTATACCGACCTGTATTTGACTTTAACTGACAATGCAGCGGTATATAGCGAAGAATATGACCGCCTTACCAAACAGTATAAACCGGATGTGGCAAAACTCTGTGAGCAGACGGCGCAAAACCATTATGATTGGCTGCTGGCAGAAACAGGCTTGACGGCTGAGATGGCGGAAACTGCCGGAATATATGAGCCAGACACCTATATCCTTACACGGTCTGAAAACGCCGGGTATGTCAGCTTTGAAAATGACACCTCGATTGTAAGCGGAATTGCAAATGTATTCCCGGTATTCTTTATCCTTGTAGCAATGCTCGTGTGCATTACGACCATGAGCCGTATGGTGCATGAGGAAAGAACACAAATTGGCGTGCTGAAAGCGATGGGATTCTCAAATAAGGGGATTATCGGGAAATATCTCCTTTATGTAGGAAGCGCCACTCTGCTTGGATGGGGCGTTGGGTATTTCCTTGGCACAAGAGGTATTCCACAGGTCTTTTGGTTTGCATATAACAGCATTTATGATTTCTCGTCTCTTTCCTATTGCTTTAATCCGTGGATCATGGGCGGAACATTGGTTGCTTCTTTGCTTGGAACGATGGGCAGCACTCTGTATGCGTGCCGCAGGGCGCTTATGAGCGAACCGGCAAAGCTGATCCGTCCGAAAGTTCCGAAAGCCGGAAAACGCATTGTTTTGGAGCGTATTGGTTTTCTCTGGAATCGACTGCCTTTCCTCCAAAAAGTAACAATGCGGAATATGTTCCGATATAAGAGCCGATTTTTGATGATGATTATTGGAATCAGCGGATGCACGGCATTGCTTGTCACAGGCTTTGGTGTGCGGGATTCGCTGCTTCCTACCGGAGATATTCAGTATGGAGAGATTCTTAAATACGATATAGAAGCAGAATTCCAGGAACCGCAGGAACCCCAAAATACTATTCTCAAAAAAACGGACGGCGTAGGACGCTATCTTCTGTTGGAAGAATCTTCGGCAGATATTCTTTCTGTGGAGAAAACGCAGAGTGTCAGGCTGCTTAGTTTTGATACCGACAATGTGAGGGATTTTCTTTGCTTATCGGATGGCAGTGCAGAATTGGCTATACCGGCAGACGGTGAAGTTATGCTTAGCCGTCAGGCGGCGAACAAACTCGGCGTGCAGCCGGGAGAAAAGATAAAGCTGCGTAATTCGGACAGAGAAATCTATGAGCTGAGACTATCCGGCGTATTTGAAAACCACATTGACAATTATGCAGTCATTTCTGCGGAAACATATCGGGAATGTGTAAACGCATGGGAACCAAAGAGAGCATTTATTCTGGCAGAAAAAGATGTTGATACACTTGCGGATACGCTGCTTGCGGCAGATGGCGTCAACGGTATTACCATTCTTGCCGATAGAAAGGACTCCATAGATGATTCTCTTTCCTGCCTCAACTACATTATTTTTCTGATAATCTTTTTTGCCGGTGCATTGGCCTTTGTCGTTATTTATAACCTGACCAATATCAACATTGCAGAGCGGAGCCGGGAGATCGCAACCGTTAAGGTACTCGGATTTTATCCGAAAGAGACGGGCGCATACATTCTGCGGGAGAATCTGATTTTATCCGCTCTTGCCGCACTTGTTGGTCTGCCGCTTGGGGTCATTCTTCATCGGTTTGTGCTTTACATGATAGACATTGACGGGCTTCTGTTCCCTGTACAGATTAGTGGGAGCAGTTATCTGCTGGCATTTATGCTGACGATTCTGTTTGCTTTTTTTGTGAACCTGTATATGAAGCGAAAAGTAGAGAAAATCCATATGGCGGAGTCATTAAAAACGGTGGAATGAAACAGAAAGAGCTTTCCACTAAAAAACGGTATAGTCCTTGAAAGACTATACCGTCGTACCAACTTATATTTTAAATCAGTTTTTGATTAATTCCGCCTGTTCGCAAAGCGCGATATACTTTTGGATTTCCTCTTCGCTCTTGTCGGAAAAGAAATCAACCACGCTTTTTGAGACTCTGTTCATGTGTGAAATGATTAAACCTTCCTTTATTCCACCTGCTGACATTCGCCATTTGAGGGATTTGTAAGATACCGTTTCAAGCTTACCTGTATGATTACAGGTGAGAAGAATCGTGCTCTGAATTGTCTTACTGTATCCAATCTTAAGTTGGACGATGTTTTCAGTGATGTTTTTGGAAAATCTTCTCGTTCCATTATTGAATATATGCTTGCTCATCCCGGGGAAACAATGTATTATTTTGCTTCACCCTATGTTAGAAAAGAAAAATATAGATTTGGATATAGACATTGAAGAAACAAATTTTTGGGGTAATAATGAATTATTGAATCATGCATGGTTAAATATTATTTCAAATGCGATTAAATATACTGATGATGGTGGTATGATTGAAATTACTTTAGTAAAAGATAAGAATATAACGATTTCAATCAAGGATTCTGGAATAGGAATGACAAAAGATCAAATTTCACAAATATTCGATAAGTTTTATCAAGCAGATACTTCTCATGCAAATAAAGGTTTAGGTCTAGGTTTAGCCATTGCAAAAAGAATTATATACCTTCATGATGGAGTTATTGAAGTAAACTCTGAATATGGTGTAGGAACCGAATTTAAGATTAAATTACCATTATCAGATTAAATGAGTTCTGTAAAGATAAGGCTAACGGAGATTGTGGAAAAGAGCCATGCGAAAAGCACGGACTACCAGAATCTGGAGAGTGCAAAGGAATTTTCAGACAAATGCGTAGAAGCGGCTGAAAACGGGGCACCCGTGGCAGACCGGCTCTGGGAGGAGTCCCACGGAGGGTGCGCGGCATGTGGAAAATGTAAGATGACGGTTAATGAATAAAATGGATAGAAAAGGCAGATAGAAGTCAGGGCTGACCGAAGGTTTATCGGTCGGCCCTGTAAGTTTTACGGTATTCAGATGGTGTACAGGCAAATGCTTTCTGAAAAGTTTTATAAAAGTGTGTGCGGTTGGTAAATCCCAGTTTCAGGGCAATTTCATTGACAGTCATATCAGTATGGCGCAAGAAAAAGGAAGCCTTTTTCATGCAGAAGGTCATCCCATAGTCATATATCGCCAAGCCGGTATATTTCTTTACAATCTTATTGAGATAGTCACCGGAATAGTGGAGTCTGACTTCCAGTTCATGACGTGGAATCCTGCCATCCGATTTTTCCATCAGCAAAGTGATTTCCCGAAAAAGTCTGTTTTCTGCATCTGTCCCTATCTTGACAGGTATTGTCTGATAATATTCGGGCTGATCAAGCAGGTGGAACAGCTTGAAAAACAGAGCTGTTACAGATGCAGATGATCCAAACTGTGGGGATAGAAGCTCTTTTGTAATTTGCTCGAATATGGAATGGACATTTTGAATCGTCCATTCTGCGTCTTTGGTGGGGATGAAATCTATATAATTTTTCCCGGTATGTCCGGAATTCGTAATGTTCTGCTGCAGAAATCGTTCCATTTGTGTTTGTTTATGTTCGCGTTCTGCCTGAAAGTAATTCATTGAGAGAGCAGAAAAAATATCCTTTATAAAATAATCTGAAAACTGAAAAAAGATTACCCGGAAATCTGTAGAGTACTCTTCTTTATGCCGGACATTTTTGTTCAGCAGACAGCCGCTTCCGGGAATATAGAGATGTCTCCGGTTTTCAATATTCTGATATAAAGTGCCATCGACAACAAAGAGCAGTTCGTAAAAATCATGTTGGTGCAGTCTGCCGGACAGAGATTGAGCAACTTCGGAAGCAGAAGATGAGCTGTAAATAATATTGTCAGGAGACATCGAAGTAAACAGAAGATGTTGCTCTTCGTTATCCGGGTGATAGGTGGTGAACTGGAGGACAAAAGGAGACTGCAGGTGGTAATAAGTTCCGATTTCCAAGTCTTTTCCGGCGACACCGGGCGCTGTGATATTGCGGAGCATATCGAGATTGTTATTGTTCTGGTTATGAATAGTAAACATAGTCATCCTCCTAAAATTGAATATGATACAAAAAAGCAAAAAGAGTGTCTGTATATGTCATTTTTATATGTGTTTTATCTGATTATACTATATTTAGTAAGATATGTATAAATATTTTAACTCATATTTACTAAAAGGATTTAAAGATTCTATAAAGCGAAAGGTGATAACAGCTATGAAAAAAGAGAAAACATTGAAACGCCCGGGACGGGTTGGATTTATACTTGTAAGCGTACTGCTTGCGGTTGTACTGGCAATCAATATTGTGGTAGTTGCGGTACTGCCGGGATACTATAATCTGGCAAATCATTTCCTTGGGAATAACCAGTTGAAAGATGAGGCGAGCGAGGCGGCAAAAGCCGAATCAGCAGCAGTTACAGAGGAAATTGAGGAGGAGGGAATTGTCCTTTTAGAAAACAAAAATAATACACTGCCGCTTACAGGTACAGATAAAATAAATGTATTTGGATACATAGGAAATGATGTAGTTTATGGTGGTTCAGGTTCTGGAAGCGGCGACTCGTCTGAAAATGTCAGTTTACGGGAAGGGCTGGAGAACAGTGGCTTTGAAGTGAACGGCGAATTAATGGATTTCTATGCAGAAAACTATGTGGAAAGGCAGTCTGAAGGCTTTACCGGAAATGACTACAGCATTTACGAGGTGCCTGTAAGTGAATATCCGGATGAACTGATAGAGAATGCAAAGGATTATTCTGATACAGCGGTATTTGTGGTCGGAAGAGTCGGAGGCGAGGGATATGACCTGCCATTAGAAATGAAAGAGTATACAGGCGGAGATGAAGGAAAGCATTATCTGGAGCTCCAGCAAGTGGAGATTGACTTGTTAGAATTGGTGGAGGAAAACTTTGAAAATGTAATTGTTATCCTCAATACTTCTAACGCTATGGAACTCGGTTTCCTTGAAGACGACGAGATTGATGCAGCAATTTGGATCGGAGCAGTAGGCTCCACTGGCAGCAATGCTGTTGGCAGTGTGTTAAGAGGTACGGTCAATCCGTCCGGGCATCTGGCAGACACATATGCATATGATTTAACATCAGCACCATCATATTATAATTTTGGAGACTATGAGTACACAAATGTTTCCTACGAAAACAATTCCCCTTATGCCGCGACAGCCTATGATGAACAAAATGGGAATTACCATTATGTGGATTATGTTGAAGGTATTTATGTGGGATACCGTTATTACGAGACCCGGTATATAGATAACCTGACAGGTGAATGTGATGAAGAGGCATATAGTGCAGTCGTACAATATCCTTTTGGATATGGAATGAGTTATACAGAGTTTACTCAGGAAATAACGGAATTTGAGGACAACGGTACGGAAATAACGATGACAGTAACTGTGACTAATACTGGAAATGCTGCCGGTAAAGATGTGGTACAGGTATATTACACTCCGCCATATACAGTGGGTGGGATTGAGAAATCTCATGTAGTATTAGCCGGATATGATAAGACAGACCTGCTTGAACCTGCACAGTCACAAGAACTGACGGTATCTTTTACATATGAAGATATGGCTTCTTATGATTATGCAGGGCTTAAAGCAGAAGGCGGTGCTTATGTATTGGAACAAGGCGAATATCAGATCCGGCTTATGGATGATGCCCATAATACCATTGATTCCAGAATAGTCACAGTTGACAGAGATTATATCTATAATGATGCAAATTATGGCGCAAGATCCACAGATGGCGAAGCGGCGGTCAATCATTTCGATGACGTGAGTTATGGAGAAAATAGCATATGGGTATCACGTGCTGACTGGGAAGGAACACTGCCGTTGGAACGCAGCACCACTTCAAGGGAAGCAAAGAAGGAGACTGTAGATCTGTTGAAAGACCGGTCTTATGAGGAAGATGGACAGGCAGAGGAGATTACAGTATCATCGGGGAATTTGACGCTGGCCGACATGGAGGGGCTGGAGTATGATGATCCTCTGTGGAATGATCTGCTTAGCCAGCTTTCAGTAGAGGACATGTCGAAGCTGATCCAGTTAGGCGGCTGGTCCACACCTGCTATCAGTTCTATTGGCAAACCGTATCTTATGGAGGTAGATGGACCGGCAGGCGTAAACGACGTGATGACAGGCCTGAATGGAAATCAATTTATGACAGACAATGTGCTGTGCGCTACTTGGAATAAAGAGCTCGCCAGAAAAAAAGGTGAACTGATGGGAGCAGAAGCGGCATCACTCCATGTGGCAGGAATTTATGCCCCGGCAGCGAACATCCATAGATCCCCATTCGGAGGACGAAACTTTGAATATTTTTCAGAAGATGGATATCTTTCAGGAACTATGGTTTCAGCACAGATCAGCGGCATACAGTCTCAAGGTGTATACTGTTATCTGAAACATTTTGCGCTTAACGACCAAGAGACTAATCGTTCCGATGGAGGATTATGTGTCTGGGCTACCGAACAGGCTATGCGTGAGATATATTTGAAACCATTTGAAATTGCTGTAAAAGAAGCGGATGTACAAGGAATTATGGCGGCTCTGAACCGTATTGGAGCAGTCAATGTTTCAGAGAGCAGTGAAATGCTGCAGGGTGTACTGGAAAACGAATGGGGCTTTCAGGGAACGATTGTGACAGACAGTATCATGGCTTGCGACTATATCAATATAGACCGGGCTCTGCTGGCAGGAACGGATCTGGTTTTAAGCATGATGAGGACAGACTTCCTGACAGAAAATTCTCTGGAGACAGCAACAGGAAATCAGGCAATGCGGCAGGCATGCCATGATATCCTTTATACAGAGGTAAACAGCAGTGCCTTGGATACGGTAAAGCAGCCGACACCGTATTGGTTATATATTGTTATTGTGGCAGACATTGCAATACTTCTCCTGTTCGTAAGATACTATGTCCGCAGACATAAAAGGATGAAGAATTGGAAGGAATCGCAGGTACAGATTATGAAAGAAAACAGTAGGGAGTGATGCAGTAATATGAAGAAATTATCTTTCAATGAGAAATGGACATTTTATAAAAAAGGTGAAAATAAAAGACAGACAGTGACTATTCCCCACGATGCAATGATACATGAAAAGAGGGAGCCGGACTGTCCCTCCGGTTCTGCCGGAGGATACTTTCCGGGCGGCATCTACTATTATGAAAAAAGACTGGAAAATGTAGAAGAACTTCTGGGTAAACACGTTGAGCTGCTGTTTGAGGGAGTTTATAAAGACGCAAAAGTTTACCTGAATGACGAGCTGATTGGATCCCATACATACGGATATACGCCTTTTTCCATTGTACTTGACGGAAAACTGAAATCGGATGGAGAGAATATTTTAAGAGTAGAGGTGGATAACAGCGAACTGCCAAACAGCCGCTGGTATACGGGAAGCGGTATTTACCGTCCGGTCTGGATGTGCGTTTCCGAACAGGCGCATATCCTTCAAAATGGAATCCGGATAAAAACCGTGTCTGCATATCCACCGTGTATCCGGGTTTCTGTGAACCATACAGGGGATGAAGCACTGATTGAGGTAAAAGATGGAGAGCGTGTGGTCAAAACCGCAAAAGGTGGGCAGGTGACCATGGAGCTTCCGGGCGCAGAACTTTGGAGTGAAGACAACCCGAAACTGTATCGCTGCCATGTAGTTCTTTTAAAAGACGGCTGCGTAGCAGATGAAGCAGAGGAATTGTTTGGCATCCGTGAACTTACATGGAATACAGACGGATTCAGAGTAAATGGAAAAAGTGTCCTGCTGCGGGGAGCCTGTATCCACCATGATAACGGGATTCTGGGAGCGTGCAGCTATGAGGCGGCGGAAGAACGGAGGGTACGCAGGCTGAAAGAAGCCGGATATAATGCGATCCGATCATCCCACAATCCTGCATCGGAAGCTATGCTGAAAGCATGCGACCGGCTGGGCATGTATGTGATCGATGAGATGTGGGATATGTGGTATAACAAGAAAAACAGTTATGATTACAGCATGGATTTTATGGATCACTATGAGGAAGATATACGTTCGGTGGCAATGCGCGACTATAATCATCCTTCTGTTATTATGTATTCGATCGGAAACGAAGTGTCAGAACCAGCGGAGGAAAAAGGTGTAAAACTTGCAGCAGATATGCAGGCATTATTCCATGAGATTGACGGTTCACGCCCAGTAACGGCAGGAATCAACCTGATGATCCTGACAAGGAGTGCGGCAGGAAATGCTGTTTATAAAGAAGATGGCGGACGGGATGAAACCAATTCCCGGAAAGCGCAGAAAATGACCAGCACGCAGTTCAATCAGATGACTTCCATGATCGGGACAGGAATGAATATGAGCGCTAATGGCGAAGAGGCGGATAAGATTACAACGCCTGTATTGGATCTTCTGGATATTGCAGGGTACAATTACGCTTCCGGGCGTTACCCTCTGGAAAAAGAGGCACATCCGGATCGTATCATATACGGCAGCGAGACATTCCCGCAGGATATTGCGAAGAACTGGAGAATGGCAAAGGAACACCCATACCTGATCGGTGATTTTATGTGGACAGCATGGGATTATCTTGGTGAAGCGGGAATCGGTGCGTGGGCCTATACGGAGGACGGCAGGGAATTTAACAAGCCTTATCCGTGGCTTCTCGCGGATGTGGGAGCCATGGACATTCTCGGAAACCCAAACGGGGAATTGTTTCTTGCACAGACCGTATGGGGGCTTCTTGACAAACCGATGATTGCAGTGCAGCCGGTGAACCATCCTGGCGTGGAACCTGCAAAGGCTGTCTGGAGAGGAACGAATGCAATTCCCTACTGGTCATGGAGTGGCTGTGAAGGAAATCTTGCGGTTGTGGAAGTGTATGGCAATGGCGCATCAGCAGAACTGATATTAAATGGAGTTCTTCTTGGAAGAAAAGACGTGGAGGATTACCGGGCAGTTTTTGAGACGGAATACCAGCCGGGTGTTCTGGAAGCCGTACTGTATGCTGGGGACGGAACAGAAATCGCCAGAAATGTATTAACATCTGCACAGGGGAACGTAAAGTTGGAACTTAAAAATGAACAGGAAAATCCAGGTTGTGCAGAGCCGGTTTATGTGGAACTTCATATTCAGGACGAAAAGGGCAATATAGAGTGCAACAGAGATGAAAAGATTACAGTAAATGTGAAGGGAGGAAAACTGCTGGCATTCGGAAGCGCAGATCCCAGAACGGAAGAAACCTTTGATTCTGGAAACTATACGACGTATTACGGGAAAGCGCAGGTTATAGTTATGAAAGATGAACCCGGAACGATTACGATAGCGGCAGAGAGTGAAACACTCGGAAGGGCAGAAATCACGGTGGATGTAATATAGAGGAAATCGGTTCCCGGTCAGAGACTCCATTCTGACCGGGACTTTATGTCCCCCGCGCCATACCGGCCCCACATATTTCAGTCGACGCAAAGTAAATGATATCACTCTTTGTGTTACTGAGCTGACATCATCTGAATTGTTCACAAAGGTACTGCAGGTGATTCGCGATGTTAAATGATGCCACATGTTTCAAACAGATTTATATCGTCTGCGGATACACCGATTTACAATCCGGGATTGATACGCTTGTATCTGTCATAAATTCAAGGACCGGAAATTCACCTTATGTTCCGGTTACATTGTATCGTTTCTGTGGACGGAAAGCAGACCGCATCAAAGGGCGCGTCTGGGAACAGGACGGTTTTTCACACACGATTTTTTCCATACCCATGTCAGCTTACTGATTTCGAAGCTAGGGGCACAGCCTAATCTGGTAGCGGACAGACTGGGACATGAAAAGATTCAGACAACATTATCTACATATTCTCATTTGTATCCAGATCAGTCACGAAAGCTGGCGGATCAGTTGGAGAAGATACCAAGATACTGTGGAAATGCCATGCGTAGTTCTCCCTGAAGCTTGTTCACATAAGCGCTGCGGTTATCCATTAAATCGTAGTATTCACGACAGAGATTACGGCAGTTTAGGGCAAGGTCAGAAGGCATAAGGGAAACCTTTAAATCAGGCTTCAAACCAACTAAAGCAGCTTTTTTAGAATCAAAACGGTCATTATGTACTTTTCGTATGTTGATATTTGTGCTATTCTTAGTGATGATAGGATTAATAACTGAGCAGTTAAAACCCTTATCACGAAGATAGCAGAAGAGTGGGGAATGATAAATTCCCGTGGATTCCAGGAAAATGCGACTTTCCAAAGAATACAACTCTTCTGCTTCTTTTATTTTAGAAACAGCGGTTGTAAGGGAACTCATTTGATTATAATCAACTTCACGGATTCAGGGAAATAGTAAGTATGGAATTGAAATAGGGTGTGGATACGAAACTATGAACTTTTTAAATTAGACATGGAACGATTAAGGATTGCTGCTAAGAGAAAGCCAACAGAAAATTATTTTGCGAATAGTAAACGAACCTGCAAGCCACCAGAACTACACACAATAATGAAAAAATGCAATGGTACTGGAGTCAGCTTTCGTCAGCTGCTGGCCGCCTCAGTTTGTTCAGTTCTCCGGCCAGTTTGGTCCATGATTCTCCGGTTGGAAGAATTGAGAGCGGATGGAAATACGAAGGTAATAAGATTACGTTCGACAAACTACCGCCAAATTTATATACATCCTCAAGCATAGGAGAACTCTTCATGCTGTCTTTGTCCTCCATATTAGGAATACAGATGGTTCCGACATTCTCCCATTTCAGATAGTCACAAATCGACTGAAACATGGAAATTGGCGCATCATAAACATCCTTTGCTCCAGAATCAAATAACAATGCAATCTTATTGAAATTAAATCCGACCAATGCATGGGCATACAGTCTGTCAATCACTGCTTTGGTCTGTGCAGTCACTTCCCACCAGTAAATAGGAGATGCAAACACCAATAAATCCGTTTGATTCAACACCTTCCAAATCTCGGTCATATCATCTTTTCGCACACAAGTCCCCTCATGTGTAAAACAATACTGGCAGCCTAAGCATCCTGCTACTTTCTTTGCACCTACATGAATCACTGACACCTCATGTCCTGCTTCTGTAGCTCCCTTTTCAAAAGCCTGTACCATTGTTGCTGTATTACCGTTAGCCCTTGGGCTGCCATTTAATACTGTAATTTTCATTCTGTTTTTCTCCTTCATCTTTTTGTAACGGTTATAGCTACCTCATCACCTTCGGATTTTCCAAGTTGCTCTCCTCAAAATTACATTTATTAGAACTGATGAAAATTTGAATTGCCGTTGTGGTAAGTATATCATAGTCGGACTTATTTATGCTGGATTTTTTTGTACAAGGGAGATTATAATACTGAAAGAAAAGCACCAATAATAAAAGCGGGGCAAAAATATATGATAAATATCAAAAAAACGGGGCAAAATATACATAATAAGCTTTAGTCATTGTTCTTTATCTATCTTATTGTTGGAGGTATGCCGGATGCTGTAAAAACATATATCAGTATAAAAGATATCCGTGAAGTTGATAAGATTCAGAGGGATATATATACATTGTATAAAGCTGATTTAACCCAGCAAAAGCAGCAATGTATTTCGTTTGTTTTCCAACGATATCGGTCTGCTGACGAGTGCTTATCCGGCAGAAACCAAAATGGAATTTATAAATAAGAACGGAGAAGTAAACAACGGAGCTCATTTTGAAAATGTAGTAGCTCAACAATTGACTGCAAATGGATTTGGACCATATCTTTGCAAAATTGCCTACTGCGGAGATATCAATATTCTTGGAAACCGCCGACCAATCTCTTATTGGAGAGAACTGATCTGGGGAGAGTGATGTGGGAAAGGGATGACCCCAATGTGATGCCATTCCAATTTATAGAAAAATATGTTCTAAGGTTATCAGAAAAGTGAGATTAGTGAATTGGTGTGATTGCTAATGATTGGTATAAGTGTTACAATAAATTTATTACAGACTCATCATGGGTACTGAAAAAGCAGGCAGAAACAGAATCGAACTTGCAGTTGAATCCAAATGACGGGAAGATAAAGTTAGAACAGGAGAGTACAAGATGATTCGTGTTGCAATTGTAGAAGACGAAGCTTCTTATATGAAACAATTTCAGAAGTATCTGGCGCAGTATGCCAAAGAATCCGGGGAAGAATTTGATATTGTTACATTTACAGATGGAGACGAGATTGCCGGTGGATACAAGTCGGTATATGACATCATCCTGATGGATGTGCAGATGCGGTTCATGGACGGCATGAGTGCGGCGGAGGAGATTCGAAAGGTGGATCCCGAGGTAGTGATTATCTTTATTACCAACATGTCGCAGTATGCCATTCGCGGTTATGCTGTGGATGCACTTGATTATGTATTGAAACCAGTCAGTTATTTTGCGTTCAGTCAGAGACTGGACCGCGCAATCGCCCGCATGAAAAAGCGTGTAGACCGATTTATCGCCGTTCCGGTCAAGGGAGGTATGCAGAAAATCAATGTTAACCGCATTTACTATGTGGAAAGTCAGGGACACAACCTTATCTTCCACACGTCAAAGGGAGAGCTGGTATCATCCAGGACGATGAAGGAGACAGAGGAAGAGCTTAAGGCGGTCCATTTTTGCATTGCAAGCAAGGGTATCCTGATTAATCTTGAGCATGTGGACGGTATCCGCGAGGGTTGCGCTGTGGTAAACGGTGAGCTGCTTACAATCAGCCGTTCGCGAAAGAACAGCTTTATGGAAAGTCTGGCAAATTATATGAGTGAGGTGATGAAGTAATGGAAGTTTTCGTACGTGATATTCCACGACTTTATACTGCAATTGCCGAGTGGAGCGCCTGCTTTATGACGATTTGCCTTGTGAGAAAGCGCATCCAGGGGGCGAAGTTATATTTTTCGGCAGCAGTCATGCTCTTTGTTCAAATATTTTTCATGGTTGTAACGGAGTCGTTAAATTCTAATGTATTATGGCTCCTGTGTATGATGGGAGCTGTCGGCTTGATGTTTGGATTTCTGTGGATTTGCTGTGATGTTAAGATACGGGATATCGCCAGTCTCTGTGCCAGAGATTTTATTTTCGCAGAATTTATGGCATCGTTTGAATGGCAGATTTACTGTTTCTTTTGGCCGGATACAGAGGCGTCGGTACCGATTCAGCTTCTCATACTGGCAGGTACCTATCTGCCGATTTGTCTTTTGATGTATCGATTGGAGCGTAACTACATTTCGAACAATGAGAATCTGAACGTAGAGAAAAAGGAATTAATCTCCATTATCGTGATTGTAGTTGTCGTATTCTTTATCAGTAATCTGAGTTTTGTGATGACGAACACGCCATTTAGTGGAATCAATAATAACGAGATTATGAATATACGTACCATCGCGGATCTTGGAGGAAATGCAATCTTATTTGCGTATTCCGTGCAGTGCAGAGAGATGCGCGTGCGAAGGGAATTAGAAGCGATGCAGAACATTTTCAAAAATCAGTATCTGCAGTATCAGCAGTCGAAAGAAAGCATCGATATCATCAATCGAAAATACCATGACTTCAAGCATCAGATTGCAGCGCTCCGTGCTGAGACAGACGAAGAGAGGAGAAATGCATTTCTTGACGAGATGGAGCAGGATATCAAAAATTACGAGGCGCAGAACAAGACAGGAAACCAGGTTCTTGATACGCTGCTCACCAGCAAGAGTCTGTATTGTGCCCGAAAGCACATTGGACTGACCAGTGTCGTAGATGGCAAGTTGGTAGACTTCATTTACACTATGGATCTCTGTTCCATTTTTGGAAATGCACTCGACAATGCGATTGAATGTGAACTTAAGATTGAGGATCCAGCGAAGCGCCTGATTCATTTGTCGGTATCAGCCCAAAAAGGGTTTGCCCTTATTCGTGTGGAAAACTACTGTGAGGAAGAACTCGTATTTAAAAATAATCTTCCAATCACAAGTAAGTCAGATAAGACGATGCATGGATACGGAATGAAGAGTATGCGTTATGCGGCACAGAAGTATGGCGGAACACTTACCGCGAGTCAGTCAAACAACTGGTTTGAACTGAAAATCCTGATTCCGATTCCGCAAGAAGAAAAAAAATAACAAAATATTATTTAAAAATGGAGCCAAAAAAGTACATTGTGTACAAAAACGAGGCTCCATTTTTGTACATATCTGCTAGTGCGAAATGCATCTTGTGCAGAATAAGTGCAAGTTGTGAAGCTGTCTCTTATA
>OJRH01000323.1_pt1 | contig 25376 bp, 20 predicted proteins | sample 1599131 | NCBI WGS metagenome assembly OJRH01 (sample SAMN03922527, study PRJEB24848) | human gut metagenome | isolation source: stool sample | host: Homo sapiens | place: Germany | collected 2010-05
GCAGCGTCCGCAGCCGGGGCAGCGGCCGGAGCCGGCGTCACCGGAGCGGCCGGGGCCGCAGCCGGAGCAGCAGCCTTGGCAGCGGTCGCCGCGGCCGTGTAGAGGCCGGCAGCGGGGGCCTGCGCCGGAGCGGCGGCAGCCTGCTCGGCCTGCGCCTTGCCCGGCTCGTCGAAGCCGGTGGCAATGACGGACACGCGGATCTCGTCGTCGAGCGAGGGATCGAAGCTCGCACCGAAGATGATGTTGGCGTCCGGGTGCGCAGCCTCCTGAACGAGGTTTGCGGCCGTCTCGACATCCTCCAGGCCCATATCCTCAGAGCCAGTGATGTTGATGAGCACGCCGCGCGCACCGTTGATGGACGTCTCCATGAGGGGGCTGGCCACGGCCATGCGGGCGGCGTCCTCCGCCTTGCCCTTGCCGGCGGCACGGCCGACGCCCATGTGGGCGAAGCCAGCGTCCTTCATGACGCAGGTGACGTCCGCAAAGTCGAGGTTGATGAAGCCGGTGTTCTTAATGAGATCCGAGATGCTCACGACGGCCTGACGCAGGACATCGTCCGCGATCTCGAAGGCGTTGGCCAGCGTGACCTTCTGGTCGGTGGCGAACTTCAGCCGGTCGTTCGGGATGATGAGCAGGGAGTCGACCTTGCCCAGCAGCTCGTTGATGCCGACCATGGCCTGATCCATGCGGCGCTTGCCCTCGAACTTGAAGGGCTTGGTGACGACGCCGACGGTCAGGATGCCGGCCTCGCGGGCGATGTCCGCGATCGTGGGCGCTGCGCCCGTGCCGGTGCCGCCGCCCATGCCGGCGGTGATGAAGACCATGTCCGCATTCTCCAGGCTCTTGGCGATGTTGTTGCGGCTCTCCTCGGCGCTGCGCTTGCCGACGTCAGGATCGCTGCCGGCGCCCTGACCATGGGTCAGCTTCTCGCCGATCTGGATCTTCTGATCCGCGCTCGAGACGGCCAGAGCCTGCTTATCTGTATTGACAGCCACGTACTCAATTCCCTGAGTGCCGGACTTAACCATGCGGTTTACGACGTTGTTGCCGGCCCCGCCGACGCCAACGACCTTGATGGTGACGACATTTTCCGGACCGGACTCGGTAGCAAAGGACATATTCGGTTCCTCCCTGTTGTTTCTATTTGTATCGGCGGCCGGCGCATGCGCGCTCTGGAAGCCGTTTTTTGGCGGGTTGCGTTTCTGTTTGTTCTTATTCTTTCCCATTTTATATCGTTTTCCTTATCAGGTCAATCTTTTTTTATGAACAATCAGCCGGGGCTGAAATGTGCGCGTTTGTCGATCGACAGGTCGATGGTGCCGGCATCGCTGGCCGTGAGCTGGGAGACCGCGCTTTGCAGCATACCGAATTTGTACTCGACATTTTCATTCGCGCCGAGGCGCACCGTGAATCGTCCGTCATAGGTGAAGCCGGGGTTGGACGCATCCGACAGGTCGATGACCGTGACCTTGGACGCCATGTCGCGCGTGAGCAGCTGGCCGAGGATCGCCGCCAGATACGTGACCTTCGGCGCATCGGCCTCACCGGCGTTGAGCACCTCGCCGACCTTCGGCTCGACCGGCGTAATGCCATCGACCCGGGCAAGGCCGGTCAGCTCGCTCTCCGTGACGGATTTGAGCAGCTTGCAGTTCTGGTCCAAAACCCAGTAACCGCCATCCGCCTGAACATAGGCCATGGCGCTGCTCTCCTGGATCGTGATGGTGACGCGGTTGGGCAGCGCGCGCGTGACCTTCGCTTTGTCCACATACGGGAGCTTGCTGAAGATGCGGCTGGCAGCCGAAAAACGGTTGATGAAAAACAGATTGTCGCCCGTGCCGATGCCGGAGGCCTCGACGACCTCCTCGGCCGTGTAGATGGAGTTGCCCACGACCTCGATCTTTGCAACACGGAAAAATACGCTCATGCCCAGGACGAGCGCCGCGCAGATCAGCAGAAAGATCAGCGGCTGCAGCAGCGACCTGCCCCGGCCGCCGGATGGGCGGCGGGGCCGGCGCGCGCGGCGCGGCCCGGGCTGCTTCGATTGTTTCATAGGCAGGTGATTCCTTTCACCGCGGCGCCGCGCAGCGCACATCGGCCCCAAGCGCCGACAGGCACGCATCGAAGCGGTCGTAGCCGCGGTTGATATAGCCGTTGTCGAGGATCTCGGTCTCGCCCTCGGCGGAGAGGCCGGCCACGATCATGGCCGCGCCGCCGCGCAGGTCGCTCGATGTGAGCGGCGCGCCGGTGAGCCGGTCGACGCCGGTGACATAGGCCACGCGCCCCTCGATGCTGACGGCTGCGCCCAGACGCCGGAACTCCTCGGCATGACGATAACGGTTGGTGAAGATGTTTTCGGTGAACACCGTGGTGCCCTTCGCCTTCAGGCAGGCAGCCATGAGCGGCGGCTGCGCATCCGTGGGAAAGCCCGGATACGGCTGCGTGACGACCGGCCGCGGCGCGGTGAGCCGCCCGGTCGATGTCAGGCGCACGGTGGACGCCGTTTTCATTATAGCACACCCAGCCTCGGAAAGCGAGTCCAGAACGGTCAAAAAATGGTCCGGATCGACGCCCTGCAGCTCCACATCGCCGCCGCAGGCGGCTCCGGCACACAAAATCGTCGCCGCGACGATGCGGTCCGGCATGATCGTGTGCTCCACAAACGGCTGCGGCCGGAAACCGCTGACCGTGACCGTCGACGTGCCGGCGCCGGAAATGCGCGCGCCCAGCTTGCGCAGATAGCACTGCAGGTCGAGGATCTCCGGCTCGCGCGCGGCGTTGCAGATGACCGTCTCCCCCGCCGCCGCGCAGGCGGCCAGCATGGCATTTTCCGTCGCGCCGACGCTCGGAAACGGCAGCAGGATGCGACGCCCCTTCAGATCGTGCGCGCAGCAGACGATGTCTCCGCCGCGCTCCGTGACCTCCGCGCCGAGCGCGCGCAGCGCGTCGAGGTGCAGGTTCACCGGCCGCGGGCCGAGCTCGCACCCGCCCGGCATGGACAGGCTCGCCGTTCCGAAGCGCGTGAGGATCGCGCCGAGAAAAATGACCGAGGAGCGCAGCTCCCGCATGAGATCGTGCGGGATGAAGTCGCGGTTCATGCCGCGGGAATCAATGCGCACCGTGTCCCCGTCGCGCTCCGCCGTGCAGCCGAGATGGCGCAGGATGCGCAGCGTGATCGTCACGTCCTTCAGGTCGGGCACGTTGTGCAGAACCGTCTCACTGCCGGCGAGCACGGATGCCGCCATGATCGGCAGCACCGCATTCTTGGCGCCCTGCACCTGGGTGCTCCCGGTCAGTCTGTTTCCGCCGTAAATGTGCCATATGCTCATAATCTTTCCTCCGCACAGCAAATTCATGCCATCCTATGCAGAGAAACGCGAGATTGTCATTTTGTGTGCCGGTCGGCCAGTTTCAGCACCAGATCGGCAATGCGCTCGGCGGCGTCGGCAACGCCGGCGGATTTCATGTTCTGCGCCATCTGCGCAAGCTGCGCGGGGTCGGCGAGCAGGTCGCTGACGAGGTTATACAGATCGTCCGCCGTGAACGCGCCCTCGAGCAGCACCTTCGCCCCGCCGGCGTGCTCGAGCACGCGCGCGTTGCGCTCCTGATGGTTGTTCGTGACGTTCGGCGACGGGATGAGGATCGCGGGCTTGCCGATGCACGAGAGCTCCGCGAGCGTGGACGCGCCCGCGCGGCAGAGCACGAGATCGGCCGCGTCCATGACGAGCGGCATGTCATAAATATACGGCCGCACGTCCATGCCGTGCGCAGCGAGATCGGCCGGGCACTTTTCGAGCAGGGCCGCGTGCATCTTCTCATAGCCGTTGCGCCCGGCCGAGTGGATGAGCGCAAACGGCGCGTCCGTGACGGCGGCGCGCGTGATGAACGCCGTCATGACCTCGTTCATGTACGACGCGCCGAGCGAGCCCCAGACCGACACGACCAGCGGCCTGTCCGGGTCGAGCCCGAGCTGGCGCTTGGCCTCCGCCTTGGAGCAGGCCGTGAACGCGCCGCGCACCGGCGTGCCGGTGACGACGACCTTTTCCTGCTCGCTGTAGTGCTGCTTGCTCTCCTCGAAGCCGACGAGGATGCGGTCGACCGCGCCGGCAAGCATCTTCGTCGTCAGGCCGGGCACGGCGTTGGATTCATGCACGACGGTGGGGATACCGAGCTGCGCCGCCGCCTTGAGCACGGGGTAGCAGACATAGCCGCCGGTGCCGATGGCGACGTCAGGCTGAAAGTCCTCGATGATCTTGCGCGCGTCCTTCGTCGCCTGCCGCGCGTTGTGCAGCGAGCGGAAGTTGTACGCGATCTCCGACGGCTTGAGGCTGCGGTGGATGTTCGTGACCTCCACGGTCACGATGTCGTAGCCCGCGCGCGGGACGAGGTCGGTCTCCATCTTGCCGTTGGCGCCGACGAAGAGGATGCCGCAGTCGGGCATCCGGTCGCGCAGGATGCCAGCGACCGCGAGCGCGGGGTTGATGTGGCCTGCGGTGCCGCCGCAGGTAAAGAGAAAATTCATAGCAATGCCTCCCAGGATCAAAAACGGAAATCGGGCAGTCCGCGCCGAAGGCCGCCGCGGGCTGCCGGATATACACTTCAAAGTCAGAAACTAGCGCGCTTTTTTCGTCGGAATGTCGCGCGAGATGCTCAGGATGATGCCCATCTCCCCGAGCTGCATAAGCAGCGCCGTGCCGCCGTAGCTGAAAAACGGCAGCGAGATGCCCGTGCAGGGGATGAGGTTCGTGACGACTGCGATGTTCAAAAACACCTGGATCGACAGCAGCGTCGTGATGCCGATGCCGACGAGGAAGCTGTAGCGGTCGGGCGAGTGCGCGGCGATCCAGTAGCCGCGGCAGATGAGCAGCGCAAACAGGATCAGGATCGCAATGGCGCCGACATAGCCGAGCTCCTCGCAGACGATGGAAAAGATATAGTCATTGTGCTCCTCGGGCAGATAGAGGTACTTCTGCCGGCTCTGGCCGAGGCCGAGCCCGAGAAAGCCGCCCGAGCCGATGGAATACAGCGACTGCACGATCTGATAGCCGGCCGCGCTCGTATCGGCAAACGGGTCGCGCCAGGACACGATGCGCTTGTGCACATAGGGCACGAATTTGCTTGCGATGAGCAGCAGCGCGCCCGCGCTGCCCATGCCGACGAGGAGGTACGAGAGCTTGATGCCGCCGACAAACATCATCACGATCGCAAGCGCCATGATGATGATGGACGCCGACAGATGCGGCTCGAGCATCAGCAGGCCGACGATGATGACCGTGACGACCATGAACGGCACGACACCGTAGCGGAACGTCTGCATCTGCTCTTTATAGGTGCAGATCATGCTGGAGAAAAACAGCACGACCGCGATCTTTGCGATCTCCGACGGCTGAAATGTCGTAAAGCCGAGGCTCAGCCACCGGCGCGCGCCGTTGACGCGAGTGCCGATGTGCGGGATCCAGACGACGGCGAGCAGGAAAATGCTCACGCCCAGCACCAGCAGCGACAGACGGCGGTAGGTCGCCATGCGCACTTTGGACAGCAAGATCATGGCCACAACGCCGGCCACGGCAAAGGCCGCCTGGCGCACGAAGTAATACGTCGGCGACTTGCCCTGCGCATACGCGCGGGCGAAGCTCGACGAGAGCACCATGATGACGCCGATCGTCAGCAGCAGCAGCGTGAGCACGAAAAACGGCAGGTCAAAGCTGCCGCGCTTCGGCCCGTCGGACGCTTTCGCCTGGCGCGCGGGAAGTCTCAGATCGGAAATATTCATATAAGCACCTCCCTGCACCGCGGCGCGCGCCTCACACGCCGAAGCGGTGGAACACGCCGATGAACGACAAAACTGCAAACAGCACCGTCACGCCGGCAAACAGCGCCACAATCTGCGTTTCCTTCCACTTGTGGCCCGTCCAGCCGCCCATCTCGAGATGGTGGTGGAACGGGGACATTTTGAACACGCGCTTGCCGTGCGTGAGCTTGAAGTAGCCGACTTGGATGATATCCGACAGCGCCTCGATGATGTACATGATGCCGAGCGTCACAAGGATGAGCGGCATGTCGTAGGCAAAGGCCAGCGCCGCGACCGCGCCGCCGAGAAAGAGCGAACCCGTGTCGCCCATGAACACCTTCGCCGGGTGGAAGTTATAGATCAAAAAGCCCAGCAGGCCGCCGGCAATGCCGGAGGCGAACACGCCGAGGGACAAAAACCGCTCGCCCCAGAGCATGGAGATGACGGCGAAGAAGATGCACACCGGCATCGTCGTGCTCGCGGCGAGGCCGTCCACACCGTCGGTGAGGTTCACGGAGTTGACCGTGCCGACGATGACGAAGGCCGCGAAGATGACATACAGCGGCTCGGAGACCGGCACCGTCTTGTTCCAGAACGGGATGTACAGGCTGTCGAGCGCGACATAGCCGAAGCGGCGCATGAGGAAAATGAACGCCACGGCCGCCGCCAGCTGCAGCAGCAGCTTCTTGCCGGCCGTCAGGCCGAGATTCTGCTTTTTCTTGAGCTTTTCATAGTCGTCCAGAAAACCGATCGCGCCGAACACGAGCGCGAACGCCAGACAAAACAGGTGGCCGTATTCGCCCTCGGCCATGCACTCAAAGCCGACCGACAGGCACACGACCGCGATCGCGGCAATGAACATCAGCCCGCCCATGGTGGGCGTGCCCTGCTTGGACATGTGCCACGTAGGACCGTTTTCCTTGATGCTCTGGCCCGCCTTGATGCGTCTGAGATACGGGACCAGGAAAAATCCAACGACGGCCGACACCGCAAACGCGATGACGAACGCCAGTATCAGCTTCAGTGTCATTTCTCTCTCTTCCTCTTCTCGAGTATTTCGGCGACGATCTCGCGCTCGTCCATGTGCACTTTCGTCTTGCCGATGATCTGGTAATCCTCATGGCCCTTGCCGCAGAGGATGATGACATCGCCGGGGCAGTGATTCTCGATCGCGTAGGCGATGGCCTCGCGCCGGTCGGGCCGCACGACATAGGGCGTGTGCGTCTCCTTGAGACCGGGAAGGATATCGGCGATGATCGCCTCCGGGTCTTCCGTGCGCGGATTGTCGCTCGTGACGATGACGAAATCCGCCTTCTGGCCCGCGATGCGGCCCATCTTCGGGCGCTTGCCGCGGTCCCGGTCGCCGCCGCAGCCAAAGAGGAACACGAGCCGCGCGGGTGCGAACTCGCGCACCGTCGTGAGGATGTTGTCGATGGCGTCGGGCGTGACGGCGTAGTCGATGAGGATGGCGTAATCCCCGTCGGTCTCGAGCACCTCGGCGCGGCCCTTGACGGGCTTTGCCGTGTCGAGCGCGGCGGCGCAGTCGTCGAGCGAAATGCCGAGCGCGCAGGCGCAGGCAATGACGCTCAGCGCGTTGTAGACCGAGAACATGCCGGGGATGCCGAGGCGCATACGCGCGATCGCATCGCCGTGCATGGCGACAAAGCGCACGCCCGACGCGCTCAGGCGGATGTCCTTGGCCACGAGGTCGGCGTCGTTGCGTTTGGCGGAATAGGTGTGCATCGGGCATTTGGCGTGCTCGAGCATGACGTGCGCCCAATCGTCGTCCGCGTTGACGATGCCGACATCGCTCTGCGCAAACAGCTGCGCCTTGGCCTCGGCATACGCCTCCATGGTCTTGTGAAAGTCCAGATGGTCCTGCGACAGGTTCGTGAAGATGCCCACCCGGAAGCGGATGCCCTCCACGCGGTGCAGCACCAGCGAGTGGGACGACACCTCCATGACCGCGTGCGTGCAGCCGGCGTCGACCATCCGGCGCAGGAGCTTTTGCAGCTCATAGGCGTCGGGCGTGGTGTGCTCGGTGTGCAGCTCCTCGTCGCCGATGACGTTCGCGTTCGTGCCGATGAGGCCGACCTTTGTGTGCAGACACTGCTCGAGCATATGCTTGATGAGCGTGGTGACGGTGGTCTTGCCGTTCGTGCCAGTCACGCCGATCATGGTCAGCTCGCGCGACGGGTTATCGAAAAATTCGCAGCAGATGCGCGAGAGCGCAAGGCGGCTGTCGGCCACGAGGATATACGGTATCTCGACCTCCGGCTTTCGCTGGCAGAGCACGACGGCCGCGCCGCGCTCGACGGCTGCGCCGATAAACCGGTGTCCGTCGGACTCATACCCGCAGACGGCGGCGAACAGGTCGCCGGGCTGCGTGGTGCGCGAGTCAAAGCTGATATCCCGGATGTCCAGCTCCGGATCGGCGGTGCATTCGCACACGTCCAGAACGGACAGCAGTCGCTTGAGTTTCATAAACGTACCTCCGTTGTTCGTCAGTATCGTCCCAACATGCCCGAATCGGTCGTCACGAGCGTGACCTCCACGACCGTGCCGTGATCGAGCTCGGTCCCGGCGGCCACGGCCTGCCCGGAGATCTTCTGGGAGGCAGTGTCCGTGATGGAGCTGTTGGTCTTGATATACAGGCCCAGCGCGGCCATGCGGTCGCGGGCCGTTTCGTAACTCAGGTTGGTCAGGTCGGGCATGGTCTCCTTGTCGGCCGAGGGCTCTTTGCCGGCATAGAGCAGGATGGTGCTGCCGTTGGCCACGACCGCGCCGCTGCCCGGAAGCTGCGCCGTGATTGTGCTGCCATCACCGTAGATGCGCGCCTGCAGGCCCACCTCCGCGAGCGCGGCCTTCGCCTGCTCAACGGACAGGCCCGTCACGTTCGGTACGGTCTTATCCATATGCGTCTTTTCCGTCTCGGAGTACGACGGCTCCACGCCGAGGTACGGCAGGATGTCCGCCATCATTTTGCCGACGACGGGCGCGGCCATCTGGCCGCCGCTGATATAGATGCCGGTGCTGTTGCTCGGCGTGTCGAGCAGCACGAGGATGACGATCTGCGGGTCGTCCGCCGGCGCAAAGCCGATGAACGAGACGATGTACTCCTTCGCGCCGCCGGCCGCGTCCTGCGCGACCTTTTCCGACGTGCCGGTCTTGCCGCCGATGCGGTAGCCGGCGACGTAGGCGTTCTTGCCGGTGCCGTCGACGGGGTCGCCGACGACCTGCTCGAGGATCTGGCGCACGGTGGCGCTCGTCTGCTCGCTCACGACCTGGCGCACCACGGTCGGCGAATTGGACACGACCGCTTCCCCGTCGCTGTTGACGATGCTCTTGACGACGTACGGCTTCATGAGATAGCCGCCGTTGACGCAGGCGCTGACTGCCGTGATGAGCTGCAGCGGCGTGATCGTAAACGTCTGGCCAAAGGAGGCCGCCGCGAGCTGGGAGAGGTTCTCCGTGTCGTAGAACGTGTTCTGGCTCCACCAGATGCTGCCGCTCTCGCCGGACATGTCGATGCCGGTCTTGGCAGTGAGGTTGCTGTCCACGTTGCTGGTCAAGTTCAGGAAGCCGAACGCCTCGGCGTACTTGTAGAAGGTGCGCGCGCCGATGAGCTGGCCGATCTGCACGAGCGCCACGTTGCACGAGTGCTGGATGGCCTGCGTCAGGTTCTGACTGCCGTGGCCGGTCGTTTTCCAGCACTTGAGCGGATCGGTACGGCCGAGCACGTTCGTGCTGCCGCCGCAGTAAAACGACGAATTTTCATTGACCACGCCCTCTTCGAGCGCCATGGCCAGCGTGATGATCTTGAACGTCGAGCCGGGCTCGTAGGTGTCCGACAGGGCCTTGTTGCGCCACTGCTTCGTCTGCGCGGCGGAGAGCATCTCGGCCTTCTTGTCGGGATCCGTTTCGGCGTCGATGGCCTCCTGATCCTTGTCGCTGACCTTCTGATAGTCGTTCAGGTCAAAGTTGCCGAGCGAGACCATGCCGAGAATGGCGCCGCTGTTGGGGTCCATGGCGATGGCCGCGGCGCCATTTTGCACGTCGTAATCCTCGACCGCCTGCTGCAGGTGCTTTTCGAGGTAATACTGGATCGTGGCGTCGATGGTCAGGTTCATGTCGTCGCCCTTTGTCTCATCGTAGTAGTCCTCATAGTTGACAAAGAGCATATCCGTGCCGCGGTTATCCGTCGCGCGGATGATGCGCCCGGCGCTGCCGGTCAGATAGCTGTCATAGCGCTGCTCCAGGCCGTAGAGGCCGTTGTTGTCCTGCCCGACGAAGCCGATGACGTGCGCGGCCAGATTGCCGTAGGGGTAATAGCGCTTCGTGTCCGGCTCGATCTTCACGCCGGTGAGGTTGTTCTCCTTCTTGAACGCGCGCACTTTTTCCGACACTTCCGGCTCGACCTTGCGCTTGACGACCTCATACCAGCGGTCGGTATTCTTCGTCATGGCCAGGATCTTATCATAATCGACGTCGAGGATCTCGGAAAGTTCGCGCGCGATCAGCTGCGGATCTTCTTTGTTCTTGACGATCTCGGCCGGGCTGATGAAGATCGTATCGACCGAGGCGTTCATGGCCAGGATCTTGCCGTTCGTATCGTAGATCGCGCCGCGTGAGGCCGTGATCTCCGTCGTGCGCACCTGCTGGTCGATCGCCATTTTTTCGTACTCGTCATGGTGTACGATCATGACATTGAACAGCTTGATGCCAAGGACAGCAAATGCAAGGATGCCGCACACAATCAAAAGGAAGCGTGTGCGGCGGAGCATCATGATATTCGGTGTTTTGGTACTTGCACGAAAAGGCACGCGGTTGTCCCGGCGCCCGGAAGTTTCATTCGCCATGTCTGTCTCCTTGTTCCTGCGGGGATAGTACTATCATACAGGCTGGCTTATCGAAAATATTCCAAAATAGAAGAGAAGAAATCGCCGAGGCGGTCGGCAAGGCTCAGCGGTTCGGCCGCGTTCTGGTCAAGGACCACCGCCGTGTCCGTGGCGTCGCTGCTGATATAATAGAGCTGATCGCTGCGCGGCTTCTGCATGCCGAGCTCGTGGATGGCGTAATCCTCGATCTCCGTGAGGTTGAACGCGCTCTCGTAATCAATGCGCAGGCGCGTTTGCTGCTCCTGCAGCTGGGTATACTGATCCTCCAGCGCCGAGACCTCCGCCGACGCCTGCGAGAGCTGCACGCGCGCGACCAGCGACACGACGATCAGCACGGCGGCAATGGCAAAGCCGAGCACGGCCAGCGGGGCGATCGCCTGCTTGGGGGTGGGAACAGACTCTGGGACGACGGCCTCCGTCGTCCGGGGAGCGTGCGGCATCTCGACCGGCGCACTGTACCGGTATTCTTCGGCAGCCGTGCTGTGCAGGTCATACGCCGCGTTGCCGTCCATGGGCGCGGTATTGCGTTTTTTCGAAGCAGGAGATGCCATGATCGGCTCCTTTCTCAGACGCGCTCGGCAACGCGCAGCTTCGCGCTGCGGGCGCGCGGGTTACGCTCCAGTTCTTCCTCGCCGGGCAGGATCGGCTTGCGGGAGACGCTGCGCAGCGTCTGCACAAAGCCGCAGGTGCACACCGGTGCCTCGCGCGGGCAGGTGCAGCCGTGCTCCCGCCGGGCGATGCCGGTCTTGACGATCCGGTCCTCGAGGGAATGAAAGCTGATGACGCACAGCCGCCCGCCGACGCGGAGCTTGTCCGGCGCGGTGTCCATCATCTCGCGCACCGCCGCCAGCTCGTCGTTCACGGCGATGCGGATCGCCTGAAAGCTGCGCTTGGCGGGATGCTGCTTTTCGCGCAGCGCCGCGCCCGGCATGGCCGAGCGGATCACATCGACCAGCTCCAGCGTGGTCGAGATCGGCCGCTGCGCCCGGGCGCGTACGATCGCCCTGGCAATGCGAGGCGCATAGCGCTCCTCGCCGTATTCATACAAAATGCGTTTGAGCTCATTCTCCGGCCACTCGTTGACGACGTTCCACGCGCTCAGGCCGCTGGTCGCGTCCATGCGCATATCGAGCGGCGCGTCGTGCATATACGAAAAGCCGCGCTGCGTCTCGTCGAGCTGCGGCGAGGAAACGCCGAGGTCAAAGAGCATGCCGTCCACGGCGTCGATGCCGAGGCGGTCGAGAATGGCGGCCGTGTCGCGGAAGTTGCCGTGCACGAGCTGCACGCGCTCCCCGAACGGGGCCAGCCGCGCGCCGGCGCGCGCGATCGCCGTCTCGTCGCGGTCGATGCCGATGAGCGTTCCGGTCGTCAGGCGGCCGGCGATCTGCTCGGAGTGGCCGCCCATGCCGAGCGTGCCGTCCACGTAAATGCCGTCGGGGCGGATGTTCAGGTTGTCGATGCATTCGTGCAGCAGCACGGGGATATGTCCGGCGTCCATCAGAAATCCAGCTCCTCCATCACGGCGGCGATGTTCTCCGGCAGCGCCTCGAGCGGGCAGATCTCATCCCAGCGCGCGCTATCCCAGAACTCCGCATGGTTGTTGCTGCCGACCACGGTGACGCTCTTGGTCAGGCCGGCGAATTCACGCAGGTGCTGCGGCAGGAGGATACGTCCCTGTCCGTCGAGATCGCAGCGGGCCGCATACGCGAACAGCGGGCGCACCTTGCGCTGCTGCAGATTGGTCATGGCCGCCGCCTTCTCGGAGATCGCCTTCCAGTTTTCCTGACTGTAGGCCGACAGGCACTTTTCGGGCGAGACCGTCACATAGAACGTGTCGCCCAGTTCTTCACGGAGCTTGGCCGGGATGAACAGACGGCCTTTGGCGTCAAGCGTATGCTGATAGATACCGGTCATGCTGCATCCCCCCTTCTCCGAAATCGTGCACTTTCGCACCCCATGCATGGGCTTTTGATGCTTTTTAAACCACTTCGCCCCACGTGCAATCCTCATTATAGTGGCAGGCCGGAAAAATTGCAAGGAGAAATTCCCGCCTTTTTCTTGCAATTTCCGACAATTCTGTCAATCCGACTGTGGTTTTTCCGGCCACAAGCATTTGCGTTTCCTGCCGAAAAAAGGAAAACGGCGGCACAAGATGTGCCGCCGAAGCGTGAAAAAATCCCCGCCGGAAGCGCCCAAAGCGCACCCGGCGGGGAAAAATTTCGGCAAAACGCACCACCGCCGCCGGACATACCGGCGGCGGTGCAGATGTGCAGGGAAAGGCAGGTCAGTTGGTTTCCTCCTCGGGGGCTTCCTCGCCCTCGAAGCGGATCTCCGGCTGTCTGGCCGCGGGGGCAGCGGTGGCTGCAGGGGCAGCGGCGGGCGCACCCGTGCTGCCGGCAACGTTCTGGAACGCGGCGTGCGCCTGCTGCACGCTGCCGAGCGCGGCGGAGATGGCCTCCTCCGTGCGGCGCAGCGCCTCATCGCAGAACTGGCTCGAGGCACGGCGCAGCGCGTCGGCCTTGGCCTGCGTGGAGGCGAGCATTTCGTTGCTGCGGGCCTTGGCGATGCGCACGATCTCCTGATCGTCCACGAGCGCGCGGGCGCGCTCCTCCGCCTGATTGCGGATGCCTTCGGCCTCGCGCTTGGCGTTGTTGATGAATTCGTCGCGGGCGGAGACCAGACGCTTTGCCTCGGAAAGCTCCACCGGCATGGCGGTCTTGATCTCATCGAGGATCTCGAGGACCTGGTCGCGCTCGACGATGCACTTTTCGTTGCCGAGCGGCACGCCCCATGCCTCCGACACCATGGTATAAAGCTGGTCAATGAGTTCCATGACTTCGTTGTCCATTTTGTTTCCTCCCAAAGCGTGTTCCGGCAGTGCCGGTGAAAAAGTCGATCTGAAAAGGGTTTATTCGCCGCGCGTCGCGCGTTCGTGCACATCGTCAATGATCTCGCACGGGACGAACGGCGTCAGATCCGCGCCGTAGCCCGCGAGCTCCTTGACGACCGACGAGCTGAGGAACGTATATTTCTGACTGGCCGTCAGGAACATGGTGTCCAGCTCGGGATTGATCTTCTTGTTGATGAGCGCCATCTGAAACTCGTTTTCAAAGTCCGTGTTCGCGCGCAGGCCCTTGACGATCACCGCACCCTCCGGGAAGGTCTTGGCGTATTCGGCGAGCAGGCCGTCGAACGTGTCCACCTCCACATTGGGGAAGCGGCTGACGACGCGGCGCGCGAGCGCCACGCGCTCCTCGCGGGTAAACATGGGGTGCAGCTTGCCGGCGTTGGGCATGATGCACACGACGACGCGGTCGAAAATGCCGGACGCGCGGCGGATGATGTTCAGGTGGCCGAGGGTAATGGGGTCAAAGCTGCCGGGGTAGATCGCTGTTTTCATGCGTGGATTCCCTTTCCGTAGAGCGTGAGCTTGATCTTGCCGTAATTGCGCTCCGTGAGCAGATGATACGGCGCTCGAAGCTGCGGGAGCACCTTTTCGCGGCGGCTCTCACACACGATTATACCACCCTCAGCTAATATGTCAAACTGTACAACATTTTCAAGTGCTTTGTCAAGCAATCCCGTATCATACGGCGGATCGAGGAAGATCAGGTCAAATTTTCCGCACGTGCGCAGGTAGCCGAGCGACTCGCCCTGCACCACGTCGCCCTGCAGGCGGCAGAGTGCGAGATTGGCGCGCACGAGCTGCACGGCGGCGCGGCTCTCGTCGACGAACACGGCGCTGCGCGCGCCGCGGCTGAGCGTCTCGATGCCGAGCTGGCCCGTGCCGGCAAAGAGGTCGAGCACGCGCCGGCCCTCGATGTCGAACTGGATGAGGTTGAACATGGATTCCTTGACGTTATCGGTCGTGGGACGGGTAGCCATTCCCTCCGGCTCGCGCAGCCTGCGGCCGCGGGCCGTACCTGTGATCACACGCATGGCGGTTCTCCTTTCGGGTGATAGTGGTCGTAGACCGCGCGGGCAGCGCCCGCCGGAACGGCCGCGCACAGCTCCTCATACGAAGCCGCGCGGATGGCCTTTGTGCTGCGGAACGCCTTGAGCAGCGCGTTGCGCCGCTTCTCGCCCACGCCGGGGATCTGGTCGAGCTCGGACGAGAGGCTCTCGCGCCGCAGCCGGCGCTGATAGTCGATGGAAAAGCGGTGCGTCTCCTCTTGGATCGTGCCGATGAAGGCAAACACCGCGGGGTTGGTGGAAATGCCGATCTCATGCCCGCCGGGCGTGATGAGCGCGCGCGTGCGGTGGCGGTCGTCCTTGACCATGCCGAACACCGGCACGGTCAGGCCGAAGCCGTCGAGCACCGTCTGTGCGACCGTCGCGTGCTCCGCGCCGCCGTCGATGAGCAGCAGATCCGGCAGCGGGCAAAAGCCCGGATCGCCGTCCACATAGTGCTGAAAGCGGCGCGTGACCGCCTCGTGCATGGCGCCGTAGTCGTTCTGCCCGTCTGTCGTGCGGATGCGGAACTTCCGGTAGTCCGACTTGCGCGGCCGGCCGTGCTGAAACACGGTCATTCCGGCAACGATGCCGGTATCGCCGAGGTTCGAGATGTCAAATGCCTCGATGCGCTCGGGCGGCGCGTCGAGCTCCAGCGCACGCTGAAGCCATTCGAGCGTTTTGAGGCTGCGCTGCGCCGCGGTCGTCGCAATGAGGATCTCCTCGCGCGCGTTGTTCGCCGCCATCTCCGTCAGGCGGCACTTGTCGCCGCGCTGCGGCACGGCGAGCGCGACCTTGTGCCCCGCCGCCTCGGTGAGCAGGCGCTCGAGCGCTTCCTGCCCCTCGAGCGCGCACGGCAGCAGCACCTGCCGCGGATAGGCGCCGCGCCCCTCATAATACTGCTGCACGAGCGCGGCAAGCGCCTCGCCGTCCGGCTCCATCGGCTCGTCGAGAAACGACTTGTCCTTGCCGGTGAGGTTGCCGTCCGTAAAGTGCAGCACGGTAAAGCAGCACTTGGCCCCGCGCTGAAAGCCGACGGCGTCCGTGTCGGAGTAGGCCGTGGCGATGACGCGCTGGTGGTTCTGCAGGCCCTGGATGGCGCGCAGCCGGTCGCGCAGCGACGCCGCGTATTCAAACCGCAGCGCATCGGCCGCGGCCTGCATCTGCTCGGTCAGTTCGGCCGTGAGCTCCGCCGTGCGGCCGTCGAGGATCATCTCGGCCTCGCGGATGGCCTTGAGGTACTCCGCGCGCGTGACGTCCTTCAGGCAGTAGCCCGCGCAGGTGCCCATGTGGTAATTCAGGCACGGGCGGGCGCGGCCGATGTCGCGCGGAAAGCGGCGCGTGCACGTCGGCAGGCGCAGCGTCTTGCATACGGTGTCGATGATCTCGGCCGTCATGCTCCGGCCTCCGTAGGGGCCGAAGTACTTCGCGCCGTCCTTCTCCGTATGATTGACGAGCGAGAACGTCGGGTACGGCTGCGTCACGTCCAGACGCACGAAGGGATAGCCCTTGTCGTCCTTGAGCAGGATGTTGTATTTGGGTTTATGCAGCTTGATGAGCGAGTTTTCGAGCACGAGCGCTTCGAACTCGGACTGCACGACGATGACATTGAAATCCGCAACGTGCGCGACCATGGCCGCCACCTTCGGCAGGTGCTCGCCGCGAAAATAGCTCGTGACGCGGTTTTTGAGCGCTTTCGCCTTGCCGATATAGATGACCTCGCCGTGCTCGTCGAGCATGATGTACACGCCCGGCAGCAGCGGGAGCATATTGGCCTTTTCGCGCAGTTGCTCGGGTCGGAGTTTTTCCATAGTCTGCTCCTGCGATGCCGAAAAAAATCTGCGGTCAGGAAAACAGGGGCGTGCTGATGACACGCCCCTGTTTCGGTTTCATGTTGTTGGGATCACTCGGAAAAATCGGAATTGATCAGTGCGGTCAGGGTATCGATCGCTTCCTGCTCGTCGGCGCCGTCGGCCACGAGGGTGATCGTCGAGCCCTTCACGATGCCAAGTGACAGGACGCCGAGAAGGCTCTTGGCGTTAACGCGTCTCTCGTCTTTCTCGATCCAGATGCTGCTCTTGAACTCGTTTGCCTTCTGGATAAAAAAGACCGCGGGCCGTGCATGGAGTCCCTCCAGGTTGTTGATGACTGCTTCTTTCGTGATCATTTTCTCCACTCCTTATGCACTATTATGCTTGTATCATCTTATCAAAAACGCCCGGCATCGTCAACCGATTTTCGTTTTTTTGTTGCTTTGCACAGCGTTTTTTCGCCGGGTTTTTCTGTTTTTATTTCAGTTCGACAACGGTCACGCCGCTCTCGCCCTCGCCGTAACGGCCGAGCCGGTAGGACTTGACGGCCTTGTTTTTGCGCAGCGACTGCTGCACGGCTGCGCGCAGCGCGCCGGTGCCCTTGCCGTGGATGATGGTGACTTTCTCGAGCTTGGCCATGACGGCGTTGTCGAGGAAACGCTCGGTCGCGGCGACGGCCTCCATCGTGTCCATGCCGCGCAGGTCGATCTCCGACTCGGCGGCCACATTGCGCAGGCTGGCTGCGTGCGCGGCGGCAAACTTCTGCGCCTCGGGCTTCTCGTTCTCGAGCAGGTACACGTCCTGCTCCTTGGCCGTCACGTTCATGATGCCCGCGCGCAGGGTCAGCGTCCGGTCGGCGGAGATGGCCGTGACGGTCGCCTTGATGTCGCCCATCTTGCGCAGCTGCACGGTGTCGCCCACGCGCACCGGGCGGGCGGAGACTTTCTTCTCCCTGGGCTGCGGGTGCGCCGCGGCGGCGGCCGCGTCCTCGGCCACGTTCAGCTTGCGGCGCAGGGCGGCGCGCGCGTCGTTGGCGCGGTGGTGGTCGGCGTCCGTTTTCTCCATTTTGCGCAGCTCGTCGAGCTCGCGCATCACCTCGTCCGCCGTGCGGCGCGCGTCGCCGATGATGCGCTCGGCGTCGCGGCGGGCCTTCTCGTCCGCCTTTTCCAGCCGGACGGAGAGCTCCGCCTTCAGGCGCTCGGACTTGCGGCGGTTTTCCTCCGCCTCGCGCAGCTGACGCGCCGCCTCGGCACGGTCGCGCTCCATGAGCTGGCGCACCTGCTCGAGCTTTTCGATGGTGGCCTCCATGCTCGCGCTCTCGGTGCTGACGCGGCTGCGCGCGTCGTCGATGATCTCCTGCGGCAGGCCCAGCCGCTCGGAGATGGCAAAGGCGTTGGATTTGCCGGGGATGCCGATGAGCAGGTGATACGTCGGGCGCAGGGAGTCCACGTCAAACTCACACGAGGCGTTCATGACGCCGGGCTGCGTCGTGGCGTAGACCTTGAGCTCGGTATAATGCGTCGTGGCGGCGATGAGCGCGCCGCACTTGCGCGCGTGCTCGATGATGGCGATGGCCAGCGCCGCGCCCTCGGCCGGGTCTGTGCCGGCGCCGAGCTCGTCGAACAGCAGCAGCGACCGGTCGTCGCACTCCTTGAGCATGCGCACAGTGTTCGTCATGTGCGCCGAGAACGTGGACAGCGACTGCTCGATGCTCTGCTCATCGCCGATGTCGGCCATGATCTCGTGGAACACCGGCATGGTGCTGCCGTCGGCACACGGGATGTGCAGGCCGCACTGCGTCATGGCCGCGAGCAGACCGATGGTCTTGAGCGTGACGGTCTTGCCGCCGGTGTTCGGGCCGGTGATGACGAGCGTGTCAAATTCGCCGCCGAGCGAAACATCAATCGGCACAGCGGTGTCCTTCGGCAGCAGCGGATGGCGCGCGCGGCGCAGCTGCAGGTGCTTGTCCGTCAGCTCCGGCGCGATTGCGTCGAGCTGGTAGGCGAGCTTTGCCTTGGCAAAAATGAGGTCGAGGCGCACGAGCACGTCAAAGTCGCTCGAGATGTCCTCCCGGTGCGCGGCGCACTCGGCCGAGAGCTCGGCGAGGATGCGCTCGATCTCCGTCTTTTCACGTGCGCGCAGCTCCCGCAGCTCGTTGTTCGCCTTCACGGCGGCCATCGGCTCGATGAACAGCGTCGCGCCGGAGGCCGACACGTCATGCACGAGGCCGGGCACGGCGCCCTTGTGCTCGGCCTTGACCGGCACGACATAGCGCTCGGAGCGCATGGTGATGATCGGCTCCTGCAGCGCCTTGGCATAGCTCGGCGAGGAGATGATCTTCTGCAGCGCATCGTGCACGCGCGCGCTCGCGGCGCGGATCAGCCGGCGGATGGACGCCAGCTCGCTCGACGCGCTGTCGGCGATCTCGTCCTCGCCGGTGATGGAGGTGAAGATCTTCTCCTCCAGAAAGCGGTTGGCCTGCAGGGCGCTGAAGAGATAGTCGATGCTCGTCTTGTCCTGCCGCTCGCCGGTGCCGTAGCTGCGCACGCAGCGCGCCGCCTGCAGCACGCCCGCGATATCCAGCAGCTCGCGCGTGTTGAGCGCGCCGCCCATGTCCGCGCGCTGCAGCGCCGCGCGCACGTCCTTCACGCCGGAAAACGACGGGCTGCCCTTGACGACCATCATTGACGCGGCGGCGCTCGTCTCGCCGAGGCGGGTCGCCACCACGGCGCGGTCGCCGCTCGGGCGCAGGGCCATGGCCTGCGTGCGGGCCGTTTCGCTCACGGCCTGCGCAGCCAGCAGCGCCAGCACGGCCGGCAGCTCCAGCGTCTGCAGGGATTTTTCATAGGAATCCATAGGATGTCTCCTTTGCGGGGGAAAAATTCAAGATCAGATGCGCGCGACGCCGCTCGCGCGCGCGGCCTGTGCGACCGCCGCGGCCACGGCCGGGCCGACGCGCGGGTCAAAGGCCTTGGGGATAATATAATCGGCGCACAGCTCCTCGGGCGTGATGAGCGCCGAGAGCGCGTGCGCGGCGGCGAGCTTCATGGGCTCGTTGATATCGGACGCGCGCACGTCGAACGCGCCGCGGAAGATGCCCGGGAAGGCCAGCACGTTGTTGATCTGGTTCGGATAGTCGCTGCGGCCGGTGCTGACGACGGCCGCGCCCGCGGCCCTGGCCTCGTCGGGGAAGATCTCCGGCGTGGGATTGGCGCAGGCAAAGACGATGGCGTCGCGGTGCATGGTGCGCACCATGTCGCCGGTCAGCAGGCCGGGCTGCGACACGCCGATGAACACGTCCGCGCCGCGGACGACATCGGCCAGCGTGCCGGCCTGGCGGCGGAGGTTCGTGACCTCGGCCATCTCAGTCTTGATCCAGTTCATGTTCTCCGGCCGGCCGGCATAGATTGCGCCCACGCGATCACAGAGCGTCACGTCGCGCGCGCCCGCGCTCAGCAGCAGCTTGCTGATGGAAATGGCGGCCGCGCCCGCGCCGGACAGGACGATCTTCACGTCCTCGAGGCGCTTGCCGACCACGCGCAGCGCGTTTGTGAGGCCCGCGAGCGTGATGATGGCCGTGCCGTGCTGGTCGTCGTGAAAGACCGGAATGTCGCACAGCTGCTTGAGCTTGCGCTCGATCTCAAAGCAGCGCGGCGCGGAGATATCCTCCAGATTGATGCCGCCGAAACTGCCGGAGAGCAGGTACACCGTGCGCACGAACTCGTCCACATCCTTCGTGCGGATGCACAGCGGGAAGGCGTCCACGTCCGCAAACGCCTTGAACAGCACGCACTTGCCTTCCATGACGGGCATGCCCGCCTCGGGCCCGATGTCGCCAAGGCCGAGCACGGCCGAACCGTCCGTGATGACGGCGCAGAGATTGTGCCGGCGCGTGAGCGTGTAGCTCTTGTCGGGGTCGCGCTGGATCTCCAGACACGGCTGGGCCACGCCGGGCGTATATGCGAGCGACAGGTCGTCCTTTGTGGAGACCGGCACGCGGGTGTTGACTTCGATCTTGCCGCCCCACTGCTCGTGCAGACGGAGCGATTCCTTTGCGTAATCCATGCTTATGCCTCCTCCTGTTTCGGGTGCACCATATCCTCGGGCCGCACCCAGGCGTCAAACTCCTCGGCCGTGAGCAGGCCGAGCTCCACCGCCGCCTGTTTGAGCGTCTGGCCGGTGGCGTGGGCGTGCTTTGCGATCTTTGCCGCGTTTTCGTAGCCGATGTGCGGGTTGAGCGCCGTGACAAGCATGAGCGATGCGTCCAGGTGCGCCTGAATGACGGCGTAATTCGGCCGGATGCCGCGCACGCAGTTGGCCTCGAACGAATCCATGGCGTCAGAAAGCAGACGCGCCGACTGCAGGAAGTTATAGATCGTCACCGGCAGGAACACATTGAGCTGGAAGTTGCCCTGCGACGCCGCGATGCCGATGACCGTGTCATTGCCCATGACCTGCACGGCCACCATCGTGACGGCCTCGCACTGCGTGGGATTGACCTTGCCGGGCATGATGGACGAGCCGGGCTCGTTGGCCGGGATGATGAGCTCGCCGATGCCGCAGCGCGGGCCGGAAGCGAGCCAGCGCACGTCGTTGGCGATCTTCATGAGATCGGCCGCCAGCGCCTTGAGCGCGCCGTGGGCAAACACCATCTGGTCCTTGCTCGTGAGCGCGTGGAACTTGTTCGGTGCCGACAGGAAGGCGTAGCCCAGCAGCTCGGAGATCTCCTCTGCCGCCAGATCGCCGAACGCCGCCGGGGCGTTGAGCCCCGTGCCGACTGCCGTGCCGCCGAGGGCAAGCTCGCTCAGCGCACGGCAGGCCTGCACGATCATGTCGCGGTCGTGGCCGAGCATGGCGCTCCAGCCGCTGATCTCCTGCCCGAGCGTGAGCGGCACGGCGTCCTGCAGGTGCGTGCGGCCGATCTTGACCACATCGCGGTACTCCGCGCTCAGGCGGTCGAGCGTCGCCGTCAGGCGGCCGATGGCGGGCAGGACCTGCTCCTCGAGCGCGACGCGCGCGGCCACGTGCATAGCCGTCGGAAACGTGTCGTTCGAGCTCTGCGAGCAGTTGACGTGGTCGTTCGGGTGCACGAGCGTCTCGCCCAGCAGCTCATTGGCGCGGTGGGCAATGACCTCGTTGACATTCATATTCGTCTGCGTGCCGCTGCCGGTCTGCCAGACGGCGAGCGGGAAGTTGCCGTCGAGCGAGCCGTCGAGGATCTCATGGCAGGCGGTCTCGATCGCGCCGGCGCGGCGGGCGTCGAGCACACCGAGCTGCGCGTTCGCGCGCGCGGCCGCGAGCTTCACGACCGCGAACGCGCGGATGACCTCCTGCGGGATCTTCTCGGTGCCGATGCGGAAGTTTTCAAAGCTGCGCTGCGTCTGCGCGCCCCAGTAACGGTCAGCAGGCACACGCACCTCGCCCATGGTATCATGCTCCAGACGGTATTCCATCCTGTAACCTCTTTTCGCAAAAATCTCAGATGCCGCTATTATACGCCCATCTGCCCGCGCACCGCAACCCCGGAAACGCGCAAAAAGCAGCGCCGTCCGAAGACGGCGCTGCATTTTATCAGCCCGCGCGGCGCAGCACCCAGAGGCTCTGGATCTGCCCGGCGAGGGTGTCATAGTCCCAGCTCTTTTGGGAGTTCGTGGGGCTGTTCGGATCGTTGAGCGTGATCTTGTCGCCGTCGCGCCCGGTCAGGACGAGGAAGTGCCCGTCGGTCGTGAAATCGCCTGGGCCGACGACCACGATGATCGGATTGCCAACGTCGAGATTGCGGTAGATGCGGTCCTTGTCCAGCGGGATCTGCGTCACGTCCAGGCCGAGCATCCGCCCGCCCTCGGAGATGAGCGCCCACTTGCTGCCGCTGCCGGGCACGTTGAACTGGTGCGCTTCCGCGAACTGGCACATCCAAAGCGGGTCCTTCGTCGTGTCGCCGGTGAGGTAGATCGTGACCATGGACAGGCACGTCGGCCCGCAGCCGGCCAGGCCGATGATGCTCTCGTTGTATTCGCGGTAGCCCCAGCGCTCGTCCCACTGCAGCAGCAGCGGCACGGTCTCCGACCCGGCAAGGCCGCTGAGGTCGATCGTCGGGGTCAGATCTTTTTTCTTCGGGTAGTCGCGCACGAAATCGCGCGCGTCGGGATTGCGGGCATAGAGCTGCACGAGCGCGTCCGGATAATCATCGAGCGAGGCATCATTTTTCTCGGCATAGCTGTCCAGCTCGCGCTGCGCGCGCTCGGCCGTCGTCTTGCCGCTCGTGAGCAGACCGCGCGCAAACACGCCGAAGACGATCAGCGCCAGCAGCACCACAATGACCAGCAGCCGCCGGCGGCCGCGTTTTCTTGTCTTTCGGGACATGGCAGAGTTCCTTTCCGAATGGATGCTCCTGATTATACACGATTCCGGGCCGAAAATCTCGAAAAATTTCTGAAATCTTTTTTAAACACAAAACGGCCGGACGCTCTGAGCGTCCGGCCGGGAGGATCCGGGTGATTCAGTTGGCCGTCTCGTCGGACGTGCTCTGCGTCTGGCGGAACACATCGGTGAAGGCCTGATACGCGCCGTTGTTGCTCATCGGCGTGAGGTACATGAGCCCGTTTTCCAGCGTGCAGCGGAACATCTGCACCGTGCCGTTTTCGAGCGCGAGCGTCAGGTTGTCGCCGTTGAGCGCAAACTCGAAAGCCAGCGGCGTGCCGTTGGCATCCGTGTAAGTACCCGTGCCGTTGGTGCGGAACGTCAGCTCACGGATCGTGCCGGGCTCCTTGACGTCCGTGGTCTCCTTGGCGCCGGTGTCCGTGCTGGGCAGGAACTGGCTGGCGCTGCCCTCATCCGTCTTCTTGTCGGCGTCCGTGCGCTCAAAAGTCCACGTGCCGGCCAGGATCTTGTTGACGGCGCTGTCGCCGGTCTGGATGCCGGACATAATATCTGCAGTGGCCGTCGGCGTCGCCTCCGGGGCGGCGGTCGCCTGCGCCTCGACGCCGCGGCCGGTGCAGCCGGCGATCAGAAGCGTGCAGAACAGAAAAATTGCGGTCGTAAGAAGCTGAAAACGTTTCATCAGAACAATCTCCTTTCCGGTGCACTGGCGATGCCGGCCTTGACCGGCGCCGCAGCGGTATCGGGCTGCCGCTCCACGACCACAAACATGGCCACCATGAGCAGCGCATTCGGCATCGGGCAGAACATGCCCGGGTTCGTCATGGAAATGAGCAGCATGGCAAAGTAGGACAGCGCGAACGCCAGCGTCGTGCGGCTGCGCTTGCGCCAGAGCAGGCGCACGCGGTCATAAAACAGCCAGCCATAGCCGACCGCACCGACAAGCCCCATGCTGCCGAGGATCTGCGCGATGAGGTTGTGGTACCAGACGATGCTGCCCTCCACGCCGAGGAAGATCGGCGCATTGTGCATCGAGCCAAGACCGCAGCCAAAGAGCGGATTCTTCACAAAGTCCAGCAGGCCCTGGATGAAAAACGTGTACCGGCTGTCATCCGGGGAGATGAGCGCACCGTCGACCATGCGCGAGGCAAACAGCCGCGGCACGAGCGCAATGAGCAGCGCGACCGCCGGGATCAGGCTGATGAGCCCGACGCGGCGATAGACCGCGCGGCGCTCGGGATTGCAGTAATACACATAGGCAAGGCACAGCAGCAGCATTGCCGTACCGAAGATCAGGCCGCTGCGCGAGCCGGTCATGAGCATCATGAAGTACAAAAACGCGACCGCAAGGAAGTGCCGCCGGTCACGCGCGGCAAAGTACGACGCGGCGGGCAGCGAGATGAGCAGCATCGTCGCGCTGAAATTGCGGTACTTGAAATAGATCGTGGCAAAGTCCTGCACGAACTCCTGCATATGGCGCGCATAAAACAGCGCCACCACAAAGCCCGTGAACAGACCGCCGGCATAAAGAATCTGCAGCATCCGCTCGGCGACGTCATAGTCGCGCGTGCGGTCCGCCTCGCTGCGGCACAGCAGGTAGACCAGCAGCATCACCACGCCGAGGCCGAGAGAATAATACAGCGCCGTGGGCGCGAAATACTCCTCGCGGGAGATGAAGCCCAGGCCGCCGAGCAGCGTTGCGACCGACACGGCCACCATGCCGTGCAGGCAGCCGCCGTTGCGCGGCGCGCGGGCGTAAGCACCGATGTGCACGAGCAGCGCCGCCGCTGCCAGCAGGCCGATCCACCAGAAGCGCAGCAGGCTGTAGAGCTCGTCATAAAACTCCGTGCCCACCATGGCCAGCAGCACGACCGGGAACAGGACGCTCAGCAGATCGTCGCAAAACAGCAGCAGGAAGATCAGCGTGGACATGACCAGAACGCCGCCCACGACCGGCAGTCCGGCCGCCATGAACACCGCGAGCATCAGAAAGCAGACCGGGAAATACAGCTTGCTGTGCCAGAACCGGTCAGCCACGCTCTGACAGGCGGCGATCAGCGCCGACGCGCCGCCGACGCGCTCATCGAGAAACGCGCACACGCGGTCAAACGTCCGCGCGAACCCATGGCCGCGCCCCGCCTGCTCCGTATTCGATTGGACAGGTTTATCAAAAGCATTCATAAGCATCAAAAATCGTCTGGAAAGCTCCGCCGGGACACCCCGGCGCGGGAAGAAAAAAGGATTCGTGTAACCGGCTGATACCAGCCTAAATCTTCCCATCTTTCATTCGCGGATGCATTATAGCGCGCCGCCTGCCGGAAGTCAATACTTAAAACAGATTTAACATTTCCGAAATCTTTTCGCGTGTGTTTTTGATGTATATTACTATATATTCTCCGCGCATTTTGTCGTATTTGCACAACAAAGCCGCAGTTTTCCAAAAACTGCGGCTTCCTACTTGCCGAACATTTTAAGAACTCGGGGCGCGAAAATGTTACAAAATCATGACGAAGTCATCTCACGCCTGCGGAAAATGCCCCGTTTTGCGCA
>OJRH01000337.1_pt1 | contig 24535 bp, 22 predicted proteins | sample 1599131 | NCBI WGS metagenome assembly OJRH01 (sample SAMN03922527, study PRJEB24848) | human gut metagenome | isolation source: stool sample | host: Homo sapiens | place: Germany | collected 2010-05
CCTTCGACTTTTCCTTCTTGGAACAATCAAAAGCGTTCTTAAAATCTATAGTAATCTGCTCCATGATTATTTGGACTTTAAATTAAACATCTATTTTAATACTATCCGTTACACTTATTCAGAATAAGGCGTTCTCATATGCTCATGCTTCCATTGCTCAATAGTTTCTTCATCTATCAAGCCCTCATCCCACAATGCATCTGCGGCATCAATCGCTTTTTGCGCAAAATATCGACTATCTGTCGCCATAACACTATCATTTTAAATATTTACCCATGTTTTACTTATGAGTAATCAACGCTTCCATATCTTTGATAAAATTCTCTACTTTCTCAAAATACGGCAAGACCTCTTCTTCTGTAGCATCAAAGGTATCATCATAATCACCAGACTGCCGAAGCTCATAAAGACGAGAGAACAATTTTCCATAAGTTCGATCCAACAAACCTGTTGCAATAAATTTCTCTCCAACTAAATGTATTACACCGGCATGAGTCTTTGCAGTAAAGCCCTTGTCAAGTAACAATGCAGAAGCCATATGGAATACAGTATAATACAAACGATTTCCCGTCAAATTCCAAAACTTCAATTTTGCCACACCTTTAGCCTCTTCAAAACTCTTATAAGCTTTTTCTATCCTGTAGCGTACAAGATCTCTACGTTGTTGACTCTCTAGCATAGCATCACCCCTTCCTCTTCCACGTTATTATAAAAAGGACTGCCTTTTTTGCTGTTCCAATCCTTCATCGAATACACTATCGGATGAATCATCTGATTAATTTGCCAACCCAATTCCCAAAGAGGATAGGTATAATTATCATGATCCTGCTCGTCTATCTTATCCTTATTCAGAAGCACAAGGATGTCCCAGTCGGAATCTGCCTTGGCATCCCTTCTGGCCCTTGACCCGAAAAGAATAACCTTGGCATCTTTCGGCATAATCGACTCCGCTTTCTTCTGAATCGACTTGAGTACCTCATCTTCAAGATGTTCCCTTGTTACTGTTGTCATAACACTACCATTTAAATTACACCGCAAAAATACGAAAAAGAATTGAAACTAACAAATATTCTGAGAGATATTTGCATTTATTCTTTTCTCTTTACCCAAACCTTATGGCTGCCGCGGCCTAGTGAATCTATCGGTGAAGTCTTGTCATTTGTCAGCTCCTTCAGTTCCATAGAGGCAGCAGTACGGCTCAGGTTGTTGATGGAGGCATAATCGCCTAGGGTGAGGACTCCGTTCTTCTCTATCACCTCCAGGGCACGGGCGATGCGCTCTTCCTTGGAATACAGCTGCTTACGGATAACCTTTACACCACCCATATCACGCTCCAGGTCACGGTCGGTTTCACGCTTCACATCCTTGATAAACTCAGGAGACGCCTTGAAGTTGATGTCCTTCACTCCCACCTTGCGATACGTCATCTTATCATCTGGATTCAGAATTTCCCTAGGCTTCTCATCCTCGAAAGCGAGGGAGAGGGAGAAGGTGCCGAAACCTTCCAGATTCACGTTGTAACCCATGGAGAGCATATCTGTCAGCATATCAACCACATCGGTCAATACAGCCTCCGTGGTACTTTCCGAAATACCGCGATGGTAGTTCTGCATCATCTTGACGAACTCTTTTCGGGATAGTGTACGGTTGGTCACCATCTTGGGATAAACTCTGCGCTTGCCTTCATCACGCAAATCATTCAACTCTTGCAACTTGTACTTAGCCATATCAGTTTCCTTTCTTATTAAGATTGTTATCACTCCTTATTGCAGCAGCCTTTGCATCCTACAGTATTTATGATCATACCTAAGAAGAAAAGACCACAAACCTAGGAAGAAAAGTATTTAATCCTAGGAGAAATCTCCGTTCACCGACGCTGAATATCCGTTCAACGGCGATGAACGGCGGTTCAACGTCGGTGAATGTCGGTTCAACGTCGGTGAACGAAGATTTCTTCCTTGCAAAGATACAACTTTATCAGATATAAAACAAGACTTTTCCTGAATATCTTTACTTTTCCGGCCATAATTCTTCGTTTTTTGAGCTTATTTCTTTGCGTATCCCAAATAATTGTGTTAACTTTGTAGTCAGATTGCAAACCAAAGGCTAAAGGATTGCAAGCAAAAGACTAAGCAAAAGACTAAGATTAGACATTCTTATGAGTATGAAGATATTAGCAACCAGCGACTGGCACCTGGGCAACCTGTTTCACGGCAACGACCGTCTGCCGGAACACAAGCATTTCCTGAAATGGCTCCTGGAGCAGATAGCTGGACAAAAACCCGATGCTCTCCTCATCGCAGGAGACATCTTTGATAACGGAAATCCATCGGCAGCGGCACAGACCGTTTATTACGAGTTTCTTGCCGATGCTACCCAACTGTGCCCGAACATGCAGGTCATCATTACCGCCGGCAACCACGATTCCGCCAGCCGACTGGAGGCTCCACGTCCGCTGCTCACCCGATACCACGTGGAAATAAGAGGAAACGTAAGGAAAATCTGGAAGCAGGGAGAAAACGAGGGCGAGGATAAAACCGGCGGACATTGGATCTATTCCTTCGATGACCTCATCATCCCCGTAACCAACGAGGAAGGAGAAGAAGTCATCATCCTCGCCGTACCTTTCCTAAGAAGCGATGTGGTGCAGAACGCCAGCTACTCGCAGGGTGTCAACGACTTTCTGAGAGAACTGACGGCAGAGGCTCGAAAGAAATACCCGGGCAGGAAATGCATCATGATGGCACACATGTACGCCAAGGGTTCGGATATCGCCAAAAAGGATGCGAGCGAGAAAATCATCATCGGCGGACAGGAGGAAGTGGACCTGGAAGGATGGAACGACCATCCCGACTATATGACTTGCGGACACATCCACAAACGGCAACATATCTGGAACACCGACTGGGCAAGATATACGGGAAGTATCCTACCGATGTCGTTTGCCGAGAAAGACTACACCCACGGCATCGACCTCATCACCATTGAACACGGAGAAGAGGAGGAAGGAAAGGAAACCGGCAAGAGCAAGGAATGGAAAGTAGATTTTCTGGAATACAAGCCTCAGCACGCCCTCCGCATCCTGCCCGAAGATGAGGAAGAGCTGACCTTCAAGAAATGGCAGAAACTCATCAATTCTGAACTCTCGGAGAGAACAGACGGCAAACTGAGCGACCATTTCGACTACGTGATGCTGAAGGTGAAACAGGAGAAACTGACCAGCGATGACATCAAGGAACTGGAGAAACTCGTCAACGAAAAGGATGCCGTGCTCTGCAAAATCCAGCGCATCATCCCGCAACTGGACCTCTCCACCATCCAGGGTTCCCAGCACATCACCAGCATAGAAGACATCATCAACCGTCCTCCGCTCGACACGCTGAAGGAAGCCTTCGCCATCAGGCACAACGCTCCGATGAACGAAAGACAGAAGAAAATGTTATCCGATTTATTAACGACATCATCAATATGAAATTCCTACAACTCGAAATACTCAACCTCGCTTCGCTTGACAAACAGGGTGGCGAGGTCATCAACTTTGAAGAAGGTGCCTTAGGCGAGAGTACCATCTTCAGCATCGTAGGTCCGACGGGAAGTGGCAAGTCTACCCTACTCGATGCCATCTGCCTTGCTCTCTACAACCGCGCCCCTCGCTATCCCAGGAAGAAAGGCGACAAGAACCAGAATATCGAGATTTTCGGAGCTGCCGATGCCAGCGAAAGTAACCGTCTGGCTCCTACCGACAGCCGAAACATCCTGACACGTGGCAAGAAAGAGGGCTACAGCAAGCTTACCTTCCTTGCCAACAACGGCAGCATCTACCGCGCAGAATGGCACGTCAGATTCCAGAGAGTGCGCTACGAGAACGCCAAGACTGCGCTTTATAAAATCACGAGAAACGGAGAAGAGATAACAGAGGAAGCTGCCGACTGGAACGAGCTGCCGAACATCATCGGACTCGACTACGACCAGTTTCTCCGCACCGTGCTCATCGCCCAAGGCTCGTTTGCCAACTTCCTGACGGCAAAGGAAAACGAGCGGTACGAACTCCTGGAAAAACTCATCGGATGCGAGGAAACTTATACGAACATCGCGACTGAAATCAAGAAGGCAAAAGACCAGGCGACGGATGCCTACAACCAGATGGCTGCATCGGTGGAAGCCGTTAAACAGAACTTGCTGAACGATGAAGAACTCGCCCAACTGAAGGAGGAAATCGCTCGGTTGGAAAAGGCTGAGAAGGAACTCGACAGCCAGTTGCAAGCCATCTCGAAAGACCTGCAATGGTTTGAGGAAAACGATAAGCAAATCAAGCAAATCGCTATCTGCCAAGCAGATATGAAGCAAGCAGCAGATGCCATCAAAGCGATGCAAGCCCAGATTCTCCGTCTGCAGTTGCACGATGAAGTACAGCCAGCCGTCAACCTGCTGCAGGAAGTAGAGCGACAGACGCAAAGCATCCACGAGCAGGAAGAAAACATTCTGAAAGCGGAAGGAAATATCAAAAGCCAAGAGTCTGCCATCAGCGAAAGCGAGAAAACTCTCACCAGTCTGAAGGAAGCAGTAAGCAAAGCACAGGAACAGCTGGAAAAGGCCTTGCCGGTCATCGCTGAAGCAAGGGCGCTGAAAACCAAAATGGAAGCGGCTATGCCGAATCTGAAAGAAAAGAAAGAGGCATTGGAGTTGGCTCAGAAAGAGAATCTAACTGCCCAGAAAGACGTGGAGGAAAACGCCCGAAACATCCAAAAATGGGAAGCAGAAACGGAGAAAGCGAACCTTGCCCTCAAAACGACAAAGGAAGAGATTGCCAAGCAGAAACAGGTTCTTCACGAAGCGACGCAAGCCGCTGAACAGGCTTGGGAGACGGAAAGAAATAAGACTGCCGAACAGAATATAGAGGAACTGCAGAACAGCAAGACTGTAGCTGACAGGAAACTGCAGGATGTCCAGCAAGCCATCAAGGTTGTGGCTCATCTCGATGCTGCCACAGCAGAAAAGCAGAAGAATGAGGAGCGAATCCAGGTCTTGGCCAAGAAAAACGCAGAGATAGATGAAGCGCTGGGCAAGTTGACCATCGAGGCTCTGACCCAAGAGACCCTGACGCTGAGAAATGCCTATACCCTCATGGTGAGTGAGAAATGGGAGATTCATCGTGCCAACCTGACCGAAGGCAAACCTTGTCCGCTTTGCGGCAGCACGACTCATCCTTATCATACCGACAACAGACAGTTTGAGGAAACCACCACGGAACTCTCGCAACTTCTGAAAGCCAAGGAGAATCTGCTGAAACTGCAGCAGAAAGAGGAGAAGAACCTTTCCGGCGAGAGAAAACTGAACGATGGCGAAGTACAGACGCTCCAGAAACAACAGGAAAAGCTGTCGGGTGAAATCGCAACTTACGAAGAGGAATGGAAGGCGCTCATCGCCCAGTATCCAAAGATTCCAAAGGCTGAGGCAGAACTGAAATCACTCTTGCCTATCTATGAAAACAAGGCGAAAGATGCGAGCAGCAAACTGAGCCTCTTTAACAAGATTCAGAAAGAGATAGAACGGCTGACCCAACTCAAGGATAAGGCTGTAAAGGATGAAGCTGCGTATGAAAGCAAGGCTTCTACTATACAGAATAAAGCCCAAGAAAACACTTCAACCTGCGCCACAAAACTGGCTGAGCAGAAAGCACTTACCATCAACCTCATCTCACAGCAAAAGAGTAAGGAAGAGGCTTACGAGAAAGCCCTTCAGACATGGAATAGCGCCAAGAAGGAAATGGAGGAATGGCAGGAGAAATATAAGCAGATTCTGAATGGAGAAGAACCAGATGCGGCTGAACAAAGACTGACAGCAGCAAAGGATGAGGCTACGAAAGCAGCAGATAACCAGAACGAGAATATCAACAAACTGAAGGCGGAACTCGCCAACTGTAAAGGTTCGCATCAAACCATGCTGTCTCAGAACAAAACGATGAAAGAGAATCTGCAAGCGAAGGAAAAGGAACTCGACTTTTGGATTGAGGAATACAACAAGCAGCTTGAAGAAAAGAGCATCGAAGGAAAAGACTCCGAAGAGGAAGGCATCGAGGAAAGAAGTATCGAACCAAGCCTTATCGACCGAAATATCATCCGAGAGATGCTTCACTCTGTCGAAGACTGGAACGCTATCCGACGGGAAAAGGACGAAAAGGAGAAAGCCGTGGCTTCAACTACTGCCCTTTACCAGAGCGCAGAAAAGGCGCATCAGCAGCATTTGGAACATCAGCCTGCCCAAACCCGTGATGCTCTCCTAGCCATTCAGCAGGAGTATCAGGAAAGAAGCCAGCGCAACGAACTGATTGCTGCCAACGCCAGGATGCAGAACCATCAGGAAGCCGTGAAGCAGTTGGGTGACAAGGCTGAGGCTCTGAAGCTCGTAACGCAGGAAAAGGACGACTGGACAGCCATTACGGATGCTATCGGAGCTGACGGCAAGACGCTGCGCAAGATAGCCCAATGCTATACGCTCAGTTTCCTGATAGCGCACGCCAACCAGGAAATCAGAAAGTTCAACAGCCGTTACGAACTGCAGCAGGTAAAGCATTCGCTGGGCATCCGAGTCATCGACCACGACCGTGCCGACGATATCCGAGACACCACCTCCCTATCAGGTGGCGAAACCTTCATCGTGAGTCTCGGTCTCGCCTTGGGCCTGTCGGCATTATCCTCCCGCAACATCTCCTTCGAGAACCTGTTCATCGATGAAGGCTTCGGAACCCTCGACCCCGATACCCTCGCCACCGTCATCGACTCCCTCGCCATGCTGCAAAGTTCGCAAGGCAAGAAGGTAGGCGTCATCAGTCATACCGACACGATGAGCGAGCGCATCACCACCCAGATAAGGATTATCAAGAATGGCAACTCCGGCAGCAGCCATATCGAGATCTATCCTTAACCCATCGTAATTACACCTTAAATTATATAGTAATAAAACAAAAGAAAGGGTGTGCCATAAGTCCATGACACACCCTTTCTTTTGTTTCCATTGAATATTAAACCCTGTTTCCCTCTTTTGGGAATACCACGGTTGGCTTGAAGGTCTTAGCCTCCTCAAAGTCCATCAGGGCATAAGCGATGATGATAACGGTATCGCCCACCTGCACCTTGCGGGCTGCTGCACCGTTCAGGCAGATACAACCGCTGCCACGCTCACCCTTGATAATATAGGTCTCCAAGCGCTCACCATTGTTGTTGTCTACAATCTGAACCTTCTCGCCTGCTATCAGATTAGCAGCGTCCATCAAGTCCTCATCGATGGTGATGCTACCCATATAATTCAGGTTAGCCTCAGTTACGGTTACACAATGGAGCTTACTCTTCAATACTTCTATCTGCATTGTTCTGTTATTACTTGATCTGTTACGGATTAAACTTAATAAAGAATATCTATCGAGGAATTATCCCTTATACTTGATATGGTCGATGAGACGGATAGGAGTCTTACCGCAATAAACGGTGATGCAACCTACCACGTATGCACTATCCTCCCATGAAGAAACATCCTGCAGGCTGTCGCCATCCACAATCTGGAAATACTCTACCTCCAGACCCTCTACAGCATTGATGTCGGCAACCACCTTATCGTGAGTTTCCTGTACGGTATGAGTCTTGGCATACTCCACACTCTCCTTCAGGGCCTTATAGATGTTTGGCGCAATGGCACGCTCATCAGGAGCCAGCAAAGTATTACGGCTGCTCTTAGCCAAACCATCCTCATCACGGACAATAGGACACTCCACAATCTGCACATCGCTGTTGATGTACTTCACGAGCTGCTTGATGACAGCAATCTGCTGCCAATCCTTCTCACCGAAATAAGCACGAGTTGGTCGAACGATATAGAAAAGACGGCTCACTACCTGACATACACCATTGAAATGACCCGGGCGCTTGGCACCTTCCATCACGGTAGAAACAGGTGGAAACTCAAAGTGGCGTGTATCTGGTGTAGGATACATCTCCTTCACCGATGGTGCAAACACATAGTCAGCACCACAAGCCTCCAAGAGCTTGCAGTCAGCATCGAGGGTACGAGGATAGCGATCCAAGTCACCCTGATCATTAAACTGTGTAGGATTCAGGAACACAGAAACTACAGTCACGCCATTTTCCTTTACACTGCGCTTAACAAGAGAGGCGTGACCCTCATGCAGCGCACCCATAGTTGGCACAAGGCCGATTTCCTTTCCCTCCTTACGACACATGAAGAGTTCGTTCTGGAGGTCAACAATCTTATTGAATACTTTCATCGTCATAATCTGTTTTCGGGTGCAAAATAACAACTTTTTTCTCAAATGAGAAAGAAAAAACCTAAAAATATGCGAATTATTGCCGAAAATAATGAATTTCGGAGAAAAAATGCCCCTATTTGAAGTTTTTTTTGTACCTTTGCACGTAATTCGTAAGAATAAAATTTAAATTTTATGGCAAAAAAAGTATTATTTATCAATCAGGAGATCGACCCATACGTAGCCGAGTCTCACATGTCAATCATGGGACGCGAACTGCCTCAGAAGATGCAGGAAGCAGGTTTTGAGATCCGCACCTTCATGCCTAAGTGGGGCACCATCAACGAGCGTCGCGGACAATTGCACGAGGTCATTCGCCTGTCTGGTATGAACCTTATCATAGATGATACAGACCATCCGCTGATCATCAAGGTTGCATCTATACCAACAACACGACAGCAGATTTATTTCATCGATAATGACGACTATTTCAAGAGCCGCCAGATGGGCACCGATGAAAACGGAAAGGAATATGCCGACAACGGAGAAAGAGCTATCTTCTTTGCACGTGGTGTATTGGAAACCGTAAAGAAGCTCCGCTGGCAGCCTGATGTAATCGTCTGCCAGGGTTGGGCTAGCGCAGTAGTGCCATTCTATGTAAAGACAGCCTACAGCGAAGAGCCTTCATTTGCAGAATCAAAGGTGATTACCGCTCTCTATACCAACGAACTCAAGGGTGAACTGGGTACCAACTTCAAACGTTGCGTTGCCTTCCGCGATGCCAAGTCTGAACTGCTCGACGGCTATCAGGACGACTTCAACTTCATTGAACTCGGCAAACTCGCCATCGACTATAGCGACGGTGTGGTAGAAGGTGAAGAAGAAGCTAACCAGATTCTCTTTGATTATGCGAAGGAGAAGAACAAGCCTGTACTGGCGTATCCGGGAGAAGATATCCAGGAGCCATACGCAGACTTCATCAACAAGGTTTGTCCTGACGCAGAATAAAATTCCGACAACAGAGACACATACATACAAGGATAATGAAAATTTTAAGACTCTTAACAGTATTAGTAATAGCAGCGCTTACTTTCGCTGCATGTGATGACACCACCGAGGGAATCGGTGGTAGCATCACTAATAAGATAGACAACATTAACATTTCTAACTCAGCGTTCAATGTTACCACAAAGTCTATAGTAGCAGATTCCGTATTGAGCCGCAACAACACGGGACTCATCGGAAAGATGAAAGACCCGGAAACTGGCAACTATGTAAAGGGTGACTACATGACCCAATTGAGCGTATTGCCTACTTTCTCTGTAGATACACTCGATTACATCAAGCAGGCAAACAAGGGTTCTATCGAAGCAGACTCATGCTACCTCCTGGTTTCATACAACGCCAGCTATGGTGATACCATCGCCCCAATGAAGGTGACAGCCTATGAGATGACAAGGCCGATGTCAGAAGATAAGGAGTATTACTCTAATTATGATGCCTTCAAGGAAGGCTGGGTAAGCGAAAACAACCAGCATTGGAGCAGTAATTACAACTTGAGCAATACATCAGATGTCAAGAACTTCAAGATTTACTTGAATAAGAAGTATGAGAAAGATGGTAAGACATACAAGAACTATGGTTCTTACATCATGCAAACATACGCAGAACATCCTGAGTACTTCAAGACCAACTACAAGTTCCTGCACAACGTCTGCCCTGGCTTCTTCATCAAGAATGTAGGCGGTACGGGTAACATGGCTAAGATCTGGAATACAGAGCTTATCTTCTACTGGACCCGCAAAAAGACCATCAATACAGACAGTACAGCTGTAAGCATCGGATACAACCGTTTCGATGGTACAGAAGAGGTATTGCAGCTCAACAAGATTGAGAACGACACCGTGAAACTGAAGCAGTTGGCAAGTCAGGAGAAGAACTGTACTTATCTCAAGTCACCGGCAGGTATCTTCACCGAGGTTACCCTCCCTATCGAAGATATCATGAAAGGTCATGAGAAGGATACGCTCAACACTGCTACCATCTCTTTCCCACGACTCAACAATGAAAACGAAGACAACCCATACAACTTTGCTACACCAAGCACCATCCTGATGGTTCAGAAAGACAGTTTGCAGTCGTTCTTCGAAAAGAGCAAGTTGGCAGATAGCCGTACTTCTTATACGGCAAGCTACAGCAGTACCGGCACCTACAAGAATGCCTATACATTCCAGAATATCGCCAACCTGGTTTCTGCCATGTATAAGAACAAGGGCAAGGGGGAAAACTGGAATAAAGTAGTACTGGTTCCTGTAAACGTCATCACAACCACACAGGGCTATACTACCGTCATCTCCAAGATTAATCACGATATGTCACTCGCTTCTACCCGACTGAAAAGAGGTGTAATAACCACCGACAGCAACGGCAAGGAGACAAGTCCTATACAGATAAAGGTGATTTACAGTAAGTTTAAAGAAGAATAAGCATTCATAACGCAAAGTAAAAAAGGAAACGAAACATGGCTGATAATTTTTTGGAGCGTCATCGCGAAGAATACGAAATACGCAAGGCTGCATGGCTCAAGAAAAAGAAACTATTCATGAAGTCAGGCAAGAAACAGAAGCCCCAGACACAGATGCCACGTCCTGAAGACGAAGCGTTATAAACACGAAAATATTCAGAATCCTGAGAAAGAGGGTGTATCATAAAGCATTTGAATGTTTATGATACACCCTTTTAACTTTGCCAGTTAATCCTTTAAAAACGCCGCATAAGTACGATAAAAGCCATTTAACACAAAATAAAACAAAATTAATTTGGAGTTTACCCATTTTTTTTATATCTTTGCATAGTAAATTTAAAGTATTTAATATTAAACAGACAAAAAGCAATAAAATAAAAATAATCAAGATATTAGTAGAGATACTGGTCTATGGGTTTAACTTTTCTAAGAACTTGCATTTAAGGATACAAGATATTTGCAGGATACAAGTTACTTGCAATATATGAGATACTTGGTTTATGTTTATAGATAATGGAGAAATTACTCTCATAAAGAATTTGTTTTTAAGTTTAAACAAAAATGCTAAAGTTAGATGTTAGTAATTATAAGTCCCCGTAGTGACCGTGAGGCTACTGCGGGGACGCTTTTTCAATTTATAGTATATAGAAACAAAAAGGGCAAGACCAGAGATGACCTTGCCCAATCTATTTTTATAACTCTTTATCTATATTATAAGATTCTACCTGTTAGAGAGAACTTCAAAACAGGATAAACCTTCAAGTCTTTTACAAACTTAGAGAGATCATCCTCGCCAGCATCTTCCAATGCCTTATTGATATCTATCTCGTTACCATTCTGGTAAACCTTGAGCTTGCCCATGAACTGGCAACCCAACTCAAAGCGGCAACCGATACGGTTCTTAGGAACCAGACGGCCGAAACCTAAACCGAGGTATGGACGAACATTCTTGCAACGGATATCACCCTGAAGGTTATAGTTCTCATCAAGCTCCAAGTTGTAACCACCCAAGTTGGCTGATATAGCCTTACGGAACTGTTGCTCCAAAGTTTGATTATTTTTCAAGTATTTATTAGAGAAATCACGAAGTTCATCGCAAGAACCGGTAACCTCAGCAATCTTCTCACCACCAATAGACAAACCAGCAGCGATAAAGAACTTGCTGCCACCACCGAATGGATACAGATTAGCCTTTACATTAAAGGTGGTACGGTCGAATGAGCCTTCTGCATGAATGGTTGCACTGGTTGGGTACTGAACATTAGGTACTTGAGGCAAAGAACTGGTATTGACATCTACATCCAAATCACCAGACAGTTTGAAAGATGGCATGATGTTCACACCTGCTTCTACCTCAAGGAAGTTAGTAACAGGAGCAGCCACACCAACACTAATACCCTCGGTACCTGCACCCACGTTAAGACCTACATGGTTAAAGATCCCGCGCTTGTAATCGCTCTGTGCCATTACACTTCCTACACCAGCAAGCAGAATTACTGCCATCATCATTAATTTCTTCATAATCGTTCTGTTTATAAGTTAAATATTAAACGTTTTTTGCATATCGTTCGTAAATATGCTACAAATATAAACAAAAGTTACAAGAAGAACAAATAATTACACAAAATTAAGACTCTTTAGTACTTTTGCATACTAAAGAGCCCTTATATATTATTAAAAACGCAAAATCAGACTACTGAACTTAATCTACTACCGTAAACTTGGCATATTTCAGCAGAAGCTGTTTGGTGCCAGAATGAACGAACTCAACCGTAGCCTTCGTATTCTCACCAGTACCTTCAATCTTCAATACCGTTCCCCGTCCAAAACGCTGATGTTCTATCTTCATTCCCTCCTGCAAACCACAAGATGAACTGCCAGCAGATGAAGCTGTAGAAGAAGAAACTGATGATGCAGAAGATCCAGTACTGCGAGAAGCAGGATGAGAAGAATGCGTCTCCATATAACGCTTAGCTGCATTCAGCGCTCTAACAGACTTGAAATTACCTTCAGAGAGAGATGAGCGTCCGGAAACAGACGAGCGTCCGGAAGTACGTGAAGTCTCAGGTTCATCATCAAAGAGAGAAGGCTTAGGATCTGCTACAAACTGCGATGCTACCGGTTTGGAATTCTGATACCTGCTACTGTATCTAGGCTGCTCAGCATCCTCCCACGGTCTGCGAGGACGTTGCGCTCTCGCCCACTCCGGCTGGTCAGACATAGAGCCAAACAAGCTTCCACCAGCCTCATCCTGGCTATCAATCAACTTGCCGTCAATCTCATCGATAAACCGACTCGGATTATCAAACTCCATCTTGCCATATCGCCAGCGGTTCTTGGCATTCGTCAGGATACAATGTTTCTCTGCTCGCGTAATGGCAACGTAAAGCAATCTCCGTTCCTCCTCCAGTTCTCGGAGCGAAGCAGCAGAAAGCGGACTTGGGAAGATATTCTCTTCCAAACCAACCACGAAGACCGTAGGAAACTCCAGACCCTTGGCTGCATGAACCGTCATCAGAGAAACACGAGGTTCATCCTTATCACCATCGCTGTCAGCATCGGTAAGCAGCGCCACATCCTGCAGATAATCCTGCAGGAAGAGTTCATCAAACCTACCCTCTTCACGGCGTTCCTCCACAAAAGCCGACATACCGCTCAAGAATTCCTCCAGGTTCTCCTGACGTGCCAGATCATCGGCATCCTTGCCCGACATGATATCCTGACTGATACCACTCTCCTTGATAATGGCATCACCCAATTCATAGACATCCGTAGTTTGAGCCCGTTCGATAAACGAAGAAATCAGCAATCTGAAGGTTTCCAGCTTGTTCATCGTACCCTTGTTAACCGCCAGTCCATACCGCTCAGGGGCACCGATTACCTCCCAGAAACTCACCTGGTTCTGATGGGCACAGTCAGCAATCTTCAGCACCGTAGTAGCCCCTATTCCTCGTGCCGGATAGTTGATGATACGCTTGATAGCCTCTTCATCATCCGGATTCGCCACCAGACGGAAATAAGCAATAATATCCTTGATTTCCTTGCGCTGGTAGAAACTCAGTCCGCCATAAATGCGATAAGGAATACCCTGCTTCCTGAACTCCTCCTCGAAGCTGCGGCTCTGGGCATTGGTACGGTAGAGAATGGCAAAATCACTATACTGGCATCCATCCTCGCGCCGGATACGCTTCACGTCCTTCGCCACAATCGCCGCCTCTTCCTTGTCGCTGTAAGCAGGCTTATACAGAATCTTCTCACCCTTCGCATTCTCGCTGAACACATCCTTAGGAATCTGGTTGCGGTTATGCTTGATCAGACTGTTAGCCGCCTCAACGATGGTCTGGGTAGAGCGGTAGTTCTGTTCCAGTTTAAAGAGACGCGTGCCCTGAAACTGGCGCTGATAGTTGAGAATATTATCAATATTGGCACCACGGAAACTATAGATACTCTGCGAGTCATCACCCACGGCACAAACACGCTGCTTCTCCTGACAGAGTTGCATGACGATAGACATCTGAACGTGGTTGGTATCCTGATACTCATCCACCAGGACATAATCGAAGCGGGCGGCATATTTGTGGCGAATATCCTCATGTTCTCTGAAGAGCTGATAGGTAAGCGTCAGCAAATCATCGAAATCCATGGCATTGGCCTGCTTGCAGCGCTGCACGTAAGCCACGAAAATCTTACCAACCTCAGGCATCTGCGCACGCTTGTTCTGCTCGAAGATAGCCGCATCACTCTCATAAGCCGCAGCACTCATCAGGTTGTTCTTCGCCATCGAAATCTTGGCATGAACGGCAGCAGGCTTATACTTCTTATCATCCAGCCCCATCTCCTTCACTATCGCCTTGATCAGCGAGCGCGAGTCACTTTCATCATAAATGGTAAAGTTGTTGTTGAAGCCGATATGCTCAGCCTCCGCTCTCAGGATTCGGGAGAAGATGCTGTGGAAGGTACCCATATAGAGATGCTGGGCGAGATCATTTCCCACCAGTTTTCCGATACGTTCCTTCATCTCCCTTGCCGCCTTGTTGGTAAAGGTGAGCGCCATGATGCTCCAGGGTTTCATGCCCTGGCTCAGGAGATAAGCTATTTTATAAGTAAGCACACGCGTTTTACCCGAACCTGCACCGGCTATCACCAGCGAAGGTCCGTCAATATATTCTACCGCAGCACGCTGCGCTTCGTTCAAGTCTTTCAGTAAATCCATGAATCAATATTTGAGGCTAAAAACTATTTTAAGGTCACCCCTATCAACTATAAACTATAAACTATCAACTAAGTATTACTTCACCCTATATCCTCCCACAGCCGTGCCTGGGTCGAAATCTTCACCCTCACGAGGGAAGGTAGGGATAAATCTCATCTGATGTTCTATCTGTCGCTGGCGCTTCTTCATATAAGCGCTAGGATGCAGCGAACTGAATTTGCGCGGATTAGGAAGTGTAGCTGCTATCAGCGCACACTCGCCACGAAACAGATCTTTCGCTTTCTTGTCGAAATGATATTCTGCAACCGCATCCACACCATAGATACCCGGTCCCATCTCAATGCTGTTGAGATAAACCTCCATGATGCGCTGCTTGCTCCACATCATTTCGATGAGGAAGGTAAAGTAGACTTCAAATCCCTTGCGGGTCCATGAACGGCCAGGCCACAGGAAGACATTCTTAGCAGTCTGCTGACTGATGGTACTGGCTCCATGCACCTTTCCACCACGTGCATTATTCTTCGCCGCAATCTCGATGGCATTGAAGTCGAAACCGTGATGCTTCAGGAATCTCGCATCTTCGCTCGCCATTACCGCCACTGGCATGTGAGGCGAAATCTTATCCATCGAAACCCAATGATGATGCAGGGTAATACTCTCTCCATCAGCTACTTGCTGGAAGCATCGGATAAACATCAGAGGAGTGACATATACAGGAATGAACCTATATGCCACTACAGCAAGAATGGTGGTACTGAAAAACAGCACCACCACCCATTTTACTATATTCTTGATTTTCTTCAAAATCATCTATTTAGTTTTTCCCTTCCGGGAGCATGAAACTTATTACTTCAATGTACCGTTGTTGGCTGCGTTAACCATAGCCTGGCTAGCGTACATATAGACCTCTACACGACGGTTTTGGGCGCAAGCAGCAGTAGTATTAACAACAGGGTTAGCAGAACCAAAACCCTGAACATTCTTTACCTGACGGCTGGTAACACCGCAAGAAGCGAGATAGTTGTAAACTGCCTCAGCACGCTTCTGGCTCAATGGCAAGTTGATACCGTCATTACCTGTAGCATCGGTATAACCCTGGATAGAAACCTCACAGTCGGTATTGTTCTTCAATACACCGGCAAACTGAGCCAAATCAGTCTTTGCGCTGCTGCTGAGAGTAGAACCGTTAGTTGGGAAGAGGATACCAGAAGCAAATGTTACCTTAACAGCAGACAAGCCATTGGCATCTGTTACAGTCTCAACCTGTGCATTCTTCACCCGTTCAGCCTCAGCCTTCACCTTATCCATGTGCTTTCCGATGAGGTTACCAGCACCGCCACCAACAGCTGCACCGATAGCAGCACCAACAAGTGCACCTGTACCACGATGGCTATTATTGAGCAATCCACCAACGATAGCACCCAGAGCTGCACCAGAACCGGCACCTACAGCTGTACCAGTCTTCTGATTGGTTCCACAACTTGAGAAAAGCAAGCACAAAGAGAGGCCTGCAACTGCAAAATTAGTCTTTTTCATTTTAAAATCTCCTATATTTATGTTATTTAATTGCAAAGATAACTCTTTTTTCTCCATAATGGAGAGTTTTCTAATATTTTTTTGTATTTTTGCATGCAAATTTAAGGGTATTTGTCGAAATAGAGCTAGGAAATCACCTATTTGGGGGTGGAAAATCCCTAAAAGTAGGATTTCAGACACCTGCAGACAGATGAACTGCCGGCAGCAGATGATGAAGGCTCATGCTTATACCTTAATATATAAGTAATAGAAGAAATAAAAAACAAAATAAATAGAATAAAGCAATATGGCTAAAGAACTCAAGAATTTAACCAAGCGCGCTGACAACTACAGTCAGTGGTACAATGATTTGGTAGTAAAGGCTGATCTCGCTGAGTTGTCACCAGTTCGTGGTTGTATGATTATCAAACCATACGGTTACGCTATTTGGGAGAAGATGCAGCAGCAGCTCGACAAGATGTTTAAGCAGACAGGTGTACAGAACGCATACTTCCCTCTCCTCATCCCGAAGAGTTTCTTCTCTCGTGAGGCTGAGCACGTGGCAGGTTTCGCCAAGGAGTGTGCCGTAGTTACCCACTACCGCCTCCGTTCTACAGAGGATGGCAAAGAGGTTGAGGTTGATCCTAACGCAAAGCTCGATGAGGAGCTCATCATCCGTCCTACTTCTGAGACCATCATCTGGAACACCTATAAGAACTGGATCCATTCATGGCGTGATCTCCCTATCCTCTGCAACCAGTGGTGTAACGTAATGCGTTGGGAGATGCGTACCCGTCCGTTCCTCCGTACTTCTGAGTTCCTCTGGCAGGAGGGCCATACAGCCCACGCCACCAAGGAAGAGGCTGAGGCAAAGGCCCAGGAGATGCTCAAGGTTTACGCTGACTTTGCAGAGAACTACATGGGCGTTCCTGTATTGCAGGGTGTGAAGAGTGAGACTGAGCGTTTCGCCGGTGCCCTGAACACTTATACCATTGAGGCAATGATGCAGGATGGCAAGGCTCTCCAGAGCGGTACTTCTCACTTCCTGGGTCAGAACTTCGCCAAGAGTTTCGATGTAACATACTTGAACAAGGAGAACAAGCCTGAGTATGTATGGGCTACTTCATGGGGTGTTTCTACCCGACTGATGGGTGCCCTCATCATGGTTCACAGCGATGACAACGGTCTGGTATTGCCTCCAAAGCTGGCTCCTATCCAGGTGGTTATCGTTCCTATCAACAAGGGCGACGAGCAGTTGGCTCAGATTACTGCTAAGTTGCAGCCTGTCATCGACCAGCTCCGCGAGTTGGGCATCACCGTTAAGTATGATGACAACCCTGCAAAGCGTCCTGGCTTCAAGTTCGCTGACTATGAGTTGAAGGGTGTTCCTGTTCGTCTCGCTATGGGTGGCCGTGACTTGGAGAACAACACCATCGAGATTATGCGCCGTGATACCTTGGAGAAGGAGAACGTAAGCTTCGACGGCATCGTTGAGCGCGTAAAGAATATGTTGGAAGACATCCAGAAGAATATCTTCGAGAAGGCTCGTGCTTACCGTGATGCTCACGTTTACGAGTGCGACAACTACGAGGAGTTCAAAGAGCGTGTGAAGAACGGTGGTTTCTTCCTCTGCCACTGGGACGGTACAGCCGAGACCGAGGCTAAGATCAAGGAGGAGACTCAGGCTACCATCCGTTGCGTGCCTTTCGCTTACGAGCAGACTCCAGGTGTAGATATGGTAAGCGGCAAGCCAGCCGTAGCTCGTGTCATCATCGCAAGAAGCTATTAATCATCCCCGGTGTCGGGAGTTCATCCTGACACCATAATATATTTAATATGAGGCAGTTGATACTATACATTCTTTTTCTGGTGTCCATGGTCTTCTCAGGCTATGGAGAGGTATCTGCTGCCTCTATTTCTTTTACTCCCGAGGATTCTTATACCGAAGATGCAAGCCATAAGAAAGATGGTTTGACAAAGGTTGAGTATGACAAGAGCCAGCCTGAGGCACAACTTGAAAACGCCTCACAGCTTGCTTACCGCATCTGTAGCAGCCGTCCGCAGCGCTTATTGCCAAGTGGCAACATGCACAACAGTCAGACTGCCAGTAGATTGCTTACAAATAGAATCCGTTATTTATCATCCCTTTTATCAGCTATAGAAGGTGGCATGGAGCCTTTCCGACAGGAAACTGCCCCAATCCACTTTGATGTCGCCAGCAAGTATTATGTCATTTGCCTGCGGCGTCTGCTCTGTTAGTGCTTATTCTTTTCTCTTTTTAAAATATCATATAGGTTTATCGCATCTTTCCTAAGATTTGCGATAAGACTGGCTACACCCCTATTCAAAACAAAAAACAGTTCAATATATATTATTTTTCAAGAATTAAGAATAAGCAAATAACAGTATAAAATTATGGCAAAGATTAATCATTTAGAGATGGGTGCTGATGTTTTGGCACTCCAGGATGTACAGGTAAAGAAAGGTTTCATGGGTTTGACTGTCAAGCTCATCTATCAACCTACCAACAGTGTGATTAAGATAAAAGAGAAGGAATATTCTGCAGAGGATGGAAGAAAGCTTGAGAATATCCTCAGTGCAGCCCCTAAGGATGTAGAAACAGCGATCAGCAACTTCCCAGTTTCTGCCATCAGCATGGGTAATATGAAGTTACAGGCTTGCATCTCTGACGACCACCAGTTTGTTGCCACACAGCTCCTTGCCTTCAAGGATTTCAGTTACAAGCCGGTTACAGAGATGAAGACCTATACAGGAAAGACAGCCGAAGCTTTCGCTCAGTTGTTTTAGTTATATCACAGTTTCGGGACAGGGGACAGAACGATTCCTCTGTCCCTTTTTTATTTTATAGGTATAGGATGAAATCTTTATTTGAAAGAAGGCGGTTCATTCCCCTCTTCCCAATTACGGTAATGCTTAGGCGACAGACCGGTATGTTTCTTGAAGAAGGTTCCGAAGGCTGAAGCATTGGGAAAACTGAGTTCATTGGCTATCTGCTGTATCGTCTTCGTGGTGTTCTTCATCAGATAGATACTGCGACGGATCATCGCCTTGAAAAGCAACTGCTGGACCGTCTGACCGCAAACCGACTTGACCAGTACCGACAGATATTTCGGTGTAAGACAGAGTTCATCTGCATAGAAAGCCACACTGCGCTCACGCATATAGTTCTTCTCTATCAGCAGCACCAGCGACTCAAAGATGGCAATCTTCCGTTCCATCTCCTTGCCGGCAGCCTTGAACGATGCCGAGAAGATGCTGCACAACCGGTACGTAACAGCCATCAGCAACAGTTTCTGCTCATGCACACAATAGGCATCCAGTTCACCACTCTTCTCTTTTTCCAGCTCCAGTTTCCTCAGCATCAGGGCATAGGAAGTGAGCATATCCTCATAGCCCGTCGTCCTGACATGGCAGGGTTTGGGATAAATCGTAGCATAAAGACGCATGGTAACCACGGTATTGCCCAACATGTGACGAATCTGTTCAGCACGGTAAAAAAAAAGGGTATATTTAAGGTTCTTTCCCGTTTCCTGCACATGAAACATCACTCCTTTGGAGAGGAAAACGGTCTCACCCTCAGATGCAACAAAGGATGTTCCGTCTACGCAGAAACGGAACATCCCCTGATGACAGATTACAATACCGACATAGTCGGAGTAGAAAGGCTGCATCAACAGCTGAGGAAACTCCTGAGCCTCATATATGATGATATTATCTGTTATTTTCATGATGAATATGGGTCTGTTATCTTCAGATTTAACTGCGAAGATAACAAAAATATCCATTCATCAGATGAGCAGCCTATATCTTTTATGATATTTTAGCACTCCCTTACCTTCTTCCCAGGGATTTCACATCTACATTCTTTAGCAGATATTCGCGCGTCAGTTCCCTGATATTACGCTTGCGCCAAGGGAGAACGAGCATCAGTCCGGCACACAGCAGACAGCCGTAGAAGGTCCAGCCTGCCATCTCCTTGATACTCACCAGCGTGGCCTGTACCTGTACCTTTCCCTTCGTACTCATGGCAGCCATGTTCTGTGCCTCGGTTACACTCTTACCCTGATATTGCATGCCTCCCACCGTCTGGTCGTAAGTCTTCGCCGTCTCTATGTTCGTGCGGTCGTAATCCTGGGCAAAGCGGGTTACATAATACTGCTGTCTGTGCTGCAGCACATTGGTATAGAGCGCCGAGCCGATGCAAGGGGCAATGACCATACGAACGGTAAGCATGATGCACACCCAGGTTGACATGAAACGGTAAGGCATGCGCTGGTTGGCTATCGTGGAGATGAGCGAATAGAGCAGCATCATTCCCGTAGAACGGATAATGATAGGCCATTTCATACGTTCATACATGCCGTCGTTCTGTACTTCGAAATACATGTACAACGCATAGGCACCGATAAAGAGGAAACCCAGACAGTACATCCACTTCAGGTGAACATTCTTGGCTCGGGCGATGACTGCGAATATCAGTCCCACGGTGTAGCCCACCATCACCCAGTTGCCCAAGGTGGCGTTCTGCCAGTTGTCTATCTTCATGCTCACATTGGTGAACACGTTGACAAACATGGCGCTCGAATTGCAGACCATCAGCAGGAAGAAGAGCAGGATGCCGTAGTTGATGACCCTGAGCTGGAACACCTCCATGATGAAATAAGGTGAACGCCGCGTCTTCTCCAGATAGATGAACAGAGCGGTAAAGATAAGACAGACCACCGAAGAGAAACGGATGGTAGGATCATCAAACCAGTCGAGCGTCTTGCCGAAAACCATGACATAAGCAAACGAACAGAGCATGATACTGAACACCGTAACATTGCCAAACTTCGACATCGTTATCGGGAACTTAGGCATCGGATACTTATGATAAGGCATGGTGAAGAACACGATGATGATGCCTGCCAGCATGAATGCCATCATGAAATGATAAACATACTGCCACTCATAGGCATAGGCAAGCCATGCCGTAAGCCAGGTTCCCAACTGTCCGATAATCATGAAGAAGAGATAGATGACCGGCTGCGACACCATCTTCTCCGAATCTACCGCATCCCATGCTTCCTCAGTAGTAGGCTCGCATCCCGGCGTGATATTCCTCGTAGCCTCTATTCCGAAACCGTATCTGATGAGCACAAAGAGATGCGCCATCAGCAGCGTCTGGCGGACAAAACCCATCAGCAGACTGCACAGTCCGAGTATGAACAGCGAGTCGGTCTGGGCACACACGAAACTGAGGATAAAGAGAATGGAGAAGCCCACGATACACATCATCTTCTCTCTACGGATGCACACCAGATCATAGAAGAACGGCGAGAAAGCCGCCATTCCTATCGAGGTGCAGAAGCCCGCAAAGGCGATGTATTCCGACTGGATGCCGAGCCCGCTCATCATCTCGCCGCTGTTGGCAGAATAGACACCACTCATCGTAATCATCGGCACGAAGAGGATGATCATGAAGATGATGCCGAGCGGTTTGGGCACCCAATCATAAAACGGATAATTCTTATATTCTTCTTCCATATATTACTTCATTTCCATCTAGCTGTTTTTTACTTTCTCTCAGCCTTGACAACCACCATCATGCCGGCAGCAAGATGCTCATTATCCTCTTTGCTGAGGTTGTTGAAATCGATTCTTACAGGCACACGCTGCTGAATCTTGACAAAGTTGCCAGCCGAATTGTCTGTAGGTACCAGCGAATATTTCGAACCGGTAGCACCAGAAATGGCGGTCACCGTACCCTCAAACTCCTTGTTACTGATGGCATCTACGGTCATACGTACCTTCTGTCCAACATAGAGATTCTCTATCTGGGTTTCCTTATAGTTGGCAATCACCCATTTGTTGTTGGTTGGAATGATGTAGGTAATGGTGGTTCCTGCATTTACCATCTGTCCCTCCTCGATAGAGCGGCGACCCAGTTTACCGTCGCAAGGGGCCACTACCACACAGTAAGAGAGGTTCAGCTTTGCCATCTCTACGGCAGCCTCGGCACGCTCGATGGAGGCAGCCACATTCTGTTTGCGGGTAGTTACCTCGTTTACGCCCTTATAGGCAGCAGCCTGCTGCTTCTTTACCCCTTCGAGTTTCTTCTTGGTAGCAGCATATTCCACCTCCAGCTGTTCGAGCTGGATAGGAGTAGCTGCCTTCTTTTCTACCAGGTTGCGATAGCGTTCGCAATCCTTGGCGAGTTTGGCAAGTCGTACATTTATTTCATCGATGGATGCCTGATAGATAGAAGCTGATGTCTCGGTGGTCTGCTCTGTAGCGTTGATGACATTGGCTCCAGCCTTGGCATCCTTGAGGGCAGCTTCAGCCTCCATCAGACGGATACGATACTCCCGGTCGTCGAGCACAAGGAGGGTATCTCCCTTGTGTACTTCCTGATGTTCTCTGAAGCATACCTTGGCGATATAGCCGGATGCACGGAGATTAACCGGTGAGATATATTGCTCTATCTGAGCATCATTGCTCGTTTCGTTAGAGTTATAATCGAGGAAGAGGCATACGATCTTCCAGAGTCCGAAAGCCAGAATAGCAACACCTATCAGACTGGCAACAATCTGTCTTACGCGCTGCTTCTTGAGTTTCTTCCTGGTTTCTTCGTGAGATACCTGTGTAGCCTCTGCTGTTTCTACATTTTTATTTTCGTTCTGTTCCATAGTTATATTGTAATTTGGAATCAGGGAATATGAAGTAAACTTTTTTACATCCCGTTTTCCTGTTTATATTTTATTTTTTAATGATTTATTCTTCTCCGTTATTTAGCAACCGAAATCTGGTTGAGCTGTCCAGTCAACTTGAGCAGCGAGAGATTGGCAAGCTTGTAGCGATAGTAGGCTGTGAGATAATTGTTCATCGCCTCACTCATGCGCATCTCGTCCTGCAGCACCGCTGTCATCGAAGCCACACCCTCCTTATACTGGTCGGCTGTTACGTTGTAAACATCCTGAGCCATGGTATAATTATCAAACTGTTTCTTGTAGTTGCGCTGACTGTTGTTCACCTCGCTCACCGCATTCATATAGTTTGCCTGCAGTCCCTTCAGGGCGTCCTCGTAACCGATGCGTGCATTCTCCTCCTCTATCTTCGCCTTTCTGATTTTAGAACGCTTTTCAAAACCATCGAATACAGGCACTCGCAGCTGGATGCCCAGACCATTGGAACCATACCAGTGGTTTGATTCGCCCGAATGAATCCAGTGATCTATCCTATCGGTAAAGGCAGAATACATCAGGTTTCCGGTCAGCGAGAGCGATGGCAGATAACCGTCCTTGGCTAGTTTGGTCTGCTTCTGGGTGAGCAGTTTCTTCTGTTCCAGCAACTGGAGTTCGTAGAGTCCCGTATCCAGTCCGTCAGCCTTCACCATCTCTATCTTTCCCGGATCTACGGCTGTCACCTTCATCTCCTTCTCGGCAGGATAATCTATCACATACTTGAGCATGGTATACTGCTGTTCGAGCATGGCGATGGCGTTATCGCGCTGCACGGTGAGGTTCTCGATATTGAGATTCACTCTTTTCAGATCTACCTCCAGACTCATCTGGTTATCATAGAAAGCCTGGGTGATGTTTCTGAGTTCTACCAGTCGCTTGATATTGTCATCCGTCAGACGAATCTGCTCGGATGTGTTCTGCGCCATGTAATACATCTTGGCAGTCTGCACAATGAGGTCTTCACGCGCCTTCTCATAAGAGAGTTGGTTGAGTTTATCGGCAATCTTGGTGATATCGATGGCGGTAAGAATCATCTGGTTATACAGCGGCATCTGCAATTGTACACCCGCCGAAGCATTATACTGCAACGTCTTGGTTACATTATAAGGCTTGCCGTAAGCCGAGCCGTCGGTAACCGAAACAGGCGGCGTAAAGTTGTCGTTGAGCTGTGCCACCGCATTGATCTGCGGATAGAGTTTTGCCTGATTTTCGCTGATAGCGTACTTTCCCTTAGCTATTTCGTTTCGGCTGCTCTGGAGCGACAGGTTGTTATCCACTGCCAT
>OJRH01000342.1_pt1 | contig 24339 bp, 25 predicted proteins | sample 1599131 | NCBI WGS metagenome assembly OJRH01 (sample SAMN03922527, study PRJEB24848) | human gut metagenome | isolation source: stool sample | host: Homo sapiens | place: Germany | collected 2010-05
TTACTGTCAAGCACCAATCACAAACACAAATCGCACAAATTACTCCGCAACTGTTGCAGTTGCGGAGTTTTTGTATTGTCTGTGTTCTTTGGAATATATATGGAAAATTTTTTAAAGTGTCCTTAATGCATGGAATTTAAGGTACGTATGTAACAGGTATGTAGCGAGTATGTAACGCATATGCAACAAACTATATTGAATTTATAGCTTCTAATAGCTGTTCCAATGTCTTATGAGTGTAAATCCTTTATGTCATACCAGAGTAGTAGTGTCAAATAATCAGCTTCTAAATTTTTAAATTTACATACTTGTTATCAGGTTTGTGTTGTGGTTGCTGTGAAATAAATGAACTATGATGAAGTTATTATTAATAGTATATTTTAGGTATACAGGGTAGTGCGTAGCAATCAGGGCGCAGTGTATGCGTAAATTATTCTTTGCAAATATACAAGTATCTTTGTATTTGTTTTTTACGTTAAATAAGTACGATTTTTATTTTCTTTTTCTTGATTTTTATGTTAGTAAAAAGTGTTTAATGATTTGGCAAAAGCAATAGTAGATTACACATAAATCTATGTTTTGCAAATTTAGCTATTTATAATAGTTTAGGACTAGCAACATTCTCCTTAATTTGATATAAATTCGTTAGGATAAGACCGTTACAGTTTGTTAGAATAATGTCATAAGTTTTAATGTATTACTTTCTTTCTAGTATTTGAAAACAGCATTCCCACTTATAATCTAAGCGAGAATGCTGTTTATTCATTAAGCGTTTCGTTCACGGTCATATTTTTCAAGAGCATTTAATATATACATAAGCCCCATATGGGTTGGTGTGCCCTGATAAACTGGTTGCCAGTTAGCGTTAGGACGGAGGGTATCTTCCATCAGTTCCTTTGTTGATATTTTTCTTACAACAGTCCTAGTGCATCTAGATTTTCCCATGTACACGTTATACTCAATATTGTTACTAATTACTCTATCATTTTGCTTGTCCCATTTCCATATTGTATAGTCAATCGTTTCTTTCTCTGTTGCTAAAACAATACTTTGAGTATCAATAAAAATTTTTTGATTATAAAATTCTCCTATATCTACAAATCTATTACCAGCAAGAGCTGTCGAAGAAAAAATTAGTGCAATCAGAGTTAATATTAAAATTATTATTTTTTTCATTCTATCAACCTCTTATCTATAAAGAATATCAAGTTCCAATTTGTCTACTTTTTTCTTTAGAAAAAATAAGTCAGCACGCAAAGCTTCTATTTCGTTTGGTCCGCTTGGACATTCTATATCTTCAAGGCGGCTTTCTATGCTATCTAATCTCTTGGTAATATCTGCTGTGTCTGATATATTCTGCTTTATACTAGATATATCAGAACAAGCTTCGCTGGCTTCATATCTGGCTTTGTTTACTTCACTCATTAGAGAAAAAATCATTCCGAATTGCACAATAGCGATAAGCAATAATCCAATAATTAGGTTTGTTTGATATTTGGTTATAACTTCTTTCACCATCAAATCCTCCTTATAATATCATTTATTTTCAGCGATTTAGTAATTTCATATTTTTTAATTCATCTCTGTGGACTTCCGCGTAGCATGTCTAGTACTCCTATCGGTAATTTTGATTCGGGAAAAGCAATAATAGTTACCGTATAAGCGTAGGCTATTATTTTTTGTTTGAAAATATCATCACGTAAAGCCAGGTACATTTCCGTTACTGTCATATGTTTAGTATCATCGGAAGTCTTTCCTTTGAATATCGCAAGTAAGATAAATAGAACGTAGAAAAGAGAAATACTCCACACAGTAAAGTAAGCAACAGGACTTATAATTTTAATTATAATTACAAATGGAATCAAGGATAATACAAATAAATATAAATTATCTACATTCCTGTATAGATAACTTACAAATTTAATTGTAGCAACTGCTATTACGCCTTGCACAACGGCCATATAACCGGAGCCAAAGCATGAGCCGAACGCAAATACAAAGCAATAAAAGTAAAAAAGTTCCGAGCATCTTCCTAGCACAATCTATCTTTCTCCTATATATGTATTAATAGTAAAAATTGAGCATTTATTATACTATAATTGTCACGTCTTGTGCCAATGGCATAGTAAAGATTGTTTAGTAGATCTTTTTGTATTGCATGCTCATACTGTCACTGCCAACTGTGATAACAACTAAGTTTTCTATTTAAATTAATTAAATAATAGCACATTCTGTTGAAACGCGCAATTTCAATAGTTGTTTTTTTCATTTTATGGTGTGTTGGCATTAATGGTGTAGTGTCAGAAGGGCCTAATTTGAAATATAGGATGAACTGTAATTTTTGGTTTACTGTCAAGCACCAATCACAAACACAAATCGCACAAATTACTCCGCAACTGTTTCGGTTGCGGAGTTTTTGTATTGTCTGTGTTGGTGGGGGTTCTATTTGTGAAACACCGTTTTGGCTGGCATTTTGTTATTGCAATCAAAGCCGGTGAGAATAGCACAGATTATGATGCTTTAATTTCGGTATTTCAAAGGAATTTACGGTTTACGAATATAAGTTGCCTCATCAAACAGTATAATCAGATATTTTGGAATTGTGCTTTGTTCAAATGTTAATAAGTTTACATAAAAAAATGCTCGTGGTTAAAATTATATAAAAATGTAATTTTCGCTTGTCAAAAACCTATGAAACATATATACTAAAACAAATCGGTCTATTTTCGGACTGAAATAGTATATATGTTTTGAAAGGGGTATTGTTTTGTTTACAAGTATGTTTTTTTATTTATTCATTTGCCTGTTGCTTTTTGGCATTGGTGATGTGTTGGGTGTTGCAACAAAAGCAAAGGTATCTGCTGTATTTGTCAGCCTGATGCTTTTCCTTGTTGGTTTTATGACAGGTGTTCTGCCGCCGGATATTATTAAGCTTGCCGGTCTTACCGACATTGGTAAATGGTCTTTGATTTTCGTAGTATTCAGCATGGGTACCAGCCTGAATATTAAGCAGCTGATTGCTGAATGGCGCACAGTTGCAGTTGCTGTTTTATCCATGATTGTTTTGATTGCCGGCAGCGTTGTGCTGATTCCCGTAATCGGCTATCAGGAAACTATTGTCAGTATTCCTATTATCAACGGCGGTATCGTTGCTACTCAGATTATGACCAGCGCTGCTATGGATAAAGGCTTTGCTATGGCTGCTGCTTTGGGTACTGTGCTGTACGCTGTACAAAAATTCTTTGGTACTCCTGTTGCTTCTTACTTTGGCCTGCGTGCGGCCAAGGAAGCTTTGGCGGAATTCCGTAGTACCGGTGTTAATCCTTATGCACCGAAAGAAGAGGTGCATGGCGGTGCAGCTCCTAAAGAAACCTTCTTTGAAAAACACAAAAAATTCTATGGTCCTTTTGCTTCTCTGACTATCGCAGCCTTATTCAGCTGGCTGGCATTTGTTATCGGTAAATATACCGGCCTGAGCGCTACTATCTGGGCTTTGATTTTAGGTGCCGCAATGGGCAGCACCGGCCTTGTTCCGCCGAAAATCCTGGATCATGCAAAATCCTCCGGTATTTTCAACGTTGGTGTATTTGCGGTAATTATTCCTTCTCTGGCAAAAATTAAAGTCAGCGATTTGCTTGTACTGAGCTTTAATACCATTATGGTATTTATCGTAGTATTTGTTGTACTTTTCCTGTTCTTCTATATTCTGCCGCTGTGGAAAATCCTGGGCAACAGAAACCTGGCTATGGGCGTAGCCGTAATGCAGCTTTTGGGCTTCCCGGCAACCTATCTGGTAGCAAACGAAATTGCTATCGCTACAGGCGAAACGGAAGAGGAAAGGCAGGTTGTCAACGATGCCATTATGCCGAAATATCTTGTAGGCGGTTTTGCTACCGTTACTACCTTCTCGGTAATTACTGCCGGTATTTTAGAGAAATTCTTGTAAGTTGGTAAAGGAGAATAGCAATGAAATTTGATGCACAAAATTATCCGTATGCTTCTAAACGTAGTGTTGTTTATGCTAAAAACGGTATGGTATGCGTAGGTAATCCTACCGCTGCTTCCGCAGGTCTGCAAACCTTGCTTAAGGGCGGTAACGCAATTGATGCCGCTATTACTGTTGCAACCTGTCAGCCTGTAGTTGAGCCTACCGGTAATGGCCTGGGCAGTGACTGCTTTGCACTTATCTGGTATAAGGGCAAGCTGTATGGTATTAACGGCAGCGGCCCAGCTCCGATGGCTGCTTCTATCGCAGCCCTGAAGGAACGTGGCTTTGATAAAATTCCTCCCTATGGTGTTGAGCCGATTAACGTTCCGGGTGCGGTAGGCGCATGGATGGAAATTCATAAAAAGTTTGGCAAGCTGCCTATCAAAACTGTTATGGAACCATCCATCAACTATGCGGAAAACGGCTATCCTGTTTCTCCGAACATGAGCCGTCTGTGGGAAGAGGCTGACGGCTTCTATACCAAATATAAAGACAGACCGGAATTCAAAGGCTGGTTTGATACCTTTGAGCCTAACGGTCATTGGCTGCAGCCGGGCGAAGTATTCAAGAATCCCGATATGGCTAAAAGCCTGCGCCTGATTGCCGAAACCTATGGTGATGCTTTCTATAAAGGTGAATTGGCAGATAAGATTGACGCTTTTATGCAAGAACATAACGGCTTCCTGCGCAAGAGCGACCTTGAAGCCTATAAGCCGGAATGGGTTGAACCGCTGAGTGTTAACTATCGTGGCTACGATATCTGGGAGCTGCCTCCTAACGGTCATGGTATTACCGTACTTATGGCGCTGAACATTCTCAAAGGTTATAACTTTACTGAACGCGATACTGTAGAAACAATGCACAAGCAAATCGAAGCTATGAAGCTGAGCTTTGTTGATACTAAAGAATATGTTGCCGAGCCTTCCTACATGAAGGTTACTGCCGAGCAGCTTTTGAGTGAGCGCTATGCCGCAGACCGCCGTGCTCTGATTAATGATAAAGCACTGGAGCCGGTTGTAGGCGACCCGCGCTACAGCAGCACTGTTTACTTCTGCACTGCCGACGCCGAGGGTAATATGGTCAGCATGATTCAGAGTAATTATCGTGGCTTCGGCAGCGGTATCGTTGTACCAGGTACTTCTATTTCCTTTAATGACCGTGCCGAGAACTTCTCCTTTGATGAAAATCATCCGAATGCACTGCAGGGTGGCAAGCGTCCGTACCACACCATTATTCCTGCCTTCATGACCAAAGATGGTCAGGCTGTGAGTGCCTTTGGTATTATGGGCGGCTTTATGCAGCCGCAGGCTCATGTTCAGGTTGCTATGAACATGATTGATTTCGGCCTGAATCCGCAGCAGGCACTGGATGCACCGAGATGGCAGTGGATCGGCGGTAAAACTGTAGAGGTGGAACAGGATACTCCTAACCACATTATCCGTCAGCTGCAGCGTATGGGCCATAATGTTGTGGTTCAGCCCGACCCGTATCATATGGGCCGCGGACAGATTATTATCCGCGATGAGGATGGCGTGCTGTGCGGTGCAACCGAAAAGCGTACAGACGGACAGATTGCCTGCTTCTGATTTAACAGCAGCTTAATAAAAAAACTATTTCCCCGGTATTGCGTATCTGCGCGATATCGGGGATTTTTGCAATGCTGAAGAAGTTAAGCTTGCCGATATCTGTGGTAAAAGAAGCATCTCTTTAAATTTTGCAATATCTTTGTGAAAAACAAAAATAAAAAAAGGATTTTGGATATACTTGCAAGAATTAATAATAGTTACGAAGCTGTGTGAAGGAGTGAAAGCAAATGATAGTAGGCATAGGCTGTGATATTATCGAAATAGAACGTATTGCCCGGGCAATAAAGAGCGAATCTTTTATCCGGCGAGTGTTTACTGCTGAGGAAGCTGCCTATTGTCAAAGAAGAGGACAGCAGGCGGCAGCAAGCTTTGCAGCACGCTTTGCTGCTAAGGAAGCAGTGCTGAAAGCATTGGGAACCGGTCTGCGGGAAGGCTCCTTGCAGGAAATAGCCGTAGACAACGATGGGCTGGGCAAGCCTTTAGTACAGCTTAGCGGTCACTTTGCGATGCTGGCAAAACAGCTTGGAGTAAAAAATATACAAATCAGCTTAAGCCATAGCAGAGAACTTGCTACGGCGTATGTAATAATGGAGGATGGAAAATGAAATTAGTAAACGTACAGGAAATGAAACAGCTTGATCAACTGGCGACAGCGGAATATGCTGTACCGGGAATCTTATTGATGGATAATGCAGCGCAGGCTGTTGCCGATGCTGTTAATGACAGCTTGGATGAGCTGGATGGAGAAAGCGTAGTTGTTTTTTGCGGTGGCGGCAATAATGGCGGCGATGGCTTCGGTGCTGCCCGTTGGCTGCAAAATTACGGTGCGAGAGTGCGCGTTTTTGTTGTGGGCAAGGCGCTTGATGCTGTGACAGGTGATGCTGCGGCAGAGCTTGCAATGCTGCAAAAAACTGATGCTAAGGTAGAGGCTGTTGCCGGCGAGGATGACTGGGTTGTAGCTGAGCTGGCTGCTGCGAAGGCGGATATTTTGGTTGATGCTTTAGCAGGAACCGGCTTTCATGGCGAGCTTGAGGGCGATTTGCTGCGTGCCTGCAGATTACTGAATGACAGCGAAAAATATATTGTAGCAGTTGACGTACCGACAGGTGTAAATGCAGACAATGGTGCTGTTTCTGAAAATGCTGTACGTGCGGATAAAACCGTGACTATGGCTTTGTTGAAAACCGGCCTTTTGCTCTATCCAGGCCGTGAGTATTGCGGTGATATTGAGCTGGCAGATATAGGTATGCCTGCAAAAATGGTAGAGGAATGTGCCAGCAAAAAATATCGTCTGACAGACGATATTGTGCGTGAACTGCTGCCGCTGCGTAAAGCTGATGCGCATAAGGGCGATGCAGGGCGTGCTGTTATCTGTGCCGGCAGCCCCGGCTTCACCGGTGCAGCTGCTTTGAGCAGCTATGCCGCAGTAAAGGCTGGCGCAGGCTTGGTAGTGCTATATACTCCGCTCAGCAGCCGTGATGTGCTTGCAGGCAAGCTCACGGAGGTTATGGTACACGGACTGCTGGAGCGCATGCCCGGTATCCTTGGCGGAGGCGCAACAGGCGATGTAGTTAAAAATGCTAATGCTGCCGATGTACTGGCAATCGGCCCCGGCTTGGGTACAAGCGAAAGTACGCAGCAGGTGATGCGTGATATCCTGCTGCAGGTGCAGGTACCTGTTGTTATTGATGCGGATGCATTGACAGCATTACAGGGACATACGGAAATTCTGACACAGATGCAGGCAGCAAAGGTGCTGACTCCGCATCCCGGTGAGATGGCACGTCTTATCGGCAAGGAAATCAGTGAAATTAATGCTGACCGTATCAATATTGCCGCACAATATGCTCAGGAATGGAATGCTGTGCTGGTGCTCAAGGGAGCACCTACCGTTATTGCCTGCCCAGATGGCACTGTTTATGTCAACAGTACAGGCTCCAGTGCTTTGGCTACAGGTGGCAGCGGTGATGTGCTGACAGGTATCATTGCCGGTCTGGCAGCGCAGGAGATTACTCTGCAGGAGGCTGCTGTGTGCGGTGTTTATCTGCACGGAAAGGCTGCGGATATCAGCGGTATTGATATCGGGCTGGCAGCAGGTGAGCTGGCGCAGTTTTTGCCGGAGGCTCGCTGTGAGGTTTTGAAGGGTAATTAATGCTTTACCGGTAATTTTGTTTACAGACTTCTGTAATTAGTGTTAAAATAAATTGTTGAAGTAAAATCTTCGTTAAGAGTGTGTAAGTTTGCGAGGTGGAACTATTGCGCAAGATTTTCCTGCTGACGCTGCTGGCCTGCTGTATGCTTTTAGGCGCGGTTGCTCAGGCGGCGCAGATAACAGATGTAAAATGGGGTGTCAATAAAGCAGACGTTCTGCGTATTGTTGTTGATGTAACGGATACTGCAGGCTATGCTGTTGATATGGAAGGCAATACGCTGAATCTGACGGTGAATGCTGATAAGGGAGCGCAGGTGCCGCATAGTAAGGCTGTAAAAAGCTCTTTGGCTGATTCCTTGAAGATTGTGGATAAAGGCAGCTATACGGTGGTGCGTGTACCGCTGAAACAGCGCCTGCTGGAAAAAAGCTATAAGGCTTTCGTCTTAAGGAAGGATCCTGCAACAGGCCGTCCCTTCCGTGTAGTGCTTGATGTTACGCCGCGCCAGGCTTCCTACAGCGGTTCCGGTGCTGCAACCACCGTTGTAAGCAACAGACCGGTAGTAAGCAATCGTCCGACAAAAAATAACAGCAGTATCAAGAAAAATACCGTTATAAAAACAAGTACCGCAGCGGATAAGAAAGTGGATAAAAAGAAGAGCAGCAGTAAAAAGAAAAACGATAATAAGAAAAATACTGCAGCTGCCAAAACAGAAACAACAGTAAATAAACCGGTTAATAAATCTGATACTGATAAGCTTGCGGTAATCAAAGGAAACGGCAGGTTCAGTACAAGCGGCGGTCTTGACGGTAAAATTATTACCTTAGATGCAGGCCATGGCGGCAGCGATCCGGGAGCTATCGGCAGTGATGGTACGAAGGAAAAAAATATTACTCTGCCAATTACCAAAATGCTTAAGGAAATCCTGGAAGATAAAGGTGCCAAGGTTTATATGACGCGTACTACCGATGTTGATGTGTTCGGACCTAATGCCAGTGATGCAGAGGAACTGCAGGCACGTGTAAACGTAGGCGAAAAATATAATTCTGATATGTTCGTCAGCCTGCATATTAATTCTTCGGTCAATAAAAATGTTGGTGGTTTTTCTACATACTACTATCCGAAAACCGATAATGATTTGCGCTTAGCCAAAAATATCCAAAATAAGCTGGCTGCTAATTTTGGTGTAGATGATTTGGGTGTACGTCAGGCAAACTTTTATGTTATCAAGCGTATCAGTATGCCGGCAGTTTTGGTAGAAATGTGCTTTATCAGTAATGAAAAGGAGCTGACCTTGATGAAGGGACAATGGTTCCAAAAGAAGACGGCGCGTCTGATTGCTGAAGGCATTGAAAAATATTTTGCATAATACGGAGGCGGCAAGAATGAGAAAGCTAATTTTATTGATGCTGCTTTTGTGTGCAGTAATAGCAAGCGGTTGCAGTGAAAATGTTTCGCCGAAAGAGGATGCTAAGAATGCAGCAACTGCAGCAGTGCAGGAAAAAAAGGATATCAGCTTTATTGTTTATCGTGCAGCTTCCGATGGCAGCGAAAAGCTGTTACCGGAAAAAATTACGATTAAGGATAACGGCAAAAGTTTGCCGGAAAATGCTTTGATTGCCTTGGTGACTACTAAACCGCAGGACGCGAAGATGGATGATGTTGTACCTATCGGTACTAAGGTGCGCAGTCTTAAAATTGAGCAGGACGGCACTGCCTATGCTGATTTTACGCGCGAGCTGGCAAAGAAGGGACAAGGATCCTATGGTGAGATGATGCTTTGCTACGCTATTACCAATACCTTGACAGAGTTTCCGGAAATTAAACGGGTACAGATTCTGATAGAAGGTAAAAAGGCTATTACCTTGAGTGGTCATATGGATATTGAGGATCCGCTGACGCGTAATACAACTTTATTGTAAAAAACAAAGAAGCGGTACTGGTAAGTCTGGTGCCGCTTTTTCAAATTATTGATTACTATGGCAAGTGTTTTTGCCAAATGTGAGGAGAGTTGGTTATGGAAATTTATTTGCAGGACAGCGCTGCAACCGAAGCCTTGGGAAGGCTTTTGGGCAAGCATGCGGCAAGCGGTGACGTTTTCTGCCTGAGCGGTGACCTGGGCGCCGGCAAAACACTGCTCAGCCGTGGTGTTGCTGTGGCCTTGGGTGCTGAGGCTGAGGATGTCAACAGTCCGACCTTTGCTATCATGAATGTCTATCAGGGGCGTGAGCTGGAAATAAGGCATTTTGATTTATATCGCCTCAACCGTCCGGAGGAGCTGGAGGACATCGGCTTTGAGGAATATGCCGGAGGCGATGGCGTAACCTTGATTGAATGGGCTGAGCTGTTCAAGGAGGAGCTGCCGGAGGAATATCTGCAGATTACTTTGCTGCATGATGGTGAAGGCCGTCGTGCTGTGCTGCAGGCTCAGGGTGAAAGATATGAAAAACTGCTGCGGGAGGTAGAAGAAGATGCTGACTTTGGCAATTGATACGGCCACCAAGGTGTGCACGATTGCATTATGCCGTGATAAGGAAATTTTAGCTGAATATACGATAAATATGGGGATGACACATAGTGAAGGCTTGCTGCCGCAATTAGACCAGCTGTTGCAGCGTACCGGTGTACAAAAGCAGGATATTGAGCTTTTGGCTGTCAGCATGGGACCGGGTTCCTTTACCGGCCTGCGTATCGGTCTGGCAACGGCAGAGGCTATGGCCTACAGCTGGCAGTGCTGTCTGCACGGAGTTGATACGTTAAAGGCTATGGCTTATAATATTCAGCTTGAAGGCAGGGTGCTGTCACCGGTGCTGGATGCGCAAAAGGGCAATTTTTATCAGGCCTTATATGAATGGCGTAGCGGTGAGCTTGTAGAGCTTGCACCTGTTGAGGTTGTCAGTGCGGAAAAAGCATTAGAAAGAATTGCGTTGCAGGGAACCCCTGCGTTGCTTTTGGGCGAGTGCACCAAGCTTGCGAAAAACGGTCTGCCTGATTTTATCAGCGTGGCACCCGAAGCATTGCGTATGCCTAAAGGCAGCTCTGTTGCTTTGGCTGCCTTGGCAGAATTTGATGCAGAAAACGATAAGAAAATTTTTGGCCTGGAGCCATACTATATCAGAAGATCGGAGGCTGAGGAATTGTGGGAGAAGAAGCACAAGCAACAATAAGCTTCAGAGCAATGACGGAAGCAGATATTCCGGCTTTAGTTGCCATAGAGGCACAATCCTTTTATGATGCCTGGAATGAAAATATGCTGCGTAATGAAATAGCGAATGAGCTGACTACCTATCTGGTGATGGAATATGCCGGCAAGCTGGTCGGTTATGCCGGCTTTTGGCTGGTGGCAGGCGAAGCGCAGATTACCCGTGTGGCTGTTGCCGATGAAGAACGCGGCCAGGGCTATGGTACGCGGCTGACGGCAGCCTTAGTAAACAAGGCCTGGGAGCTTGGCGCTACAGCGATGACGCTGGAGGTGCGCGAGGGCAATATTGCCGCGCAGAAGGTTTATCTGACCTGTGGCTTTGCCAGCGAAGGCATTCGTCCGAATTATTACGAAGACAATCATGAAAATGCAGTTATAATGTGGCTGTATAAAGAAGGAGCAGGCCATGAATAAAGAGCAGAAGGATGTATATATTTTAGGTATTGAAAGCAGCTGTGATGAAACTGCGGCTGCCGTAGTAAAGAACGGGCGTGAGGTACTGAGCAATATTATTTCCTCACAAATCGTTATTCACCGCAAATTCGGCGGCGTTGTGCCGGAAATTGCTTCGCGTAAGCATATCGAGAATATTATGCCTGTTATTGACGAGGCTTTATCTCAGGCTGGCGTCGGCATGGAGCAGATAGATGCTGTTGCCGTTACCTATGGACCTGGTCTGGTCGGCGCGCTGCTTGTCGGTCTTTCGGCTGCCAAGGCGCTGGCTTGGGCAACAGATAAACCGTTGATAGGTGTCAACCATCTTGAAGGCCATGTATTTGCCAACTTTTTGGCAGACAGTGAGCTGAAGCCGCCGTTCATGGCACTGGTTGTCAGCGGCGGACACACGGCGCTGCTGAAGGTTACCGGCTATAACAGCTTTGAGCTTTTGGGACAGACACGTGATGATGCGGCAGGCGAAGCCTTCGATAAGATTGCCCGCGTTATGGGGCTGCCTTATCCCGGCGGTCCGGAAATTGAGCGCTTGGCATTGGGCGGCAATGACCATGCTATTGATTTTCCGGTAGCACGTCTGGATAAGCCTTATGAATTCAGCTTCAGCGGTCTGAAATCTGCCGTAATCAATTATCTGCATAACCAGCAGCAGGCAGGCCGTGAGGTGAACCGCAGCGATGTTGCGGCATCCTTCCAGAGAGCCGTTGTTGATGCATTGGTTAAGGAAGCGGTGCATGCTATGCAGTATACAGGCTACAACAAAATTGTGCTGGCCGGCGGTGTTTCTGCCAACAAAACTTTGCAAAACACACTGGCAAAGGCTATGGAGGAGATTGGTGCCCAGCTGGTGCATCCGACACCGATTTTGTGTACCGATAATGCTGTAATGATTGCCTGCCGCGGTTATTTTATGTATCAGGCCGGCAGCTTCAGTCCATTGGACTTGAACGCTAATCCATCTTTGAAATTAGGCTAAACAAGTGTCTTTTATGGTGCATAAGCCTGTGGATATTGTGGATAAACGGGCAATATCCACATATAAGCGCATTATTATTGTGGAAAAGCTTGTGGATATAGTGGATAAAATAGTGGATTAATCAGATAAAGCTGTGGAAAGGACAACAGCAGGAAGAAGAGGGGAAACATGCTGAGCAATTTAACAGCAGAACAGAGAAACAGTTTACAAGCTATGCCACAGGTACTCGGTCTGGCGGCAGATATAGCACATGCTGCTGTGACGATTTATCTGCCGGGAGAAAATAAAAAGTTTTTTAATGTTTATAAGCAGGAGCAGCCGATGACACAGGTCGGCAATGTGCGCCCGGATATGACTGGCCGACGTGTACGTGCGGTTGAAGAGCCGCTCGTTGCGCGTGTGCTGCAGAAAAACGTGCCTGTTAACGGCAAGCGTGAATGGGCTTTGGGCATGTTCAACAGTCTGAAGGTTTTTCCGCTGCGTGACAGCCGCGGACATTGCTATGGTGCCGTCAGCTTTGAAAGTGCTGCTCCCGATGATATTATTATTGCTCAGTCGCTGGAGCTTTTGTGTAATCTGCGGCAGGATGTGAGCAATAACAGCAACTATCGGCGACTGCTGCCTTCTGACGGCATTATGGTAGTAGATACCAACAGAGTGATTGTTGCTGCCAATAATCGTGCGCGCCATATGTTTGACGTGATGGATATTTCTCGTCTTGTCGGTTGCCGTACCAACGATGTTGCTATCAATTGGCCGCTGGTCGGGATGGTTATGGAAACAGGCACGGCGGAAAGCAAGGAATTTACGATGCATGGCATTTTGCTTTCCATACGTATTCTGCCGGTAATTCCCAGGCCTAAGGCCGGTTGTGCTATTGTCATTTTGCAGGATATTACCGAGCTGCGCAAAAAGGACGAGGAGCTGCTGATAAAATCTGTAGTCATCAAGGAGATTCATCACCGGGTTAAGAATAATCTGCAGACCATCGCCAGCCTTTTGCGCTTGCAGGAACGCCGCGCGCAGTGTGATGAAACTAAAATTGTTTTGCGTGACTGCGTCAACAGAGTCAACAGCATCGCAATTGTGCATGAATATCTATCGCAGCAGGATACTGGCCTGATTGATGTCGGCAAGGTAGCCAAGGGAATTTATCAGGCGATTATCAGCAGTATGCTGAATCCTGAATTTACTTTGCATGCCGATTTCAAAGCAGATCCTGTACAGCTGCCGTCTGATAAGGCAACAAGCATCGCTTTGATTCTCAACGAATTATTGCAGAATACTATAGAACATGCTTACGAAGGACGCATGAGTGGTAGCCTTAAGGTGCGCTTTGCGGAAGAAAGCAAGCGTTATGTTTTATCGATTGCCGATGACGGTGTAGGTCTTCCAGAAGGCTTTTCTTTAAATAGCAGCCGTCAAAGCTTAGGATTGAAAATTATCAAGACTATGGCGGAAGCAGACCTGCAGGGAAGCTTTAGCTTGACGAATCGTGATGATGGCGGTACACTTGCTTTAGTAACAATTCCAAAGGGGGGACTGGAAGATGTTAAATAAACTGAGAATATTATTGGCAGATGACGAAGCTATTTTGCGTCTTGATTTACGCGAAATGCTGGCAGATGCCGGTCATGACATAGTAGGCGAGGCTGCCAACGGACAGGAAGCAGTAAAGCTGGCTAAAGAATTAAAGCCTGATTTTATTATTATGGATGTTAAAATGCCGATTATGGACGGCATTACGGCGGCAAAAATTATTGCTGCCGATAATATTGCGCCGGTATTGCTGCTTACAGCTTACAGTCAGCAGGATATTGTTGAGCAGGCATCGGATGCAGGCGTTATTGCTTATCTGGTTAAGCCTGTACGTGAGGAACAGCTTTTCCCGGCGATGGAGATTGCGGCCAAACGCTTTCAGGAAATGCATAAGCTTAATCTGGAGCTTGATAAGCTGAAGGAAAGCCTGGAGACACGTAAGCTGCTGGATCGTGCTAAGGGTATCCTCATGGCAGCGCACGGTATGACGGAGCAGGAAGCATACCGTAAGATGCAGCAATTCAGTATGGCTAAACGCATAAGCCTTAAGGAGCTGGCGGAAAGCATTATTGCAGCAGCGGCAAAAAGACAACAATAAGCTGAAAGGGCAGTATGAACTGCTCTTTTTTTGTGCTTAAGCAAAAATTTAGACCTGTGAAGCAAAAAAATAGAGTGCTGAAGCCGATTTTTGAGGACGTGAAGCAGAATTTGCGACAAATTTGTAAAAAACAGCAAAAAAGTACTTGCAATTTTTCCTAATATGGATATAATAAGAATTGTGGTTAGCACTCGGAGTAAATGAGTGCTAATAACCAAGAAGCAAATTACTCTCACGTAAGTAAGAATACTCGAAAGGGGTTATAAAAATGTTAAAACCATTAGCTGATCACGTAATTGTAGAGGTTGTAGAAGTAGAAGAAAAAACTGCCAGCGGCATTTTCCTGCCGGATACCGCAGTAAAAGAAAAACCGCAACAGGGCAAGGTTCTGGCTGTAGGCAGAGGCAAATACAGCGACAACGGCACTCTGATTAAACCCGAAGTAAAAGTTGGCGATGAAGTTATCTTCGCAAAATACAGCGGAACTCCTGTTAAACATCAAGGTAAGGATTACCTGATTCTCAGCGAACGCGATATCTTAGCTACAATTGAGAAGTAACATAAAAACTGTAATTAATTTGTAATTGAATTTTCAAAGGAGCGATATAAAATGGCTAAACAAATTCTGTTTAATGAAGAAGCTCGTCGTAGCCTGGAGCGTGGCGTAAATGCTCTGGCTGACGCTGTAAAAGTAACCCTCGGTCCTAAAGGCCGTAACGTTGTACTGGAAAAGAAATTCGGCGCACCGACCATTACCAATGACGGTGTAACCATTGCCCGCGACATCGAACTGGAAGATCCGTTTGAAAACATGGGCGCACAGCTGGTTAAAGAAGTATCCATCAAAACAAACGATGTTGCCGGTGACGGCACCACCACTGCTACCGTTTTGGCACAGGCTATGATTAACGAAGGCATGCGCAACGTTGCTGCCGGCGCAAACCCGATGGTTCTGAAAAAAGGTATCAAAAAAGCAGTTGACGTACTGGTTGACGAACTGAAAAATGTTTCCCAAAAAGTTGAAACCAAGGCTGCAAAAGCACAAGTTGCTTCTATCTCCGCAGCTGACGATGAAATCGGTAACCTGATTGCCGACGCTATGGAAAAAGTTGGCGACGACGGCGTTATCACTGTTGAAGAATCCAAGACCATGGAAACTCATCTGGAAACTGTTGAAGGCATGCAGTTCGACCGTGGCTACATTTCCCCGTATATGGCAACCGATGCTGATAAAATGGAAGCTGTACTGAGCAATCCATACGTATTCATTACTGATAGAAAAATCACCATGATTGCTGACATTATGCCGGTTCTGGAAAAAGTTGTTCAAAAGGGCGGCGAACTCTTAATCATCGCTGAAGATGTTGAAGGCGAAGCACTGGCAACCCTGGTTGTTAACAAACTGCGTGGCACCTTCAAGGCTGTTGCTGTTAAAGCTCCTGGCTTCGGCGACCGTCGTAAAGCAATGCTGCAGGATATCGCTACTCTGACCGGTGCAACCGTTATCAGTGAAGAAGTTGGCCGTAAACTGGACAGCGCAAGCATGGCAGACCTTGGCCGCGCAGGTCAGGTTCGTGTAACCAAAGAATTGACTACTATCGTTGATGGCCTGGGTGATAAAGATGCTATTGCTGCACGTGTTGCTCAAATCCGTGCACAAATTCCGGAAACCACTTCTGATTTCGATAAAGAAAAACTGCAAGAACGTCTGGCTAAATTGGCCGGTGGCGTAGCTGTTATCAAAGTCGGCGCTGCTACCGAAGTTGAGCTGAAAGATAAAAAACTGCGCATTGAAGATGCTCTGAACGCTACCCGCGCTGCTGTTGCCGAAGGTATTGTTGCTGGCGGCGGTACTGCTCTGCTGCAAGTACAGCCTGCTCTGGCAAAAATCAAAGCTACCGGCGATGAGAAGACCGGCGTAGAAATCGTTAAACGCGCTATTGAAGAGCCTGTTCGTCAAATCGCTTACAACGCTGGTCTGGAAGGCGCTGTTATCGTTGATACCATTAAACGCAGCCGCAAAGGCTATGGCTTCAACGCTCTGACCGAAGAGTATGTTGACATGATTGAAGCAGGTATCGTTGACCCGACTAAGGTTACCAGAAGCGCACTGCAAAATGCTGCAAGCATCGCTTCTATGGTTCTGACCACTGAATCCATCGTAGCTGACAAACCTGCTAAGGAAGGCGCTGCTATGCCGGCAATGCCTCCGATGGGCGGCGGCATGCCCGGTATGATGTAAGCTGCAGACCGGATGTCAAAACTGTATAATATAGCTTGAGTAGGCTATAGATAGCACACCCTGTTACTAATTTGGTAGCAGGGTGTGCTTTTTTGTTACAAAAAAGCTGATGTGAAAAATTTTCTAAGTATTAGTGTAGTCTAATTATGTTTTTTTGCTGGCAAATATGCTATAATAATTTCATTCTATAGACAGAAGGAGCTGTTGATAATGGGTGAAGCTGCAGCCGAAAAAGATTTTTACTGGAAGCTGTTTAAATCGACCTTTATAATTAGTGCCTTTACTATCGGCGGTGGTTTTGTAATCATTCCGCTGTTGAAGGCCAAATTTGTTGATGAGTATAAATGGATGGATGATAAGGAAGCACTGAACCTTGTGGCGATTGCGCAGTCTGCGCCGGGTGTTGTGGCAGCCAATGCTGCAATCAGCATGGGCTACAAGCTTGGCGGTATCCGCGGTACGCTTACTGCTTTGCTGGCAACTATTCTGCCGCCGCTGATTACCTTGAGCGCTATTTCCTACGCTTATGATGCCTTTGCACATAACCAGTACATTCAGCTGGTTTTGAAGGGCATGCAGTGCGGCGCGACGGCTATCATCATCAATGTAGCGATTGACCTGCTCAAAAAGGAGCTGAAGAAAAAATTGGCACTGCCGCTTTTGATTATTGTCGGTACCTTCATTGCCAATTATTTCTTTAATGTAAATCTGATGTATGCAGTAATTGTGGATGCTGTTATCGGCTTCTTCCTGCTGCGTGACAAAAAGTACGCGTAAGGAGGCGGCGAGATGTATATTTATTGGGAGCTTTTCTGGAGCTTTGTCAAGGTTGGTGCCTTTTGCGTCGGCGGCGGTTATGCTTCGATGCCGTTGATTCAGGCGGAGGTTATTGAAAATCATGCATGGATGACTATGCCGCAGTTTATTGATATTTTTACGATTTCGCAGATGACACCGGGTCCTATCGGTATCAATGCAGCGACGTTCGTCGGTACAAAGGTTGCAGGCTTGCCCGGTGCTATTGCTGCGACTGTGGGTTTTGTTTTTCCGTCGGTGTTCATTGTACTGGCACTCGCAAAATTATTCTTTAAATATGGCGATATCGGTCCGATTCGCGGTATTCTGAACGGCCTGCGTCCTGCGGTTGTGGCACTCATCTGCTCTGCCGGATTGAGCTTTGTAATGCTGGCGCTGTGGAATACGGAAACACTGCCGAAGGATTTTACCAAGGTGGATTTGCTTGGCTGCATTGTGCTGCCGATTTCCCTGTGGTGTATCCGTCATAAGGTAAGCGTTATACGTACACTGTGCATGAGCGGTGTTTTGGGCTTGATTTTGGGTATTGCGGGTATTCGCTGATAATTAATGTAATAGCGCGCTGCCTGTGAGCTTCGGCTTGCGGCATGGCGTGCTTTTTGTTATATTGAAGTTAACTTCTGCGAATTAACGGTTGACGCAAGCGGAATTCTGATATATAATAGATACAGTTAACCAACAAAGGGCATCGGTTAACTACTAAGGTTAGGGATGTGAATTACAATGCAAAAGATTATTGCACTGGCCGATAAGGTTTTAAACGGTCAGGATATTACTAAAGAAGAAGCTGAATTTTTGATTAACGTGAGCGATGACGACACCATGCTGCTTTTGGCCATGGCTGACAAGATTCGCCAAAAATATGCCGGCGATGCTGTTGACTGCTGTGCAATCATCAACGGCCGCAGCGGTAAATGCAGCGAGAACTGCAAGTTCTGCGCACAATCCGCACATTATCATACTGGTGTTAAGGAATACGGTCTGCTGAGCGAAGAGGAAATCTTCAATGCAGCTAAAAAAGCTAAGGAAGCAGGCGCTGTACGCTTCTCCATCGTTACCAGCGGTCGCGGACAGAGCAGGGCCGATGACTTTGAAAATATCTGCCGTACCTTGAAACGTATTAAAGAAGAACTGCACATTGAAGTTTGCGCTTCTTTGGGCATTTTGACTGTAGAGCAGGCAAAAGAGCTGCGCAAAGCCGGTGTAACCCGCTATCATTCCAATCTGGAAACCGCAGGCAGCAATTTCCCGAATATCTGTAGCACTCATACCTATGCTGATAAATTTGTTACCATCAAAAATGCACAGGCTGCCGGCCTGCGTGTTTGCAGCGGTGGCATTTTAGGACTTGGCGAAACACGTGAGCAGCGTGTAGAATGGGCCTTCACTCTGAAGGAGCTGGGCATTGACAGTGTACCTCTGAATATGCTGACTCCGATTCCGGGCACTCCGTTTGAAAACAACAAACCGTTGCCGCCGCTGGAAATCCTGCGTGCGTTCGCTGTTTTCCGTTTTGTTCTGCCGAAGGCACAAATCCGTACCGCAGGCGGCCGCGAAGTAAACCTGCGTGATTTGCAGGCACTGGCGCTCAATGGCGGTGCAAGCGGCATTATGATCGGCGGTTATCTGACTACTGCCGGCCGTGGCACTGACCGCGATATGCAGATGCTCAAGGATCTTGACCGTCCGCGCAGCATGCCGAATCTTGATTAATTAGTTTTCCATGAATTTTTAATACAATCTTACACCTTAAAATCTCAAAAAGATAAGCAGACTGGAGTTGCGAGCAGTCTGCTTATTTTTTATGCGTGCGTGATAACGCATTTATTTGCTGACGCACTGTCCTCTACGGCAAATTTTATGATATAATATAATTTACTAATGACTTTCAAGAGGTGAAGCAAAATGCAGTCACACTTTCTTATTATTACCGGTATGTCCGGTGCAGGCAAAACGCAGGTTGTGCGTACCCTGGAGGATTTAAATTTCTTTTGCATTGACAATTTGCCGGCGACCTTGATTCCTAAGTTTTCGGAGCTTTGCCGTCAGACTTCGGAGGAAAAGGTAGCTCTTGTTGTTGATATCCGTGGCGGACGCTTTTTTGATAAGCTGCTGCAGGTTTTGGATGAGATGGAGGCCAGCGGCCAAAAATATGAGCTGCTGTTTTTGGATGCTTCCGATGCAACATTGGTTCGTCGTTACAAGGAAACGCGTCGTCGTCATCCCTTGGGCGAACGCAATACCTTGTTGAAGAATATTACCTGTGAGCGTGAATTGTTAGATCCGCTGCGCGAAAAGGCTACGCATATTATTGATACCTCAACGCTGACAACGGCACAGCTGAAGGCTAAGGTAACGGAAATGTTTGGCGAGGGCTCTTCTAAAGAGCGTATGGGCATTGTTGTGCGTTCGTTCGGCTTTAAGCATGGCCTGCCGCTTGACAGTGACCTGGTGCTTGATGTGCGTTTTTTGCCCAATCCGTTTTATGTGGAGGAGCTGCGCAATATGACTGGCAACGACCGCCCGGTAGCGGATTTTATCTGTCGCTATCCGCAGACCTTCCAGTATCTTAAGCTGGAGGAGCAGCTACTTGATTTTCTTGTACCGCAATATATTAACGAAGGCAAGGCACAGCTTGTTATCAGCGTAGGCTGCACAGGCGGACAGCACCGCAGCGTTTTTATTGCCAATAAATTGTACGAATATCTGCGTGAAAAGGGTTACAGCGTTGATGTGACGCATCGTGATATTCCTCACAGAAAGTAAGGGAGGAGCCTAATGGGTTGGATTAGTTGGCTGTGTCCCGGCATTAATTTGAAGCGCTGGCTGCTGCTTTTTGCGGTAGGTGTACTTTTATGTGCTTTGGGACTGGCTTTGTTTTTTAATTATCAGCTGATGGGCAAGGCAGAAGAACTGCTCTTCCAGATGACCTATCTGACAACAGGACGCTATTCAAACGGCCTGATTATGACGATGGGCGTGGGCTTTCTTATCGTGGGCTTTGCTATTATGGTGTACGGAACACGCCGCTTAATCAGTTCGGTAGTATCTGTTGTAGTGCCCGACAAAAACGGTTCATTGATGGAAACGATTTTTATGCAGCGCAAGCTGACACGTGGCCCGGCTATTACCGTTGTCGGTGGCGGTACCGGTTTGTCGACGCTGCTGCGCGGCATGAAGTATATTACTAATAACTGTACGGCCGTAGTAACAACTGCTGATGACGGCGGTTCTTCCGGACGTTTGCGCAAGGAGCTGGGTATTATTCCTCCCGGTGATTTGCGTAACTGCCTGACGGCTCTTGCTGACCGTGAGCCGTTGATGGAACGTTTGATGCAGTACCGCTTTCAGGGAGATTCTCCGCTTGCAGGGCATTGCTTCGGCAATCTGTTTATTGCGGCGATGGCACAGGCCGAGGGCGGCATGGAGGCCGGACTCAATGCTACGAGCCAGATTCTGAAGGTACGCGGCAGGGTTATTCCGTCTACGCTGGAGGATATCCGTCTGCAGGCGCGTATGACTGACGGCAGCATTGTGACAGGCGAATCCGAGATTCCCAAGGTGCGCAAGCATATTAAGAAGATGATGATGCTGCCGGCGGATGCACAGGCGGCAAACGGAGCTATTGATGCAATTTTAAACGCCGATGTGCTTATTTTCGGACCGGGCAGCCTGTATACCAGTGTTATTCCCAACCTGCTGGTTGAGGGAATCCGTGATGCCGTTGTACGCTCGAAGGCAATCAAAATTTACATCTGCAATGTTATGACACAGCCCGGCGAAACCGACGGCTACGGTGCTTATGACCATGTGCAGGCGTTGGTTGACCATGTCGGTACACAGTTTTTGGATTACGCTATTGTCAATTCCCAGGATGTTACTTCGGAGCAGCTGCGTCAGTATGATGCTGAAGGCTCGCGTCCTATTACGCCGGATATTGATAAAATCCGCAGTCTGGGAATTACGGTTGTGCCGGCGCGCTTGATAAGCAAGGATGATTTGGTGCGTCATGATCCGCGTAAATTAGCGTGTGTGCTTATTGCTTTGATTTATCGTCTGCGTCTTTTTGGGCGCGGTATGCAGTTTTTCGATTATTTCTTTATGCGTGCGGGCATGAAGAAGCTGTATAAACAAAAATGAAACCAGACGCTGCAGCCTACAGGCTGAGAAGGGAGGAGTCTGCTTGTCTTTTTCCAATGATGTGAAAAATGAATTATCTCGTATAGAAACTAACGATGCGACCGGTGACAAAGCAGAGCTGCTCGGTCTTTTGCGTATGAGCGGTGCAATTGTTATCCGCGGTATGAATATAGGTATCCACTTTTCTACAGAAAATGCTGCTTTGGCCAGACGTGTACTGCAGCTGTTGAAGAGCAATTATCAGGTTCAGACGGAGGTTGTTATTACTCGTTCGCGCCGTTTGAAGAAAAATAACCGTTATCAGGTACATGTAGTGCCGGCGCCTCAGGTAAGCAAGGCGCTGAACGAGCTGCAGCTGCTGAGTGTAGAGGGCGATTTGAAAAATCCGCTGCTTTCGCATCACGAGGGCAAGCGCACCTTTTTGCGTGGCGCCTTTTTGGGCGGCGGCAGTATCAGCCGTCCGGCCAGCGATTACCATCTGGAGATGGTTACCGGTAACGAGGATTTTGCACAGACGATTATTAAGGTTATGCAGAGCTTTTCTTTGAAGGCCAAGCTGACCGACAGAAAAAATGAGTATATTGTTTATCTGAAGGATGGCGAAAGCATTATCAATTTCCTGAGTGTTATCGGTGCGCATAATGCGATGATGGAGCTGGAAAATGTCCGCATTGTCAAGGAAATGCGCAATAATGTCAACAGAGCAGTTAATTGCGAAACTGCGAACCTGAACAAGGTGGTTAAGGCTGCCGTGCGTCAGGTAAGCTGCATTCATTATATTGATGAGCATATGGGGATGAGCGAGCTGCCTCAGGGATTGCAGGATACGGCGCGTCTGCGACTGCAGTATCCGGATGTATCGTTAAATGATTTGGTGGAATACTCCGGTGGCCTGGGTAAATCCGGCATAAATCATCGTTTGAAAAAGCTGCAGGATATTGCAGTAGGTTTAGGTATGGAATTGGAGAAAGCAGATAAATGATTAAGAAAGTATGCTTAGTATTCCTGGCGCTGGTTGTCGTACTTTTGGCGGCTGCAGGTGTTGCATGGAAGCTTAACGGCGAGCGTTGGCAGCAGGAATATGCGGCCTTTAGGAAAACCGGTGCACCTGTACTGATGTATCACGCTGTCGGTCTGGAAGAAGGCGCAGACTGGCCAAAAACGCTGATCATGAAGCCGGAGCTGTTTGAAGCGCATTTGAAGTACCTGAAGGAGCAGGGCTACACGATTGTGACGGTAGCAGAGCTGGCAGAGCGTCTGCAGCAGGGAAAAAGTGTAGATAAGTATGTTGCCTTGAGCTTTGATGATGGCTATAAGAATAATCACAGTGTAGTGCTGCCGTTATTGCAGAAATATGATGCCAAAGGTTCTTTCTTTGTCATCAATAGGGTCATCGGCGATGAGCTGCATATGAATGAGCAGGAAATCAAGGAGCTTATTGCTGCCGGTATGGAGCTTGGTTCGCATACCTACAGCCATAATCCGTTGGCTGCTATCGATGAAAAATATTTGGTGTGGGAAACGGATACGTCACGTTATTGGCTGAAGAAAAAATTTGACGGCTATATCGTACGTACTCTGGCTTATCCTAACGGCAGCTATAATGACAGGGTTATCGCTGCAGCGAAAAAATATGGCTTTTACAGGGCGCTGACTGGTCATGTAGGTGTCAATACGGCGGCGACTTATCAAAAGGCACCCTTTGAAATGTACCGTGTAACCGTGGCCGATGACGGAAACGGACTCGAGGGCTTTAAGAGACGTTTAGAGCAGGCCTATTTCTTCGGCTTTTTGCAGACCAAGGGCATTGATATCAATATTGTGCGCGACATATTTGTGCGCTAAGTAAAATTTAGGGAGACGGTTGTCTCCCTTTTCTTTTGCAAGCAATGTTAACCGTGAAAATAAAATAGGTTGACAATAAATAAAAACTGGCGTATCCTATAAACTATGAACTGTGACAGATGTTACAGAAGCTTTGGAGGCGTAAAATATGCATTTAAAAACAAAAGAATTGATTTTATGCGCATTGTTTATTGCGCTTATTACTGTGGGAACGTTTATTAAAATTCCGGTAGGCACTGATGTCTATACACTGCAGTTTTTATTTACTTTGTTGGCAGGCTTGCTGCTTGGACCGCGTCTGGGTGCGATTGCCGTCGGCACTTATGTTGTCATGGGTCTGGTCGGCATTCCTGTTTTTGCATCAGGCGGCGGCCCCGGTTATATTGCGCAGCCGACCTTCGGTTATCTTCTGGGCTTTATCGTGCAGGCATGGGTAAACGGTGCCTGGGCGCGCAAGGCTAAGCAAATTAATTTCCGTAGCCTGTTGGAAGCAAATCTTGTTGGTATGGTAATTGTTTATCTGTTCGGATTAGTTTGGTTCTATGTTGTGTCCAATTATATAATCAATGCACCGATTTCCGTGTGGGCAGTTATCTGGTACTGCGGTATTCTGCAGGTTATTCCTGACGTTGTGCTCTGCATTGGTGCGGCTATGCTGGGTGTGCGCGGGTATAAGGCCGGTATCTGGCTGAAGGCATAAAAAAGCAGTCCTGACAACCTTTTTTAGGTTGCGGGACTGCTTTTTGGCCGTGCGCCCAGCATGGGCGATAACTAGGTGGTGAAAGTCCACTACGCGCTCGGTAG
>OJRH01000345.1_pt1 | contig 24303 bp, 20 predicted proteins | sample 1599131 | NCBI WGS metagenome assembly OJRH01 (sample SAMN03922527, study PRJEB24848) | human gut metagenome | isolation source: stool sample | host: Homo sapiens | place: Germany | collected 2010-05
TTAGTGACCAGCATCTTTTTCTCGTCACAGAATAAGGTTATCCGTCTGATAATATTCTCAATTTCATCTCTATGCAGTTGAATATAATCTTCACCGAAAATTCTTCTAAAATCATTATATGATTTCATCGAAGCATTAATCTTATCATCAATGCCACCAATGTTTTGGAAAGAAATATTTTCCTGCCTAAAAAATCTTTCTAATGTTTTCTTGGTAACCTTTGAAGTTTTCGCAAGGAAAAGCTGCTTAAAGATTTTTTCCAGCACATCAACAGGTAAGCGTTCGCCATCAACAGTAATATTGTTAATTGCGTTACGCACCATAAATTCCGAATACAGCAGAGATTCCTTAGGAAGTACGTCTTCACCGACAAGATACGTACATTTTGCCGTCATATTAGTTATAAACTTTTCGGCGCTCTCCTCCAGATTGACTACTTGCGTAAAATTCCATGGATAAATTTTCTCATTCTTGCGTACAACCCAACATCTGCCTTGTTCCCTAGACATACGTGTACCTGCAAGCGGCCCTACATAATAAGGTATTCTGAATTTGACAATCTGTTCAATTTTTTCACGCACAGAAAGACCATTATTATCAGTCTCACCTAAAAACTGTAAATATCCCTCAGCATTATCAAGAATACATTTTAATTCAGCTAAATGCACCTGAATCGGGATGATACCATTATCCTTCGTTGTCTGCTTAGGGAAAGCAAATCCGTTGGCAATACGAAACAGTAAACGCTCCTCTTCTGTTCCGGCAGCATCAATACTCGTAATTTCCTGCATTATCTTTTTGTATTCTGCAATACCGTCAAGCTGCTTCTTTAAATCCTTACAAAAATCAAGCTGATTACGTCCTTTGATTCCTTTAGCATATTTCTCGTAAGAAATATCTCCATCCTGCCTGAAAATCTTATTATATAACGGCTTACCTTTAAGCATGGATTTCAAAACAGCCAAATCCCTTTTATGATCTTCATAAACCTGCACCTTACACTCAGAAAGCAGATGCTGTTCATCTTCATCTTTTTTACTTGTATCAAGATGCAATATTTTTGCCAGCAAACTCCAATCATAAATAGCTTTAAAACGCAGTAACCCTTCGTAACGCTCTCCTAATGCTGCTGTAAGCACAGGTTCAAGTTCATCCAAATCATCATCCTGAAAGCTTACTGATTTCTTTTCACATTCATCTAATTCTGCATCACCAAATAACTCAGCTAACTTAGCTTTACCACCACTAAAAAGCTGTATAATAGCTTTCTGCTGTTTTGTCTGTGCCGGTAATAAACTCTGCATCGCTTTCTGCTTAGTAGTACGTCCTAAGTTTACATCGCACAAAACTTTAGCCAATTCATCTATATTTTGACATGACCAATCTTCAATTCCCATCTCATCACGGACATAATTCTCAACCTCACTGAAAACCGCATTAAAATCGTTTACTTTGGAAGCATCAAGATTATCAAACAAAAAATGTCCACGATGCTTAGCAATATGCTGCACAGCAAGATAAAGTAAGCGCACATCAAACGGTCCCGCCTGCATTGCCAATGCATAACGCAAATGATACATTGTAGGATATTGCTGATAAAAATCCTTATCTGTGTAATTTTTATCAACAAATAAATTATATACTGCCTTATCCCGCTTATCATCCAAATGTAAACGGCTATCCTCTAATCGCATAAAGAAACCGGGATCAACCTTAGCGATTTCCTCCGCAAATAATTCCTGTAACATCTTAAGACGCCATGTTGTTCTGTCAATTCTGCGTCTGCCGGAACGAAAAACTCTTGTAGAAGCTGCAGTATTGGCAGAATCAAAAAGTCTGATTCCCCATAATGCTTTGCCATTAAATTTTAAAATATTATAATTTGTATCCGTAACAGCCCAGCCAACAGATGCATCACCCATATCTAAGCCGATATAATAATCACAATTCTTTAATCTTTGCATATTGACAAACCTCCACAGATGAAATATACTATGAGTAACTTCTTGAGTACCATCAGAAGTTACATCACGAGTTCAAAAAACATGATTTATTCAAATCGTCTTCTTCAGAAGACCCCACAGTGTGTGGAACTAAAGCTTGCTTCGGCAGGCTTTTTTGTTTATTTCAAAAAAATTCATGTACAGTACATTAAATCAATTCTACAGCAAATTTAAAAATCCTTTATTTATAAAAAAACTGCTTATAATTCGGTATCAATTTTTCTTTTAAAGCCTTGCTATAACGTATTATAGCATATGCAAATGACAGTTTTTGTCTATCTTGCCAGCTTTGCTTACATTTATAAAAAAATTTTAAGGCATTTTTGATCAGTATTTTTATCTTTTTATTAAACTTAAACACAAAAACCGCCGTCAGAACCTGCAATCCAACACATTCTGACGACGGTTTATTTTATATCTCGAAAATCACTCTAAGTACATTTTTTTCAGCGCCAATTTATCCACCTTACCGCTTTCATTATGCGGCAGCTGCTCCATAAAAACAAACTGCTTGGGCAGCTCGTAATCCTCTAAGGTTTGCCGCAGCAGCTTAACCAGCTCCTGCTTGCCGTATTCACGTGCCGCCCCCACAAAAGCAATAAGCACATCGGCATCGTCCACATGACGGCAGATTACCGCAGCCTCTTCAATGCCCTCCAGCTCAGTAAGTGCAGCGCACACCTTGACGGCAGAAACCTTGCGTCCGTTAACGCTCACAATATCATCCGTGCGCCCCAAAAAGTGCAGGCGTCCTTCCGCATCCAGATGTCCCCTGTCCTTCAGGGAAAACGGCAGCGAAATTTTCTCCACATGATAAGGCGTATCAATGAAAATTTCTTCATTACAAACGCTCACCTGCACGCCTTTGAAGGGACGGCCGATAAGTGTGCGGTCATCCGTCATTTCTACAGCCTTGATATAGGTAATGTAATTCAGCTCGCTGGCGCCGTAGTACAGCGTGATATCCGCATTGGGGAACACCTGCAACAGCTTGTCCGCCTCCTGCCTGCCCATGCTCTGCGAGCCACTGATGATACTGCGCACACGCACATCAGGCTCACGCAAAAACTTGGGCAACAGCAGCAGCTTAGACGGAATCAGGTAGATAGCGTTCACCGCATAGCGCTGCATCAGCTGCAGCCAATGGCGCGGACGAAAGCGCTGCGTCACTGCCAAGGTACCGCCTGCCGCCAGCACGCCCATATAAATATTAAGGTTGCCGGTAAAGGCCAGGCTTCCCTGACAAAAAATTACCGTCTCGTTATCAACACCGAAAACACGGTTCTGCTCCGGGAAAAAATCCGCCCAGCTATGATAGCTGCGCCACAACAGCTTGCTTTTGCCGGTGCTGCCGCTGGTCATAACGCCCATGCAGGCCGCTTCGGGAATAGCCTCGCAGCTGAACTGCTGCTTTTTGCTAACCTCGGTAGCGATAACAGGCACTGTTTTAGTACCGCTATATGCCAGAAAGCTGATTAGCTGACGGGCAATGCTGCTTTCATGGATAAAAACTGCCGGAGCGCTAAAATCCGCTTTACTGCGCAGCCTGCGCGCCTCCTGCGCCAGTCTGGCATAGGTATATTCTTCTTCATCCTCTACAAGAGCGAGCTTATCCTGTTTTTGCTGTGCTATTAAGGTCAAGTAATCCATTTGCTTCACTCCACTCTTTCCAGCAGCAGCGCCGTACCTACGCCGCCTGCGGCAGCTACGCTTGCGGCGCCGTAGCGTCCGCCCTTTTGGCGCAATGCCTCCAGCAGATGCAGTGTAATTATGCCGCCGCTGGCACCGTAGGGATGACCGTAGGCCAGCGCCCCGCCGAACACATTGTATTTATCAGTGCTGTGCGGAAAGCTGCGGGCAAACAGCACATCAATTACAGCGAAGGCTTCGTTCAGCTCAAAGTCTGCGATATCCTGCTCCTGCAGTCCATGCTTTGCCAACAGCTTTTGCAGTGCGGTAACTGCAGTACGCGGACTTACCAAGGGATCGCCGCCGCAGGCTGCGCTGCCCAGCACTCTGGCCTGCGCCTTTAAGCCGTGCTCCTGCAGATATTTTTGCGAGCACAGCAATACAAAGGCCGCACCATCGTTAATCAGGCAGGAATTGGCCGCCGTAATAAATTCGCCGCCCTCCAGCACCTTGGGCATCCTGTCGAGCAGACGCTGGCTCATGCGCGGTCTGATGCCTTCGTCCTTCACGGCACCGCAGACCGGAGCGATAATATTCTGCAGCAGTCCCTGCTCACGCGCCTGCGTTGCGAGCGCATGGCTGCGCAGCACCCAGCTATCCATTTCTTCCTTGGTAATGCCTTCGCGCTTCGCTGCAAGCTCTGCGCCCTCCAGCATTACCGTTTCGCGGTGAATTCCCGGCATAAACTTGGCTACGCTGTACCATTCGTCTCCCGTATAATCGGGATGATTTGGATTATAACCGCGTCTTGGCTGCGTAGAGCTACTTTCAAAGCCGCCGGCAATAATTACGTCAGCCTCGCCGCTGTTTATCTTGGCTGCGGCAACAGCAATGCTTTCCAACCCGCTGCCGCATTGTACATCTACCGTAAAGGCCGGCACCGAAATATCTACGCCTGCCGTCAATGCCATTAGGCGCGCAATGTTGCCGCCGGCGCCCACACCGTTGCCGGCAATAATATAATCGGGCTCACGCAGCTGATATTTTTCCATCACCTGCTTAAGCACCTCCGCACCCAGCACCTCCGCCGGGATATGACGATACATACCGTTGACTACGCCTACGTAGCTGCGCAGGCCACCTAAAATATATGCATTTTCCATCTTAACACCTCTATATCCGAAAAAAGCTGCCTGCCACCTGCCTTGCGGCAAATAGCTGACAGCTCTTAAATTATACCTTATTTATCTGTTGTTGGCAAAAATACGGTTAATCGGTCCTGCAATTACGGCAGCAGCCAAGCATTTAACAATATCCAGCGGAATGAAGGGCAGCGCGCCGGTCATAATTGCCTTATCCCAGCCCATACCGGTGATCAGCTTCAGCTGCACAACGCCGAACACATAAATCAGCGGAATACCGATAACGCAGCCAAGCAATGCATAACGCTTAAAGCTGTATTTTTCGCCTTTGAAATATGCCAGAAAAACAGCGGTAAACAAAAAGCCGATAATATAACCGCCGGTAGGACCAAAGAGCTTGCCCGGACCCGCACTGCCGCCGGTAAATACCGGCACGCCTGCCAAGCCTACCAAAAGATAAACCAGCATGGTCATAAAGGCCTGCTTAGCGTTCAGCACATAGCCTGTAAGATTTACAATCAAAGTCTGCAATGCAAGCGGAGAAAGTGAAAACGGCAGCGGAATAATAATATATGCGGATACGCAGTTCATTGCTACCATCAGCGCCATCTTGGTCATTTCCGCAGTCTTGTTGACGCTTGCTCCTCTATGATTCTTATTGATTTCTGTACCAGAAGTTGTCATTTTCATACACCAGCCTTACTATAATTCTTTAATCACAAAAACATTTATTGCTCCCACATAAGCAGCAAGCTGACCCTCCGACCTGTAGATACACAGCTCGTCGCCTGCGTAAACAGGAGCAAGGAAGCTGATGCGCCAGTCCAGTGTTTCCAGTGCCAGCTCACGCTGCAGCCAGGCAGCCATGCACAGCCCCGGCACGATGGGATGTTCACCCTTATGGATGACGTTTTCGTCCCCGGTATAGGCAACATAGTCTGCTATTTCCTGTGTTGTAAAGGTGTGCTTTGTCAGCAAATCGCCTTTAATTGCCTCCGGCTCCAACGGCTTCGTGCCTAATTTATGCTTAGGCAGCACCAAAAATACCCGCAGCTCCTTAGCCAAACTGCCGTCTGTTGCAGTTCCTGCCACGCGGATGATTGATTTGCGTTCCTTCGCCAGCAGTACCTGGTTCGCCATAGCCTCTGCAGGCTGATGAATATGTGCTTCTGCTCCTGCCAGCACCCAGCCGCCGAAGAATTTGGCATCGCTGTCCGCCAGCTTATGTGCAAGCTCTAACATTTTTGCATTTTCCTTTCATTTGAGCAGCTTATCGTTGTCTGCTTCACGTGCTTTATTATAATGCAAGTGATGCAAATAGTCAACTTATTACACGTCTTCGGTTTACCATTATGCTAAAAGAAATGCCGCAAAGCATTTCCCCGCTCACAGAAGGAAGTAAACCGCTCCTCCTATCAGCAGCAAGCCCAGAAAATTGTAGTACAAAAAAGTTCGTACATACTTCCCTGCCTGCGATGGATGCTCTGCAGCATATAATTTGTAGGAAATCACGCTCGCCATCGAAGCAATCATCGTGCCCAAACCGCCGATGTTAACGCCTAAAAGCAGCGCGTCTGCTTCCTTAGTCAAGCCTGCCAACAGCATAGCCGCCGGCACATTGCTGAGGAACTGGCTGGCCAGCAGTCCGGTTAAATAGGTGCCTGCCGCGCTGCCCATCAGCGATTGCTGCAAATAGCTTACCGCAGGACTGTGGCTGATGTTGCCGATGAATACAAAGAAACCGGCGAAGGTCACGAGCAGACTGTAATCCACCTCACGCAGGCGACGCCAGTCGCACAGGGCAACTACGCCTGCCGTCAGCAGCAGGGCCCACAGCTTGTCGAACCAATGCAGCACAGCGCCGATGTTTAATAAAAGCAGTCCCAAAAAGAGCAGCAATATTCCCTTGGGAGGCTGCTGCAGCTTAGGCAGCTCCAGCTTCAGCACGCTGTCCTTGCCATGGAATAATAACAATAGCAGATACGCCAGCGAAATTATTCCCGGCACAGCCATTACGGCGAAAAAGCTGCCGGCGCTATAAGCATAATGCGCGTATAAAAACAAATTCTGCGGATTACCTGGAGGCGTCAGCATACTGCCAAGGTTAGCAGCCAGTGTCTGCAGAATAATAATCCGCTCCATATCCATTTTCAAGGTTTTGCCGATAACCAGCGCCAACGGCACAAAGGTAAGCAAAGCCACGTCATTCGTCACGAACATCGAGCTGACATAGGTAACTGCCAGCAGCACCAGCTCCAGCTGACGCTTGCTGCGGCACTTGTTCAGCAGCTCCACCGCCAGCCAGTCCAGAAAGCGTATCTCCTTCAGCTCCGCTACCACCAGCATGAGTGAAAGCAGTATCGCCAACACGTCAAAATCTATATAGGCAAGCTGCGGCCTGATGTAAAAGCTGCTGACAGCAGCCAAAATAACCTCTATGCACAAAACAGGCTCACGCCGCCAATAATTCTTTAATTTCTGCATCAAGAAAAAGTCACTCCCAGTTAGCCTGCGCCGCGCACAGCGCCAGCGCCGATACACGCTCCGCCCCTGCGTCAAGCAGCACCTGTGCCGCTTCTGCAAACGTGCTGCCCGTAGTATAGATATCGTCGCAAAGCAGTACATGCTTGCCGCGCACCCTAGCATGCGGCAGCAGGGCAAAGCAGCCTGCCAGCTCCTGCTTTCTTTCTTCCGGCTTCAGCTCGTACAAAGGCTCCGTATGGCGCACACGCTCCAGCAAAACCTCCATGCCCACGCTGCGTCCTTCCAAAAGGCCCGCAAACAGCTCCTGCGGCACATCAAAGCCACGCTGCCTGCGTCGCTCAGGCGCAGTCGGTACGCAGGTAATAAGGTCAAACTGCTGCAGCCAGCGCATTTTGGCCGCGGGCAACGCAAGCTCCGCTTCCTCACGCAGCAACGGCAGCCAGCCTGCCTCACCGTCAAATTTAATTTTGTGCAGCGCATCCTTAAACACGCCCTCATATTTATAAAGCAGCAACGCACTGTACAGAACATCCGTCGGCAACGGTGCTGCCTGTCCAGCCAGATATTCCTCGCGCGGACAGCAGGGCAGTTGACGCTGCAGCAGATATTCCCTGCGGCACTGCTCGCAGACATAGCCGTTGTCAATATTAGTCGCGCACACAGCGCAGCGACGGGGAAAAATAAGCTCCTTCGCCACACGCCCGTAATAAGCAAAATCTCTTAACCAACGCTGCATCAGAACACCTCGCTGCTTTCCTGCAGACGCTCAGCCAGCAGGCTGTAACGCCTTTTCGTCTTGTCGTTTTCCACAGCGGTACGCACCGCGTTTTTGCTGCCGACAATCAGCACCTTTTCCTTAGCTCTGGTCACAGCCGTATACAGCAGATTGCGTTGCAACATGATGTAATGGCTCTGCACCATAAGCAAAATAACGTAGGGATATTCGCTGCCCTGCGACTTATGCACACTCATAGCGTAGGCCAACTGCAGCTCCTCCACCTCACCCTGATCGTAGGTAACATAATCGCCCTCAGGACGCTCCGGGAAGGCTACCGTAACATTTTTTCCGTCTATTTTAATTACACGGCCGATATCGCCGTTGAAAACATCCTTTTCGTAATTATTGCGAATCTGCATCACCTTATCACCCACGCGCAACACATTACCCGGTATGTTCACCTCAGGCTTAGCCGCAGACGGCGGATTAAGATATTTCTGCAGCAGCTTATTCAGATTCTGCACGCCGCAGGGATTTTTATGCATAGGCGTCAGCACCTGCACCCTGCGCCAGTCACCACCGGACGTAAGCTGCGCATAGGTACGTGCTACGAATTCCGCAGCATCCTGCTCATTGGCAAATTCCTCCAGGGCAAACTCGCTGTCGGCACCGGCAAGAAATTCCGGCATTTGCCCGCGGTTAATCTTATGGGCATTACGGACAATCGGGCTGACCTCTGCCTGACGGAAAACATTTTCCAGACGTACAACAGGCATTCTGCCCGAACGGATCATATCCTTAAGCACCGAGCCTGCACCCACGGACGGCAGCTGGTCCACGTCACCGACGAAGATCAGACGGCAGCCGCCGGGAATTGCCTTAAGCAGATGATAGGTCAGGCTGATATCGAGCATCGAAGCCTCATCGATAATAATCGCTTCCGCATCCAAAGGATCGCTGTCATCCTTTCCGAAGCACAGGCCGTCACCCGTAGGCTGGTATTCCAGCAGACGGTGCACCGTTGCTGCCGGATGACCGGCAGAATCCGCCAGTCTGCGTGCGGCGCGTCCGGTAGGCGCGGCCAGCAGAATGCGGCAGCCAGCCTGCTCCAGCACATTCAGAATGCCTTTGACGACAGTTGTTTTACCTGTACCGGGACCGCCGGTGAGAACGAAAACGCCATGCTCCAGCGAAGCATAAATCGCCTGACGCTGTGCCTCTGCCAGCGTAATACCGGCATCACGCTCCCATTTGGCAATAACCTCATCCGCATTCACGCGCGTCACCGGCTTCGCCTGGTCGCGCAGCTTCAGCAGACGGCGTGCGGTCTGCACCTCCGCCGTATACAGATATTCCGGATATATCAGGCGTATACCGCCCATTTCCTCCGTGCGCAACAAATCCTGCTCCAGCAGGCTGCTGAAAACATCCTGCACCATGGCAGTGTCAACCGCCAGCGCTCTTGCCGTTTCACGCACCAAAAGCTCCTCCGGCACACAGGTGTGTCCTACGCCTGCGGCCTGCGTCAGCGCATAAGCAATGCCTGCGCGCAAGCGTGCCTCGCAGTCATGCTCCATGCCCATAGCCATAGCAATTCTGTCCGCAGTTTTAAAACCGATGCCGGTAATATCCTCCGCCAGGCTGTAGGGATTTTCCTTAATGCGGGTAATCGCCGTAGCGCCGTAGCTTGCCTGCAGGCGGGCTGCATAACCGCTGCTCACTCCGTGCGCTTCCAAGAACACCATCAGCTCACGCAGGCCTGAAAGCTGGCTGTACGATTCACCGATAGCGGCAGCCTTTTTCGCGCTGATGCCGCGCACCTGTGCCAGACGTTCGGGATAGGTACCTAAAATTTCCAGCGTATCCGTTCCGAAGGCTTCGACAATTCTTGCCGCCGTCACCGGCCCTACACCCTTCACCGCGCCGGAAGCCAGAAAGCGTTCAATGCCTGCTACCGAAGTCGGCTGCAAAACCTGCAGTGACTGTATATCAAATTGTCTGCCGAATCTCGCATGCTCAATCCAGCTGCCCTCCATAGCCACATTTTCGCCCATATACGGCGCATTGCCATGATAAACAGCAGTAAAGCGTCCCTGTGCCTTGCTTTCCATACGCAGCACGCTGAACATGCCGTCATCGCTTTGAAACACTATATCATCAACTATCGCTTCCAGCTTTTCCATTTTCTCACCGCCACACAAAACAAATGTTTTTACTATAGCTATTATTATAACATAGTTTTCTCAATTAGGATAGCAATTTGACTTTACAAGTATTATAATTTTCGCTATAATTGAATGAGATATACACTATATATTGTTTCCGGCAAATCAGCGCCCTGCGCCTGAACCGGCTTTGTATTATTGTAATTATAAACATGAGGAGTTTTACACATGCAACCTAAGAAATTTACAGGAAAATTAATAGCCATAGATATGTATAACTGCGGCGTAAACGAAGTCAACGACACTGAAAAAGCAAAGACTCTGCTGCAGGAAGGCTGCGATGAATACCGGATGAACAGTCACGAGCTGCTCGTTTGTCAGGAAGAGGGCCAAAGCGAATATTCCATCTCCGCACTCTGCAAGCAAGGCCATGTAACTCTGCATGTATATCCTAAGCTCGGTTTCATTGCTGCAGATATTTTCAGCTGCTATGATGATGCCGACCCTGCGGGAATGGCACGCTATCTGCGCAGCGCCTTTGATTGCGACAAAGCAAAGATTACCCTGCTGGACCGCGGCGATTTCGGCAGCAAATACGATATGAAGCCCAACCACCGCTCCAATATCAAATTCATCCGCCGCACTCAGAACGTTACCAAAAACGTCGGCGCTCAACTGAAAAAAATGATGCTCAAGCCCCGTGGCATCTAAACGGGACTATAAGATAAACTTTTCCAGGGGTTGTATGAACAGCCCCTGTTTTTTCTTAAACCAAAGGAGATTTTTCACATGAAGTATTTAATGTGGGATGTAGACGGCACCCTCATTCTGTCCGGCGGTGCCGGCAAGGATGCCATGATTAAGGTTATCAAGGATTATTATTTTCTGGATGCCTTCGATTTCAACAAGTCCCTGGCAGGACGCACTGACTCTGACATCATCAAAAGCGTTGTTACCCGTCTGCGCGGACGCTGCAACAGCGCGGAAGCAGCAGGCCTGCTTATCCGCTACCATATGGAGCTGCCCAAGCAGCTGCCGCTGCACAAGGGCCGCGTCTTGAAAAACGTAGAGAAAACGCTGCAATATTTCTGCCGGCCGGATAGCCGTTACTGCAACTGCCTGCTTACCGGCAACACCAGCACCGGCGCCCATCTCAAGCTGCAGCATTTCGGTCTGGACCAATATTTTAACCACGAGCACAGCGTCTTCGGCGAAATCAGCGAAAACCGCGAAATGCTGGCTAAGGTTGCCTTCCACCGTCTGTATATGCAAAACGAGCAGGCCAAGCCCAACGAGCTTATTTTTATCGGCGATACACCTAACGACGTGCGCTGTGCCAATGCCATCGGCGCACCCTGCCTGATTATTTTGGAAGGCTCCGGCTATAAGCCTGAGGATTTTGCCGAGGTTAAGCCTTGGAAGATTATCGACTGTCTGCCGGACGATCCCAAACAGCTGGAGCTTCTGCTGGACGAAGCAGAAAGCTATACAGGAGGCCAAAATGCGTAAGAATATTTTCAAGACTTTGTTTACGCTTCTGGCTATCGGCATCAGCAGCACAGCTTTTGCATACAGCAACAGTGATTTGCATGCGGTACTGAACGGAGCAAGCTGCCCCGGCGGCGACCTTTCCGGTGCCGATTTATCGGGAATGGATTTATCCGGCCGCGATTTTACCAACACCGATTTTACGGAAGCACGTCTTGATGCTACCAAGCTGGACAAAGCCAAGCTGCAGGATGCCTGCTTCCAGAGCGCTCTGCTGCCCAACGCCAGTCTGCGCGGTGCCAATCTGGCATATGCTAACCTGCGCTATGCCAATGCCTCCGGCAGCGATTTTACCAACGCCAGCCTGCAGGGAGCATATCTCAACCGTTGCCAGCTGCATGGCGCACATCTGCTGAACGCTAATCTGCAGCAGGTCAAAGCTCAGGAGGCTTCTATGGACGGCGTACAGGCTGATTACGCCGACTTCAGCTTCGCCAACCTGTCCTACAGCTGGCTACGCCGTGCCAGCCTGAAAAACGCAATTTTTCATGGCGCTAACCTGTACAGTGCCCATCTGGAGCGCAGCGACCTGACGGAAACAGACCTGCGCAGCAGCAAGCTGGGCCACAGCAATTTGAACAACAGCAAGCTGGACAAGGCGCTGCTGGACAAAGCATTTTTGGAATACGCTGACCTGCGCGGTGCGGACATGAACTATACGCAATTCGGCACAGCATTTTTGGATAATGCAAAATTGGATAAATAAATATAACCCACTCAGCAAAAAACAGAATGAGCGATACTTGGTTCGAACGACCAGGCATCGCTCATTTTACATCTGCGACAAAGTTCACATTTTAAGGTATATCGATTACAATCTAAGTGAAAACAGACGGTTGATTGGAGGTATCATTATGGCTCAGAAATTAACTTGCATCCAATGCGATGATTACAATATCCCTGGCATCAGATTGATGCACACAGAAGCACAAGCACTCGGCAAATATGCCAGGCTGCGTAGAACATTCTTGGAGCATAACAACCCCATGCTTTTCAATTACATGGTTTTGACGGAAACCCTGTTCCCACACCTGCAGGAAGTACAGCAGACTTGTGAGAAGCGAATGGAGTTGTTGATGGCGGATTTGTTAGTGAAGAATCCAACGCCAGACAAGGAAACACAGCAGCTTGCATGGGCATCACATATGAAAAGCTTGAAAGCACAGGCTGAGGAAAGCATCCTCCGTGAACTGATTTATGGGGAGGATACCGTATGAGATTTCTTGAAGAATTTTTGTATGGCAATATCGAGCCTACCGACTACGATATTTCTTCCTGTAAGGAGTATAAGAAATTACAGGAGCTGATCTGTCGGAACGAAGAAAAACTCCGAGCTACCATGACCGACGAGCAGAAAGATCTATTTGAGAAATACTCGGATTGTATGCGGAAGTATCAGACTATTACAGATTGCCTGATTTTCCAAAACGGATTTAAGCTGGGTGCAAGAATGATGTTAGAAGTCATGGAAGATTAAAAATATAGACAATTTGATGTCACCCGTGGGAGAGGTCCTTCGTGTGGTATTTTGTATCCATCAAAATAATTATTTCATACTGTCCAAAATCGGTGTTCTCAGTCGTTATTATAGTTAAACGAATATGAAGGAGGTTTTGGTATGTTGTCCGAAGAATTACTTAAATAGGCGGCTGAGGAATTGGCACTATATTAGTCTATTCATATGCTATTTTGTTCAGCGGATCTGGAGCAGGAAAATGATTGGCTCCGCAAGAGGATTCACACCTATGAGGATGTGATCTCCAGCAATAATCTGTGGAGGTATTTCTCTTGACATAGAGAAATAGAGTCGCTTAAAGATATAAATAGGTAACGTTTGCCCCTCCAGTTCGGAGGGGTAACTTTTTTGCTGTAAACCTTGAAAAAATCACGATTTTGTGATATTATAAACAGTAAAATAGGAGGTGTAGCATGGCGATTCGTTATGATAAGTTGTTTCACTTAATGATAGATCGAAAAATTACAAATACTCAATTAAAAGATATGGCTGGAGTCAGCGCAAATATCATCACCAGACTTAAACGTGATGAATATGTCTCCATTGAAAGTATTGAGAAAATTTGTAAAGCGCTAAATTGTAGCGTCGATGAGATATTAGAGTTCTTACATGATGATTAAGCATAGGAGTCCATAATGAGTAGAAATAATAGAAAAATTAGGACCATTAGTCTCTTTTCTGGTGGTGGAGGTCTGGACATTGGTTTTGAAAAAGCTGGGTTTGACATTCTGTTTGCCACTGATTTCAATCACGAATGTTGTGAAACACTTAAACTGAACGCTGGCACTACACTTTCTTCAGATATGGTTGTTGTAGAGCAAGATATTACCACTATGGATTTGAATATACTGCCTACAAACGTTGATTTAATAATTGGCGGACCTCCGTGTCAATCCTTTTCTGCATCTGGTCGTAGAGCCGGTGGCGCAGCTGGTCAATTAGATCAGCGTGGAAATCTGTTTAAGAGTTATTGTAAAGTTGTTGAGAAAGTAAAACCTAAGGCGTTTCTTTTTGAAAATGTCAGGGGGATTCTCGGAACAAACAAAGGACAAGATTTTAAGAATATTGTCGATTCTTTTTCTGCTCTTGGTTATACTATTGAGCATCGTATTTTAGATGCTGAGGACTATGGTGCGCCTCAACAAAGAGAAAGAATGTTTATCGTTGGTCACAAACGTGACAGACCTTTCCTGTATCCAAAGCCTGTTTATGGAATAGATAGTATTGATAATAAGGAATATGTTTCGGTCGGAGAAGCAATTTCTGGATTGCCTTTTACAGAAAAGGATTATTCTGAAACTAAGTTTGACGGTGGAAAATATTCCGAACTATTACCTTTAGTTCCTCCAGGCAGTAATTACTTACATTTTACTGCAAAAAGAGGTTATCCAGAGCCTATTTTTGCTTATCGTTCAAGGTTTTCTGATTTTTTGTACAAGGCAAATCCAGATTTTCCGGTAAAAACAATTATTGCATCGCCGGGGAAATATACTGGACCATTACACTGGGATAATAGATATTTTACTGTTTCAGAGTATAAACGCATCCAAGGGTTCCCAGATGAACATATTTTCTTTGGAGATAGAGCGGCGCAGATAAGACAAATCGGCAATTCTGTGTGTCCCAAAATTGCATATTATATGGCATTAGCAATTAAGGAGCAAATTTTTGGAATACCTACAGGAATTGATTATTTGCAACCTGATGATATCCTTTCTTTTGATAAGCGAAAGGGAAAAAAGGCACAGAAAACAAAAGCGTTACATCAAGCTGTTCTTGAATATCGCAAGAAAAATCCTATGGATATGTTCCATTTGTTCCCTTTTGAAAATCACGTTACTCCTACTACAGCTAAAGTAGAAAACAACATGAAAGTGTCAGTTGAGTACAACGATTTTGTAAAAATTGATGTTAGATCAGATACAAGTTCTAAAATTCAAGCAATATTGAAGCTTGCTGTATTCGATGGGGTAAACAAAGATCGAAAGATTGAATTGAAAATTACGGTTCGTGGCGAGAGTGAACATGGTGTTCAGACTATGTGGAATGCCGTTGATGTTTGGGTAAAAAAAGCAAGTAATTTTCGGTCATTAGTTGAGCTTTATGGTCATTTCACTGAGCCGCATCCTATTTTTGAAGTATTGTCTTTTGAACGTAGGTCGGATTTACCGATTTTTGAATTTGCAGATCATTGTATGAAATTTGAGAATTGTTCTGTTTACTTTCCCAAAGAGAAACTTCTTGAAATGTGGGGAAATCATTTTAAAAAAGAAAGTTTTGTAGAGCTTGCAAGAACATTGAGAGATTATAGATTTGACATAAGATGTCATGAAACTAATATTGCAATTCCACAGGGAGTATACATGGTAGCTTATCCATTTGCACTCCCTTATGATAAGCAAATGAATTTCTATGTAAGGGAGGCATAACCATGGCTAAAAAAGATACACCAAGACCAAAGGATCTCGACGGAAAAATCACTGCCAAATTAGATGAGGCTTTTGAACTTGCCGAAGAATATTTTGTGACAAAGAAGGAAGAGATTCCGTCCTTTGCATCAGAAAATCTGAATCAAGAGTTCATTGATGCATTGGAAACAATGGCAAAATACTGTGAAAAAGCATCTACTGGCTACAGCAATTTAATTACAAGTCTTTCGATTAAGGCAGTATTTGGTGAAACTGTCGATGTCAGATATCATCAAGTTCAGATTCAGAACAAGACCAGTAGACCGGCAGGTTTCAATTTTCGTGGCGTATCCGAAGATATAATTTTTCATTGGATGGAAGCACATGAATTCCATGGTGCAAAGTCAGGTTGGCAAACTCGTACATTCGAAAGGCCAAAACCGTACATGATGGATTACGACGAAAATATTGGCACAATAAAAGAACCTTTTTTAATTGCATACGACCAGGTTGAAACGCACAAGCAGAGTGCTTTTTATGCATTAGCATTTCTTTTGTGGAGACGTTTACAACTGAGGGAAGCATCTAAGGTTTTATTAGCTATTCCAAGAATTCAGGATGTACTCCAAATAACCAAATTGTTTGAAACACATTTTTTCTATAAGTATAGAGACTCTAAAGGTGCGTCAAGACTTCCAGTGCTGGCGTTATATGCAATCTATACTGTTCTTTTAGATGAGCTTAATAGATTTAATGGAAAGCATTTGAAAGATCTTGAAGCTCATTCAGCAGCAGATGCACAAACTGGTGCCATTGGCGATATTGAGATTGTTGATGATGCAGGAAATGCTTTTGAAGCCATCGAGGTGAAGCATGGATTGCCTATAACAACAGCAATGGTTGATTCTGTAAAACAAAAAATCAGAGGTAGCCAAGTTGACAGGTATTATATTCTGACAACGCATGTGCAACACGAACCAAGCGAAGATGTTCTCAAGGAAGTTGAGAATGTCAAGAAGTTATTAGGCTGTCAGCTGATTGTCAATGGTGTAATTCCAAGCATCAAGTATTATCTGCGCATGCTTACAAATCCTGGCGCTGTTCTTCCTGCTTACGTCAAAAAGCTGGCAGAAGATGAAGCTATCGGTTTTGAGCATCGTGATATTTGGAACAAAATTGCTACAGGCATTATTCTAATGGAGAATCAGCAATCATGACCACCCGTCAAACGGGTGGTTTGACAACGGGCTATAAGCCTGAGGATTTTGCCGATGTTAAGCCTTGGAAGATTATCGACTGTCTGCCGGACGATTCCAAACAGCTGGAGCTTCTGCTGGACGAAGCAGAAAACTATGCAGGAGGCCAAAATGCGTAATAATATTTTCAAGACTTTGCTTACGCTTCTGGCTATCGGCATCAGCAGCACAGGCCTTGCCTACAGTAACAGTGATTTAAACGCGGTACTGAACGGAGCAAGCTGCCCCGGCGGCGACCTTTCCGGTGCCGATTTATCGGGAATGGATTTATCCGGCCGCGATTTTACCAACACCGATTTTACGGAAGCACGTCTTGATGCTACCAAGCTGGACAAAGCCAAGCTGCAGGATGCCTGCTTCCAGAGCGCTCTGCTGCCCAACGCCAGTCTGCGCGGTGCCAATCTGGCATATGCTAACCTGCGCTATGCCAATGCCTCCGGCAGCGATTTTACCAACGCCAGCCTGCAGGGAGCATATCTCAACCGTTGCCAGCTGCATGGCGCACATCTGCTGAACGCTAATCTGCAGCAGGTCAAAGCTCAGGAGGCTTCTATGGACGGCGTACAGGCTGATTACGCCGACTTCAGCTTCGCCAACCTGTCCTACAGCTGGCTACGCCGTGCCAGCCTGAAAAACGCAATTTTTCATGGCGCTAACCTGTACAGTGCCCATCTGGAGCGCAGCGACCTGACGGAAACAGACCTGCGCAGCAGCAAGCTGGGCCACAGCAATTTGAACAACAGCAAGCTGGACAAGGCGCTGCTGGACAAAGCATTTTTGGAATACGCTGACCTGCGCGGTGCGGACATGAACTATACGCAATTCGGCACAGCATTTTTGGATAATGCAAAATTGGATAAATAAATATAACCCACTCAGCAAAAAAGCTCCGGCAACCGCCGGAGCTTTTTTTGCGCAACTGATCAGGAATAATCCTGTTTATTAATCGTCAGTCCTGAGGATAAAACCCAGAAGGAGCATAACTGAGATTAATCATAATATTTTTCACTTGTGTATAGTGGTTCAAAATCATCTTGTGAGTTTCACGGCCGATGCCAGAGGTTTTGTAGCCGCCGAAAGGAGAATGCTCAGGAATCTGATTGTAGGTGTTCACCCACATACGACCGGTTTCCACGTTGCGTGCTACACGAATAGCCTTGTTGATATCCTTAGTCCAGACAGCACCGCCAAGACCGTATTCACTGTCATTAGCCATAGCCACAACCTCATCCTCATCGTGGAATTTGATAACTACCGCAACAGGTCCGAAGATTTCCTCCTGCGCTACACGCATATCGTTGGTTACGTTGGTAATCAGCGTCGGCTTCATGAAGGCACCCTTGGCCAGCTCACCCTCGGTAAAGCGTTCACCGCCGCAGGCAATAGTAGCGCCCTCCTGCTTGGCAATTTCTACATAGCTCAGGATTTTCCTGATCTGGGTTTCGTTGATTTGAGAACCCATCTGAGTATCATCATGCCACGGCAGGCCCACCTTAACCTTGTTGAAGGCTTTGACTAAAGCCGGTACGAATTTATCATAAATAGTATCCTGCACAAAGATACGGCTGCCGGCACAGCAAACCTGACCTTGGTTAAAGAGAATACCTAATTGAGCGCCGTCGATGGCCTGATCAAAATCGCAGTCATCAAAATAAATGTTGGCACTCTTGCCGCCCAGCTCCAATGTTGCCGGGATAATGCGTTCTGCCGCAGCCAAGCCTACATTACGGCCAACCTCGGTGCTGCCGGTGAAGGCCAGCTTGGCAAAGTTCTTGTGCTCCAGCATATATTGACCGGTTTTGCTGCCCGCGCCGGTAATAACATTGAAAACACCTGCAGGCAGTACGCCGTCAATCAGACGGGCAAATTCCAGAATGGAAAGGCTTGCTTCCTTAGAAGGCTTCAGCACGGTGCAATCGCCTGCTGCCAGCACCGGCGCCAGCTTCCACGCTGCCATCAGGAACGGGAAGTTCCAAGGGATAATCTGACCGACTACGCCGATAGGCTCACGCAGAATGATGGAAAGGAACTGCTCGTTAAGTACAGATGCCTGACCTTCCTCTGCTAAGATGCAGCCGGCAAAATAACGGAAATGCTCTGCTGCCATCGGAATATCCACATTCATAGTTTCACGGATAGGCTTACCGTTATCCATGCTTTCTACCATTGCCAGATGCTCTTTGTTAGCATCAATAATATCGGCAATTTTATTCAGCAGAGCGGCACGCTGTGCCGGGGTAGTCTTTTTCCAGGTTTTGAAGGCTTCCCAGGCTGCTGCGGAGGCTGCTTCTACATCCTCGCGAGTGCCTTGGGCGCAAATTGCCAGATGGCTGCCGTCTGCGGGACTTTCTGCATTATAGGTTGCGCCGTCGGATGCGTCGCGCCACTCTCCGTTAATATATAAACCATATTGTGCTTGTAATTTTACTTTTTCCATAATAATGATAAACCTCCTCATTTGGCTCTTGCCATTCACGCCGTTGTGACGGGACTTGTTTTTGCGATGTCACTATTGTATAATCAAAATGGTTCTATTAAAAGAATCAAAAAACAAAAATATATTAGAACCAAGGAGAAACAGCACCTATGTTAACATATGACTTAGATAAACGCGGCAGCACACCGCTCTATGATTACTTATACCAATGCATCCGTCAGGACATCATCAGCGGCAGGCTGCAGGCAGGCGAACGCTTGCCCTCCAAGCGCACGTTAGCACAGCATCTGAGCGTAGGCATCATCACCGTTGCCAACGCCTACGCCCAACTGGCGGTAGAAGGCTATATCACCTCGCGCGAAAAAAAGGGCTACTTCGTAGAGAATGTCAGCAGCTACCGCGTGCGCCGCAAGGCTGCAGCAGCGATGCTACCGGAGGCAGCGGAGCGTGAATACTTTGCCGACTTCAAGGCCAACCGCATCAGCCTGCAAAACTTTCCGCTTGCGACCTGGACCCGATTGATGCGCGAAACGCTGTCCGTACACAACGAAGAGCTGCTCAAAACCGTTCCCTACAAAGGCGTCTACGAGCTGCGCAAGGCTATTGCCGACTATTTGGCACACAACCGCGCTATGGAGGTTGACCCATCGCAGATTATCATCGGCGCCGGTACGGAATATCTTTACGGCCGCCTGCTGCAAATGTTCGGCCACGCCTGCACCTTCGCGATTGAAGAGCCAGGCTACAAAAAATTTGCCTCCATCTCCGCCAGCTTCGGCAACCCTTGGAAATATATTCCTATTGACGACAACGGTCTGATGATTGACAAGCTGGAGGAAAGCGGTGCCGACGTAGTACATCTTTCCCCAGCCAACCACTTCCCCACCGGCATTGTCATGCCCGTAACACGCAGGCTGGAGCTGTTCGAATGGGTTAACCGCATCCGCAAGCGCTATATCATTGAAGATGATTACGACAGCGAATTCCGTTACACCGGTCGCTTCATCCTGCCGCTGTACGCGCAGGATACGCAAAGCCGTGTCATCTACATGAACACCTTCTCCAAAAGTCTTGTGCCCTCGCTGCGCATCAGCTATATGGTGCTGCCGCCGCGTCTTTTGGAGCGTTACGAGCAGACTATGAGCTTTTACAGCTGCACCGTATCCAGCTTTGAGCAGTATACGTTGGCACGCTTCATTTCCGAAGGCTATTTTGAACGCCACATCAACAAAATGAAAAACTACTACCGCGAGCAACACCACAAAATTCTGGCAGCCATCCACGCCTCACCGCTGGCCGCTGTTTCGCAGATAACAGAACGCAACGCCGGTACACATTTTGTACTGCATATCAACACCAAACTAACGGAAGCAGAAGTGTGCAAGGCAGCACTGGCAGCAGATATGTGCCTTTCCTTCTATTCCGATTACAGCCATAACACCGAAGAAAATAACGGCTGCACGCTCGTTATCAATTACGCTGCCATTGAGGCAGATAAAATTGCCGCAGTAATAGAACGATTAAGCAGCCTGTTCCCCGAATGCAACCAGATAAGCTGAACAATTACAGACCAGATGAAATATAGTAAAAAAGCATGCACCGCTTATGACAGTGATGCATGCTTTTTGCTTTAATTTTTACAGCTCAATTTTCTGTACATTGGCAATAGCCTCTTTAGCTTCCGCAATAATACGCTCCATAACATCCTTGCAGGGCAGAATATCATTCAGCACGTTCAGGCTCTGACCGCACATAACGGTGCCGTTGGTAACATCGCCTTCTACAAGACCTTTGCGGTTGGTGCCTGTACCCATAGCCATCAGCTCCTCTTTGGGAGCACCGGCAATTTCACGCGCGGTATAAGCATCGGTAAAGGCGTTGGAAAGGCAGCGTACACCAAGATTACGGCTATAGCCGGTTGCTACGCTGTCAGTATCGGTTGCCTTAACAATAGCCTCCTTAGCAACAGGATTTGCCGGGCATTCCTCAGTCAGCAGGAAACGGCTGCCCATCTGCACACCTGCAGCGCCCATCAGCAAAGCTGCAGCCAGCGCACGACCGTCGCTGATACCGCCTGCAACAAGCACCGGAACAGATTTAATCTGCGGCAGTACGTTTTCCATCAGCGCCATAGTAGTCTGCTTGCCGATGTGACCGCCGGCCTCCATGCCTTCAATAACCATAGCGTCAGCGCCTGCAGCTTCAATGCGCTTTGCCAGCTTAACATTAGGTACTACCGGAATAACCTTGATGCCTGCAGCATGAAAAACAGGAATATGCGGTACAGGGTTGCCTGCACCCAAGGTAACAAAGGCTACCTTTTCCTCGCACAGCATAGCAATGATTTCCGCAATGTTAGGAGCCATCAGCATAACGTTAACGCCGAAGGGCTTGTCGGTCAGAGATTTTGCCTTGCGCACCTCGTCACGTGTCCATTCCACAGTGCGGCCGCCGCTGCCGATGATACCGGCACCACCGGCGTTGGAAACTGCCGCAGCCAGCACAGCGTCACTCGTCCACGCCATACCGCCTTGGATAACAGGATATTTTATACCTAAGAGCTCAGTTAATTTAGTTTTCATGATAATCACCTCGCAACAATTTTACACGCCTATTATATACTATTCTCCACGCAGTAATCGTGAATTATTTTTAAACTTTACCAAGTTTGTAAAGAATGTAACTAAGATGCAGTTTTAAGGTGCAAGCTTACACTTAATTGTAGTTTTTTGTCCATAAAATTTGACATCAGCCTATAAAAATTGTAAAATTTTATGAGTATCCCGAAAGGCTTCGGGACTGTTATTTTTTATTTTAAACCGTATTGGCTGCAATAAAAAGCATTAAGGTCGAGGCGACTTGATGTATATGGTGCTTTATCAGCAGCTTGCTACGTTCATTCCACGCAGGCTGTTCAGAAAGTGCCGGAGACGAAGAAGGTCGTCGATGGCGTACTCCTAGTGCGTCGAGGAAACTTGATGTATACGATGCTTTATCAGCAGCTTGCTACGTTCATTCCACGCAGGCTGCTCAGAAAGTACCGGAGACGAAGAAGGTTGACGATGGCGTACATTCTGTACGTCGAGGAAACCTGATGAAGTATACGGTGCTTTATCAGCAGCCCGTACGGTAGTACTATTTACTTAAGGGAAAGAGGTCAAAGAAACATGCGCAGTACACAAGTAAAAAAAGGTTCAACCCGCGCAGCCCATCGCTCTCTGTTCTATGCAATGGGTTATACTGAAGAAGAATTAAAGAAACCGTTAATCGGCATCTGCTGTGCCGCTAACGAAATCATTCCGGGGCATATGCATCTGGATACCATCGCTAAGGCAGCCAAATACGGCGTGCTGGAAGCTGGCGGTACTCCGATTGAGTTCCCGGCTATCGGCATCTGCGATGGCATCGCCATGGGCCATGACGGTATGAAATATCCGCTGGCAAGCCGTGAGCTGGTTGCGGACAGCATTGAAGCTGTTGCCAACGGCCATGCATTTGACGGCTTAATCCTGATTCCGAACTGTGATAAAATCGTTCCTGGTATGCTGATGGCAGCAGCCCGTCTGAACATCCCGACCGTTGTTGTCAGCGGCGGTCCGATGCTGCCCGGTCGTTATCAGGGCAAAGATATCAGCGTATCTACTGTATTTGAAGCTGCCGGCCGTTTTGAGTCCGGTCAGATTGATAAAGCAGAGCTCAGAGAAATCGAGCATTGTGCATGCCCGGGCTGCGGCAGCTGCTCCGGTCTGTTCACTGCAAATACCATGAACTGCCTGACTGAGGTTCTTGGCATGGGCCTGCCCGGCAACGGCACTATCCCCGCTGCTTACAACGGCAAGCGTATTGCTTTGGCTAAGCACGCAGGCATGGCTGTTATGCGTCTGCTGGAGGAAAACGTTCTGCCTCGCGACATCATGACGCTCAACGCTTTCAAGAACGCTATTACTGTTGATATGGCCATCGGCGGCAGCTCCAACACCGCGCTGCATCTGCCGGCCATCGCTCACGAAGCAGGCATCGACCTGCCGCTGGAGCTGTTCGATAAAATCTCCAAGAAAACTCCGTACCTCACTAAGATGAGCCCAGGCGGCAGCCACCACATCGTTGATTTGAACGAAGCCGGCGGCATTCCTGCTGTAATGCACGAGCTTGACCGTCTGAAACTGATTAAAAAATCCTGCCAGACTGTCAGCGGCAAAACTGTCGGCCAGATTATCAAAAATGCGGAAATCCTGCGTCCTGAGGTTATTCACAGCGTAGAAAATCCGTACAACAAAACCGGCGGTATCGCTGTTCTGAAGGGCAATATCGCTCCGGAATGCAGCGTTGTCAAGGAAAGTGCGGTTGATCCTTCCATGAAGGTCTTCAGCGGTCCAGCTAAGGTTTATAATTCTGAGGACGAAGCTATTGCTGCAATTTGCGCACAAAAGGTTGTTTCCGGTGACGTTGTCGTTATCCGCTACGAAGGCCCGAAGGGCGGCCCTGGTATGCGTGAGATGCTGAACCCGACCTCCGTACTGGCAGGCATGGGCCACGACAAGGACGTTGCTCTGCTTACCGACGGACGTTTTAGCGGTGCTACCCGCGGTGCCTGCATCGGTCATATTTCTCCGGAAGCACGCGAGGGCGGTAATATCGCTCTGATTGAAAACGGCGATATCATTGAAATTGATATTCCGAACCGTACCCTGAACGTTAAGCTGAGCAATGAGGAGCTGGCTGAACGTCGTAAGAACTGGGTTTGCCCGCCGCCGAAGGTTAAGAGCGGTTACCTGGCACGCTATGCTGCTTTGGTTACCTCCGCTGCTACCGGCGCTGTACTGAAGGTTCCCGGTCAGGACTAAAAGAATTATATAAGCTGAAAAAGCAACTCCCCATCTTTCTTACCGCAAGGTAAGACGGATGGGGAGTTTTTGCATAAGAAAAACCGTTGCGCCAAAAATTGATATGTACCCAGTTTTCTGGACACCGCTAAAAATTTGAATAATTATATTTAC
>OJRH01000365.1_pt1 | contig 23456 bp, 19 predicted proteins | sample 1599131 | NCBI WGS metagenome assembly OJRH01 (sample SAMN03922527, study PRJEB24848) | human gut metagenome | isolation source: stool sample | host: Homo sapiens | place: Germany | collected 2010-05
AGTTCAAAAACAAGCTATGCAACTTAAAATTGGGTACCTTTTTCAGTGCCCTCCCAGGGCACCGCCCTGGGTAATAATGGCAGCACGCCTGTCGCCCTGAAAGGGCAAAAGCTTTAAAATAGCCCGTTTTTGTAATGAGAATGTAAATGTCCTTGACCTTAATCAAGAAAAAAGGGCTTTTTGAAACATTTCTCCTAAAATATTTGTGTGCGCACACAAAAAGTTGTACCTTTGCACCAGAAAAAGAAAAAAGGATAAAAGATTGATTCAGTAAGGATAACTTATGAAATCGATTCGAGACAAGTTTGAGGCCGGTTCGGAACCTGGTTCTGAGATTCGGTTGAAGACTTCTGGAAAATCTCGAAGAGACTGATTAAGAGGTTAAAAGAAAGGAAAAAGATTATGGCAATGTTCGGGATAATGACAGTAGCAGTAGTAGCATTCGCAGTAGTTGCTTGCGCAGGTATGAACCTCGGAATGAACTGCGGCAAATAAGCTACGAAGCTAAGAGAGCATAGAAATCCTCCTCCGGGAGGTAAGAAATAAAGAGAGTTAAGATTTTGTTAGGTAAAACAACAAGATTGTATATTTAAGATAACAAATTTAAGAAAGGAAAAGATTATGTTAGTATTAGGAATGATTTTCGCAGTAGTTGTTGCATGTGTAGCTGAAGTTGGTGCTATTAGCAACAAGTTGGCTTAATCGGAGATTAGCCATGCGAAGGGCTCCAAAAGAGCCGAGATTAAAAAATGGCTGGCAGCAATGCACAGCTGAGTAAAAAACAGTAGGGAGCCAAAAGGGCTTCCGAAATCAGAGAGGAGAGTAAAAACTCCTTTTCATTTGAAATTCATACTGTCCCCTGAGAGTTTTCGTGATAAATTCTGATTGGGGATTTCATATATAGATTGTTAAGAATTCGTTTTAGGTTTTATAGATTTTCATTTTAGGTTTTTAGGTTTAAGTTTTTAGGTTAATTGTTAGTTGTTTTTAAGAAAAAAGCAGTTTTTAATTCATTAAATTACGAAGGCAACAACGAGGGAAGTCGCATGACGACCCAAGTTGTTGCCTTCTTTATTTTCTTATTATTTGAGCTATTTGTCTGAAAATCAACATTATCTGAAAATCAGCGTGGTGAGCCTGTCTTTATCAAACAACTCCTGAGCCACGGCCTGTATCTGTTCGGCAGTAATCTCATCCACCTGCTCGTAGAGTCGGTCTACATTCTTCTCCCAGCCATAGTGAAGGAAGCTCTTGCCGAAGTCGAGGGCAAAGTTCTCGCGGTTGTCGCAAGCCACGCCTACCTGTCCCTTTATCTGCTTTTTGGCGGCCTTGAGCTGCGCCTCGCTCAGCGGTTTCTGCATGAACTTATCCAGTTCCTTGCGAACCAGGCGGAGGCAGCGCTTCACGTCGTGCTCATCGCAGCCGAAATAAATGCTCCAAATGCCCGTATCGCCATAAGCCACCATTGTACTCTCTACGGTGTAAACCAGTCCGTTGTGCTCGCGCAGGGCGAGGTTCAGCTTGGCGTTCATTCCCGGTCCGCCCAGCATGTTGTTGAGCAGATAGAGCGGCATTCTGCGGCTGTCGTTCACATCGTAGGCGCGGGTTCCAATCATCACATGAGCCTGATGCGTATTCTTCTGCATCACAATCGTCTGCCCGGCAATCTTTTTCCCCACAGATGGATAATTTTCAGGTCCCACAGATGGATATTTTTCAGGTCCCACAGATTTCACAGATGACACAGATTTTTCTGTAGTAATAGAATTCTCATCCCCTGAAATCTGTGTAATCTGTGAAATCTGTGGGAGCTTTTCCTCAGCAAGCTTGCCCACTGAATTCGCTGCATTTTCAGCAACCTTGCCCGAATCATCATCTGCGAGCGCCTTCCTGATAAGCTTCACCAGCTTCTTGAAATCAATGTCTCCGTAAGCGAAGAATATCGCATTATCCGGCCGGTAAAGCTTTCTTGTAAAGCGCAGCGCATCTTCTGTCTTGAACGAGCGAACCTGCTCGGCTGTGCCCAGAATATTGTGGCCCAGCGGCGAATCCTTGAAGATGATATTTTCGAATTCATCATAAATCAGTTCGGCAGGAGAATCGTTGTAACTCTCTATCTCATCGCAGATTACCTCTACCTCCTTGTCGATTTCCGCTTGCGGATAAACCGAATGGAAAACGATGTCGGTGAGCAGATCTACGGCTCTTGCGATGTGCTCCTTGAGGATGGCGGAGTAATAAACCGTGCCTTCCTTGTTGGTGTAGGCGTTCAGGTCGCCTCCCACGCTCTCCAGACAGTTGAGAATGTGCCACGCCTTGCGGCGCTCTGTGCCCTTGAAAGTAACGTGCTCGCAGAAGTGGGCAAGTCCTTCTTCGCCCGGCTCCTCGTTTCGGGTGCCGGCGTTAATCTGGTAACCGCAATACACCACCTTGCTGTCTGAAGGCAGGTGGATGATGCGGAGTCCATTATCGAGTGTATAAGTATTGTATTTCATTTCAAGGTGCAAAGTTACACTGAAAATGTAATTTATCCAAAAAAATAGTCATTTATTTTGCATTATCGCCAAAAAGACTTATCTTTGCTCCCAAAAAATAAATATAGACATCAAAAAACAATGCGCAAAGTAATAGGAATAGGAGAAACCGTGCTTGACATCATCTTCAAGAACGGCAAGCCGATAGAGGCAGTACCGGGTGGCTCATCGTTCAATGCAGTCATCTCGTTGGGACGTTCGGGCGTGAACGCTTCGTTTATCAGCGAGGCGGGCAACGACCGTATTGGTGAGTATGTGATTCAGTTTCTGAGAGATAATGGGGTGAATGCCGACAATGTGAGCATCTTTCCGGAATCGAAGTCGCCGCTCTCGCTGGCGTTCCTCGACGAGAACAACAATGCCGACTACATCTTCTACAAGGATCATCCCCACGACCAGCTGGAGTTTGCCACTCCCGAAATCAATCCTGGCGACATCGTGCTCTTCGGTTCGTTCTTCGCCCTGAATCCTGTGGTTCGTCCTCAGGTGGCCGGTTTTCTGGAGTACGCCAAGAATCACGGTGCCATCCTCTATTACGACATCAACTTCCGTGCTTCTCATCAGAATGAGATCATGAAGATTACGCCTAATCTGATAGAGAACCTGGAGTTTGCCGATTTCGTGCGTGGAAGCCATGAGGACTTCGGAATCCTCTACAAGAAACTGGAGGCGGATAAGGTTTATAATGCCGAAATCAGTTTCTACTGCAAGAAGTTTATCTGCACCCAGGGTGCTGACCCTGTGGAGGTGAGAGCCGAGAACGGCTTTGCCAAGAGTTATCCTTCGGAGAAGATGAAGCCGGTGAGCACCATCGGAGCCGGCGATAACTTCAATGCTGGCTTCGTATTCGGACTGATTAAGGATGGAATCACCCGCGAGGACATCGACCGTGGATTATCTGAGGCACAATGGGATAGCCTCCTGAAGAGTGCCCAGGAGTTCTCCACCGAATGCTGCAAGGACATATACAATTATGTTTCCAAGGAATTTGGAGAGCAAAAGAAGAAGGAATTATAAAAATATATAGATTATGACTGAGATTACAAACAAGATTTATTACGTAGGCGTAAACGACCGCAACAAGCATCGTTTTGAGGGCCTCTGGCCTTTGCCTAACGGAGTGAGCTACAACTCGTATATCATTGATGATGAGAAGGTAGCGCTGGTAGATACTGTAGAGGTAGATTTCTTCACCCAGTTCCTGGAGAACATCCACGAGGTGATTGGCGACCGCGAAATCGATTACCTCATCATCAACCACATGGAACCTGACCACAGCGGCTCCATCGCCCTCATCAAGAAATATTACCCTAACATCAAGATTGTGGGCAACAAGAAGACCTTGGGAATGCTGAAAGGCTTCTATGGCGTTACCGATGATGTGGTAGAGGTGAAGAATGGCGAAACCCTCTCTCTGGGCAACCACGATCTGAGCTTCGTTCTCATCCCTATGGTTCACTGGCCAGAAACCATGGTTACCCTGGATGCAAAGAACAAGGTGCTCTTCTCGGGTGATGCGTTCGGCTGCTTCGGTGCGCTGAACGGCGGCATCATCGATACTGAAATTAACTGTGAGACTTTCTGGCTGGAGATGGTTCGCTACTACTCAAACATTGTGGGTAAGTATGGAATCCCTGTTCAGAATGCGTTGAAGAAGTTGGCTGGCGTGGAGCTGGATTACATCTGCTCAACCCATGGTCCTGTTTGGCACGAGCATATTGAGAAGGTTATCGGCATGTATGATAAGATGTCGAAGTACGAGACGGAGCCGGGCTTGGTTATCTGCTACGGCACCATGTACGGCAACACCGAGCGCATGGCTGAAATCATCGCCCGTGCAGCAAGCAAGGCTGGCGTGAAGAACATCGTGATGTACAACATCTCGAAGACTCACCACAGTTACATCCTGCGCGACATCTTCCGCTACAAGGGTCTCATCGTGGGTGCTCCAACCTACAATGCCGGTCTTTATCACGAGATGGAGGTTCTCCTCTCTGAGCTTGCCAATAAGGACGTCAAGAACCACCTCCTTGGTTGGTATGGTTCTCATTGCTGGGCAAGCAAGGCTGTGGCTAAGATTCAGGAGTGGAACGAAACCAAGCTCCACTACGAGCCAGTGGGCGAGCCTGTAGATATGAAGCAGGCGATTACTCCAGAGGTAAAGGCGCAGTGCGAGGCTCTGGGTAAGGCGATGGCCGAGAAGCTGCTGGCAGAATAAAAGTTTAAGGGCGGAAGAACAACTGGGGTTAACAGTTAACAGTTGTTTTTCCGCTCTTTCTTTGTTTAAATACCTTTAAATATTCCGTGTAATTCCCGATAAAACTTGGTGAAGTCGAGTAAAAAACGTATATTTGCTCCCAAAAATGAGTCTTTAGTATCTTATTTAAATATAATAGGTATGAAACATCTGATAGCTCTCTTTGCGGCTTTAACCATGACCGCATACGCAGGTAATGCCAAACAAACCGATGATACGTTGTATTATCTCTGCGATAATAACGAGAAGGGAAAACTGGATTTCGAAGACGAGATTCTGGTGATTACCCGAACCCCGGAGGGTGAGTACAAGGGTAAGTTCTACGGAACGAGCGATGAGTTTATGAAGGCTAGAAAAGGCTTTCTGCCAGGCTTTTATGCGCTGCCGTTTGCCTTCAGAAAGGGTGAAAGTAAAGAGATAAGTTTCACGTTGAGTGCAAAGGACAGACGATTTCTCAACATGCCTATCAGTATCAATTTTAAGAATCATTTTGATGCGATCGATGCCTTAGGCGATGTGCAGTATTTGGGTTGGAAGCAGAGTCAGGATATCCTTGATAAGGAGGTGGTGACTTTTTGTGGAGAGCTGAATGCTGATGGGATTGTACTGGAAAACAGGGATGTGGCTTATCCCGAGAAAAAGCGCCTTTTCAAACGAGTGAAGGCAGCTGAACTTGCCGCTTACGGTGCTCAGCTCATGACCCGAAAGCAAAGCAAGGAAAACTGCGGTAGGCTTTATCCGGTGCAAGGCAGAAGCGGCAAGGTGGTGGAGCTATCAGATGGTAATTTCTATCCGCTCATAGAGAAGGATGAGGAGCAAGGCTGTTATGTTCTTGACGGTCAGGAGTTTTCTAAGGTTTCTATGGATAGGGGAACCGTAAGGGAATACAGGGCAGAGGATGGCAAGGGGTTCATTTATCTTACCAAGAACATCACCATCCATGTTTATGATGCTCCATCCACTGATGCCAAGAGAATTGGCACCCTCAGAGGCAGTAGCCATGAGATTCCTGAGTGCTATCAGGTGTTGAACTATCAGAACGGCTGGTATAAGATTAGAATTGAAGGCGCAGCCGGGAATAAGGGTTCTGAAGGCTATGTGTCGGAAAAGCATTTCAGCTGGGATCCTAAGGGCATTTAATTAGGAATCTATTCATTCAGAATGAAAGGTTTTGGGCGAAAGTATTCATTCAGAATGAAAGATTTTTGAGAAATTGTTCATTCTGAATGAGAATGGCAAGCTGCAGCGTAGGAATCTTGAGATAGATTTCGTGGTGAACCGTCATGATGAACGCCTCTATATCCAGTCGGCTTATGCCTTGCCTGATAAGGAGAAGGTAGATCAGGAGCAGGCTTCTCTATTGAATGTAAACGATGGCTTCCGCAAACTGATAATCGTAGGGGATAGGTATCGTTCGGGTTATAATGAAGAAGGCATTCTGATGATGAGTCTCTCCGATTTCCTTTTGGGGAAAAGAAAATAAGGGATAGATGGTCTTGAAGAAAATATCAAAGGCGGAAGAACAACTGGGGTTAACAGTTGTTTTTCCGCTCTTTCTTTTGTTTCCGAGCATTCATTTTCGATTCTTGTGTGCCCCTACATCTATCTTTTTTGCTTTTCTCTCTAAAAAAGTTCCTGGAAAAGGAGTGGCATTTCAAATATTTTATATACCTTTGCACTCAGATACCCATTCTGCTCACGCCGAGTTGATGCTTTCTTTCTCAAAAAGAGAGATTGTTGAGACGAGGACTTGGGAGGGTAGTGGTATCATGACATAATATAGAGCGTTTACTTGGCGCTTTGTTCTTGACGGACTGAAACTTCGCAAACTTCATGAATAGTCACGAACAATGCAACGGTAGATGCCCTCGGGATGTGTTTAGCCACATCCCTTTACTGATATGGCTTATTGCGTCAAGTGATAAGTCTTATATCCGTATAGGGGAAAGTGTACACATATCGGCGTGGGCTTCGACGTTGCTCGTTCAACTATTTAGGGCAATGCGAAGGCCTCAGTTCGTGGGACGAGTGACGAGGAGAACCTACGCTTTCCGTTTATTTTAATCGCTACCCTTGGGTGATGAGGTGGTTAGGGAAGGAAATTTTCTATGGATTACTTAAAAGCAGAAAAACTCCGTAAAGAATGGGGTGATAAGCCTTGTTCGCATCCAAACTTCGAGGTAGAAACCCATTTGGATTCTGAGTATGTGGCTGTCAAGACAGGGGATTATGTTTGTACTTGCTGTGGACTGGATTTTACCAAAGAAGAAAGGGATAAGATTATTGCGGCTCGTAATAATCAAAAATAGTTTTTTTATGGAAATGTTCAATTCTACATTGAAATCTGAGGATGTTAAGTTCTTTTACAGAGTGTTGTATCAGTATGAGAAAGAGGGAACAGGTATGCATACAGGATATTCCTATAAAGATGTGCCCTTGGAAATAAGGAGAAAGGTTTCATTAGTGCATGATACGCGCAAAAACAAAATCGAATTGAATTTCCCAGTAAATCCTAACACCATATTATATAAGGGTATAGGTGTGTGTAGCCCTCTTCTCAAGCATTTACGGCATAGCTTTGCTCATGCTTGTATTGAACGAGATGGGGAGTATTATATAATAAACTCTCAGGTGAATTCTAAATGCCAGATTTGTGGCAAGGTGAAAAGAACAGACTTGATGAATTTGGTTAATGGAATATTATCTACAAAAAAAGAAAATAATAAAAAATAGAGGAATGAGAAATTTTACTTTAAAAGGACTGTTTTTGGCAGTAGTGTTTATGGTATTAGGCAGCTTGTCAATTCAAGCTGCTGATGGTGATTTGATTACAAAGCAAATCACTATCAAATTGGAAGAGGCAGGAACTTTGCCAAGTTAGATTGGGGATACAAAGAAATATAAGATTACCAATCTTAAGATTATGGGTGAGATTAATGGCACTGATCTTTGTTTCATACGCGAAATGGCGGGAAGTGACCGTGAAGGATGGCGCACTGAGGGTAAGTTGGCGACTTTGGATCTCTCAGGGGCTAAAATAGTGCGGGGAGGAGGTATTTATTATAATAGTGTTAATTGTTATACATCGGATGATGTCATCGGTAATTATGCATTTTCTGATTGCAGCGGCTTGACCAGCCTCATCCTTCCTTCCAATGTTACTTCGATAGGCTATTCTGCTTTTTATGGTTGCATCCGCTTGACCAGTCTCACCCTTCCTTCCAGTGTCACCTCGATAGGTAGTTCTGCTTTTGAAGGTTGCCGCAGCTTGACCAGCCTCATCCTTCCTTCCAGTGTCACCGAGATAGGTAGTTCTGCTTTTTCTGGTTGCAGCGGCTTGACCAGCCTCATCCTTCCTTCCAGTGTCACCTCAATAGGTTGGGATACTTTTTCTGGTTGCAGCGGCTTGACCAGTCTCACCCTTCCTTCCAGTGTCACCTCGATAGATGGTCGTGCTTTTTATGGTTGCAGCAGCTTGTTCGGCCTCACCCTTCCTTCCAGTGTCACCTCGATAGGTAGTTCTGCTTTTGAAGGTTGCTGCAGCTTGCTCAGCCTCACCCTTCCTTCCAGTGTCACCGAGATAGGTGAGTCTGCTTTTAGAGGTTGCCACAGCTTGGCCAGCCTCACCCTTCCTTCCAGTGTCACCGAGATAGGTGAGTCTGCTTTTAGAGGTTGCCACAGCTTGGCCAGCCTCACCCTTCCTTCCAGTGTCACCGAGATAGGTGAGTCTGCTTTTAGAGGTTGCAGCGGCTTGACCAGTCTCACCCTTCCTTCCAGTGTTACTTCAATAGGTAAATCAGCTTTTGAAGGTTGCAGCGGCTTGACTAGCATATATGTAAGTTGGGAATCTCCTTTATCAATTGATGCTTCTACTTTTAAGGATGCAAATACGGGAAAATGCATCTTGTATGTTCCAAAAGGGACTTATGATGATTATTGGCTTTCAAATTGGGGTATATTTGAAAATATCGTAGAGTATGATGCAACTGGCATCGATCATATTACGACATCTGGCGAAGCCAAGGAAATCTCTCGCTATGCTGCGGATGGTCAGCGATTGGAAGTGCCTGCCAAGGGCTTGAACATCGTGAAGTATAGCGATGGCTCCGTGAAGAAAGTTGTTGTTCAATAGCCTTGGTTATAGATGCAATATAATATTTTGGGGTTCGCTACTACTCAACATTGTGGGTAAGTATGCTTATTGGAGATTTCTTATTGGAGATAATAGATAAGATTTTAGAATGATCAAGAGCGGAAGAACAACTGGGGTTAACAGAGTTAACAGTTAACAGTTGTTTTTCCGCTCTTTCTTTGTTTAAATTCCTTTAAAAAATCCGTGTAATTCCGATAAAACTTGGTGAAATCGTGTAAAAAGCGTATATTTGTGACCGAAAACTGTGTCATGACACAAAAAAACGTCATAGGATTATGTATTTTGAACGTAAAGCATACTTGAAAGAACTCATCTCTGCCGAAGGCAATGGGATGATAAAGATTATCACAGGCATTCGCCGATGTGGTAAATCCTTCCTTCTCTTCAACATCTTCCGCAAGCATTTGCTTGAAAAAGGTGTTGCAGAAAATCATATCATACAGGTAAATCTTGAAGACCGCAGAAACAAGAAACTTCGTGACCCTGATGCGCTCTTGGAGTATATAGATGCTCAGATGGTTGACAAGGAGAAGTATTACATTCTTCTTGATGAGGTTCAGATGGTAAAGGAATTTGAGGATGTGCTCAACTCTTATCTCCATGTGGAGAATGCCGAAGTCTATGTTACTGGTTCCAATGCCCGTTTCTTGTCAAAGGATGTAATCACAGAGTTCAGAGGTAGAGGTTGGGAAATCCGAATCCATCCACTGAGTTTTTCTGAATATTATGAAGTGGTAGGAGGAGAGGAGCGTCAAGTCCTGGAAGCCTATTATCTTTATGGTGGATTGCCTGCTGTGGCGCAGATGGAAACTCCGGAAGCGAAACAGAACTATCTTCGAGAGATTTACGAGACGGTTTATCTGAAGGATGTTTTGGAGCGTAATCGGCTGAAGAATTCTGATGGAATGCGCGAATTGGTGCGCCTTCTGGCTTCTACGATAGGTTCCTGTACGAATGTGCAGAGAATTTCTAATACGTTCAAATCTGTTGGAGGAGTGGAAATCGGTACTAAAACTATTGGCAGGTATCTGGAGAACCTGCAGGATTCCTTCATCATTAGCGAGGCTTTGCGCTATGATGTGAAAGGACGCAAATATATAGGTACTGGTACCAAGTATTATTTCGAGGACATCGGTATCAGAAATGCCGTGGTAGATTTCCGACAGATAGAATTCACCCATATCATGGAGAACGTGGTTTATAACGAGTTGCGGAAGCAGGGTTATACTGTGGATGTGGGGTCAGTGGAGAGCTTCAAGCGGGATGAGAATGGCAAGCTGCAGCGTAGGAATCTTGAGATAGATTTCGTGGTGAACCGTCATGATGAACGCCTCTATATCCAGTCGGCTTATGCCTTGCCTGATAAGGAGAAGGTAGATCAGGAGCAGGCTTCTCTATTGAATGTAAACGATGGCTTCCGCAAACTGATAATCGTAGGGGATAGGTATCGTTCGGGTTATAATGAAGAAGGCATTCTGATGATGAGTCTCTCCGGTTTCCTTTTAAGGAAAGAATAGATGGTCTTGAAGAAAATATCAAGGGCGGAAGAACAACTGGGGGTTAACAGAGTTAACAGTTAACAGTTGTTTTTCCGCTCTTTCTTTTGTTTCTGAGTGTTTCGTTTATAGGCTTCTATTCCTTCCTTAATATCAAAAATGTGCAAGTTTGCCACTTTTTGATATGAAAAATGTGCAAGTTTGCCGAAAAATCATATTAATGGGAATTTTCAACTATCACCTTTAACTCTTCCAGGTTATCCGCCACTTCAATCACATCTCGCCAATCGCCACGAATCATGCTTTTCTCTGCCATATCATCCAACAGGGCGATGGTGGAGTTCCAGAAGCCTTTCATGTTGTAGAGAATCACCATCTTGTGGTGGTAGCCGATGGTGTGGGCGGCGGCGATGGTGAAGATTTCATCCAGGGTGCCGATGCCGCCAGGAAGGGCTACGAAGATGTCGCTCTGGGCAAGCATCAGGTCCTTGCGGTCGCTGAGATTATCACACGGAATCTCGATGTCGAGGTCAGGGAAGGTTCTGCCTCCTCGCTCTACAAGCGTAGGAACCACACCGATGGTCCTGCCGCCATTCGCCTTTACTGCCTTGCCGATGCAATCCATCAGACCAGAGTTACAGCCGCCGAAAACCAGGTCGTGGGCGTTCTCAGCCATCCACTTTCCCATCTCTTCTGTCAATGTGAAGAAGTCGGGGTCGATATTTTTATTTGCTGAACAAAAAACTGCTATTTTCATGTCTTTATTTTCTATTTGATGATGTTTTATCTGTTGTTTATGAATGTTTTATCTTCTATTTGCTAATGTTTTATCCGTTATTTATAGATGTTTAGGCAAAGGTACGCAAAAAAATCGAGATTGTTGAGCTCTTTTTGCGGATAATTTCTTAATTTTGCAAACTATAACTAATCTTATAAACAGGAAGATAGATTTCTAACAAAACAAGACAAGAGAATGAAAAGGATTATCGCATATAGTATCATCGCATTGTTGCAGGCGTCGGTGGCGCTTGCACAAACCTCTGTGTCGCATGCGCAAACCCCTTCGAAGCCGAAGCTTCAGAAGCGGGAGAAGTATGAATGGCAGGGAGAGATTCCTACCTATGTAGAAACGCTGAAGAAGGAACTGACGTATCCGATGGCTTGGGGAAACAGTCCGATTAAGAACTTCAAGAAGTGGAAGAAGGCGGCAAGGGCGAAGGTGTTTGAATGCATGATGACGCCTCCGAAAGCGGCTGAGGCTTGGAATATGGAAGTATTGGGCGAGGAACAGAGAGACGGATATAAGGCGCAGAAAATCGCCTTCAATATCAATGCCTATTCCCGAATTACGGCTTATCTTCTGATTCCGGATTCTGAATACGGAAAGAACTCGAACGCAGAAGATGGATTGCTGCTTTCTGCTCAGAATAAGAAAGCTGGAAAATTCCCAGCCGTGGTGGCGCTTCACGACCATGGTGCCCATCTCTTTATCGGAAAGGAGAAGATGATTCGCCCTTTCTTCATCGCTTCTGAAGAGCAGGATGCGGATGGGAAGATTTCTGAAAAGAAGAAGGCTGCCAACCAGGAGATATTGGACGATGCAGATGCGTGGGTAAACCAGCTTTACGAGGGTCAATATGTGGGCGATTACCTGGCGAAGCATGGCTACGTGGTGCTTTCGATTGATGCTCCGATGTGGGGAGAAAGAGGCCGGAAGGAGGGCGTAGATAGAAACAAATACGATCTCATTGCCGGCAACATGATGATGCTGGGGAGAGACCTCTCTGCCTTCATGACTTACGATGATATCGCCAGCACCGAGTTCCTAGCTTCGCTGCCGATGGTAGATGCGAAGCGTATCGGATGCGTAGGCTGTTCGATGGGAGCCTATCGCTCGTGGATGCTCTCAGCTTTATCGGATAGAATCAAGGCGGGTGCTTCCATCTGCTGGATGATTACCACCGACGCGCAGCTTACCCGAAGATTCGGAAGAAAGGAGAATGGCGGTTTTGCAAATTGCATTCCGGGGTTGAGGCAATATCTCGACTATCCGCACATCGCCTCCCTCGCCTGTCCGAAGCCGATGCTCTTCATCAACGGCACAAAAGACAAGCTCTTCCCTGTGCCCGGCGTAAAAGATGCTTTCAGCGAAATGCATCAGGTTTGGAAGAGTCAGGGAGCTGATAATCTGCTGGATACGGAGCTTTGGGAAATTCCTCATTCCTGCGGTTTGAAGGCGCAGGAGAAAATGCTGGAATTTCTGGATAAGAATCTGAAATAGGGAAAATATCAAAAGTCCACTACGCTAACCCCTTAAAAAATGGCGTTAGCGTAGTAAACTTATGGGTTCTAATTTGTCTTATATCTTAACTTTTTGTCTTTAAATCCCCCAAAAGTGTGTTTTTTTTTGAGATTTGGGGGTTTTGACGACAAAAAGTTGTATCTTTGCACCCTATTATAAGAAGTAATAAATATTAGTGAGCTTATGTTAATAGGGCGTGAAAAAGAAAAGCAAATTCTTCAAAATGCTTTGCATGAAGAATATTCTCAGTTTATTGCTGTATATGGAAGAAGACGTGTGGGTAAGACTTTCTTGATACGAGAGTCTTTCAACTATCAGTTTGCTTTCCAATTTACAGGTGCGGCAAACCTGTCTGCAAAGAAGCAATTGGCTCGTTTCAGAAATGCCTTGAAGATTCATGGATTGAAAAATGTGCCTCAGTTGACCAATTGGATAGATGCATTTTTTGAATTGGAGCGATACATTGACAGTTTGCCTGAAGGAAAGAAAGTTATATTCTTAGATGAATTACCATGGATGGATGCTCCCAGAAGTAGTTTTCTTTCTGAGTTGGAAGCCTTTTGGAATGGTTGGGCTTCGGCTCGTAAAGATATTGTGTTTGTGGTTTGTGGCAGCGCTACAGCATGGATGATAAAGAAGATATTGAAAAACAAGGGCGGTCTTCATAACCGCTTGACGCATCGTATAGCATTGCAGCCATTTAACTTGGGATTGTGCGAAAAAATGGCTGAAGCTCAGCACTTAGCTTTGAACCGGATGCAGGTCTTGGAAGCCTATATGGTGTTTGGGGGTGTGCCGTATTATTGGAGCCTTTTGCAATCAGGACAAAGTGTAGCTCAGGAAATAGACCGACTGATATTTTCGCAAGAAGGAGATATGCATGATGAATTCCAGATGCTATATGCTTCGTTGTTTACCAATCCGCAGTCATATTTGGATATAATAGAAACTTTGTCGAAAAAGAAGTGTGGAATGTCAAGAGAGGATTTGGTAACAACGTTGAATTTGAAGTCTAGTAGTACTGTAACAGATTTGCTCGAAGATCTGGAGTGGTGTGGCTTCATCCGCAAGTACAATGCCTTGGGCAAGAAGACGAAGGATGCTTTGTATCAATTGATAGATCCTTTTACCTTGTTCTATTTCGAGTTTGTGAAAGGCAATCAAGGAATGACGAACTATTGGCAAGCTATTCATGGGATGCCGAAGTATAATGTATGGTGTGGATTGGCATTTGAAAGAGTATGCTTTGCCCATGTTGAGCAAATAAAGATGAAACTAGGTATCAGTGGTGTGCTTACTGGTGTTTATTCTTGGCGCTGCCAGCCGAATGAAGAGAAAGGATACGGAGGAGTACAGATAGATATGCTGATAGACCGAAACGACGGCATTATCGATCTATGCGAGATGAAGTATTCTGACACAGAATATTCCATCTCTTCTCAATATGCTCAGGAGATGACTCGTAAGCGTGCTGTCTTCCAGCAAGTAAGCAAAACCAAAAAGGCGGTGCATCTGGTGCTTGTCACAACCCAAGGTATTGCACCAGGCATTAATCAATACTCGGTGCAAGCTGGTGTCGTGCTAGATGATTTGTTTAAGTTGGAGTAAACTAAAAGAGCGAAAAGCAAGTTGGGTTAACAGAGTTAACAGTTAACAGCTGTTTTTCTGTACCTTCTTCTCTTAAATATTAAAAGTCTACTACGCTAACGCCATTTTTTAAGGGGTTAGCGTAGTAGACTTTTGTATTTTTACTTGTGTACTTATTCCATTATTCCCGATTATGCGGCTTGGTTAATCAAGTGCAAGCAAATTTTAAATTAGTGATTTTGGAATAACTAACTGAGAAATTACTAAAATAAAAAAAGAGCGGAAGAACAACCGGGGGTTAACAGAGTTAACAGTTAACAGTTGTTTTCCCGCTCTTTTCAATATGATTTTACCACAATTCTGCTGGTGACAAGTCCTTGTCCTTTCTGCCCATCAGATAGTAATCGGCAAGGAACTGAAGATTTGCCTGGGTAATCTTCAAGCCTGCCTCCTTTACGTATCGGCTGGTAAAGAGGTTGGCATCAGGCAACATGTTGTTGTCTATCAGCTTGCACACAATCTCGTAAGGGAATGGGCGACCGTTGCCGCTGATGATGTTGAAAGCATCAACTTCTGCACGCTCAGCGTTGTAATATGGATTCTCAGGAGCTGCAATGCAATGAGCCATACCGAAACAGATGTTGATGCCCGTATATGGACTTCCGCAAACGATGATTCCCTTCTCGTATTTTGGAGGGAACTTGATGTTGGCAGGTAATTCGATGCCTACCTCCTGCAAGAACTCCTTCAGGGTCTTGACATCCTCCAGGAAGATGAACTTATCCCCGAAATCTTTCGCCTTGAGCAGGTTGTAATCGTGGATAGGCTGCTTGCGGTTCAGGCGGTCTTTCTCAGCCTCAATCTGCTCCTTGTTCTCCTCGTAAGGAGGGTTCAGCAAGGCACCCGTCTGCCACCAGTCACCACCGAAGTAGAAGAGGTTGGTAACAATCAGCTGCTCACCGCTGAGGAATGCGCTCGCATCCTCAATGTTGGTAGAATCCTTGCGCACTCTGAGCAGATTCTCCTCATCTGTATCATCCTTCGAAGTCTCTTCCGAAGCATTATCCTTTGAAGTCTCTTCATCCGAATCATCTTCCGAAGCATCATATACATCTTTCAGATAGAAGAAGTTATCATCCTCCTTGATCATCTTGAAGGCACGGGTACTCTTATAGTCGATGTCTGTCCAGAGCTTGTGGGCAGGATGATGTTCGCTCACCTTGGCAAGCCATTCGGCTGAGGTGAGGGCAAGCAGGTTGTTGCGGCTGTTCATCGTCTGTTCTATCTGGATAGAGTAGGCGATGATGTCGTTGAAGCCCTGTGGAGAGTGGGCGAGGCGCTCCAGCTCCATCTGAAGGCGGAAGCGGTTGCCCACGTTGAAATAGCAGCCATAGTGGAACCAGGCGAGTGCATCGCGATATTCATAGAACTTATCCTCATCGGTAGGCAGTTCGCAGAGGAACTCATAGAGGCGGTCGTTCTCTGCTGCCGTTTCATACTCCTTGTCGAGCACATTGTAGGCAAGCTTTGCAGCCAGTTCTATGGTGCTGAAGAGGAAAGGCACGGCTTCCTGCACATGACTGCTCTGCTGGTAATGATGCCAGCAGAGGAACTTGATGTCGGCGAAGTTGATTTCATCCGGGTCGTATGGAGGCATATCTTCGTTCAGGGTATTCTGTATGAATTCTTCCTCGTTCTCATAGAAAGGGATGTAGGAGCCGTAGCGCTTCTTGCATTCGGCAGTAAAGGTCTTCCAGATGCAGGTGCCCGAGATGATGTCCTCGAAGTAGCCGGCTATGCTGAGTGCAAGCTGCTTGGCTTCCTCCACGTTGGGAAACTGGTGGGTGAAGCATGCCTCGTCAAGGGCGTGATATATTTCGTTGGCAAGTTCTGTGTAGTACTGGTCAACGTCGTTTGGCTTCTCGTATGGATGCATTGCCATCCACTCTTGGGTGAAAATTACCTTCTTCATATCGTTTGATTCTTTGTTGTTTCGAGGTTATAACGGATGCATCGTATAGGTGCGAGGGTCGTTATTCTCGTTGTTTGTTATTATCAATTGTTAGTCGTTCGGCATAGAATGTCGCCCGATTTATCTGTAAAGATAATGCAAAGATAATGATTTCTGCGCAAAAAATGCAAGAAACTCGCATTTTTTTCGTATCTTTGCACCCGAATTTAGGCAATCTTAATAAAAGCGTAGGATTGCCGCAAGCGTTTCGGAAGGATTTTGCACCCTAATTCATGGCTGGGAGGGTGAATTCGGCCTTCCATTTTGATTATAATGAATTAAGGTTAAAAAGATTTGAAGACATTTGAAGAATTGGGCGTGAGCGAGGAGATTCGCCGTGCCATCGAAGAGCTTGGATTTGAAAATCCAATGCCAGTTCAGGAAGAAGTTATCCCATATTTGCTTGGTAATAAGAACGACGTGATTGCGTTGGCGCAGACCGGTACGGGTAAGACTGCATCTTACGGTATTCCGGTTATCCAGAAAACTGATGCCAGCAGCAAGCAGACACAGGCTATCATCCTCAGTCCTACACGTGAGCTCTGCCTCCAGATAGCAGACGATTTGAACAGTTTTGCCAAGTACATCGACGGTTTGCATATTGCCGCTGTTTATGGCGGTACCGACATAGGAAGCCAGATTCGCACCCTGAAGCATGGTGTGCAGATTATCGTGGCTACCCCTGGCCGTCTGCTCGATTTGATTAATCGTGGCGTGGCTCAGTTGGAGAACGTGAACAACGTGGTGCTTGATGAGGCTGACGAGATGCTGAACATGGGCTTCTCTGAGAGCATCAATGCCATCTTCGAGAACGTGCCTGAGGATAGAAACACTCTGCTCTTCTCGGCTACCATGAGCAAGGACATCGAGAAGATTGCCCTCAACTACCTGCACGACCACAAGGAAATCGTAGTGGGTTCGCGCAACGAGGGTGCTGAGCATGTAAACCACATTTACTATCTGGTAAATGCCAAGGACAAGTATCTCGCTCTGAAGCGCGTGGTGGATTTCTATCCACGCATCTTTGCAATTATCTTCTGTCGCACCAAGCTGGAGACTCAGGATATTGCAGATAAGCTGATTAAGGATGGTTATAATGCAGAGGCACTGCACGGCGACTTGAGCCAGCAGCAGCGTGACCTTACCATGCAGAAGTTCCGCAACCATACCGTTCAGTTCCTGGTGGCTACCGATGTGGCTGCCCGTGGTCTGGACGTAGAGGATCTGACTCACGTAATCAACTACGGTTTGCCTGATGATGTGGCAAGTTACACCCACCGAAGCGGTCGTACGGGTCGTGCCGGAAAGAAGGGAACATCCATCTCGATCATCCATACCAGAGAGAAGTTCAAGGTTCGCCAGATAGAGAAGCAGATTGGCAAGGACTTCGTGGACGGCGTTTTGCCAACCCCAGAGGAAATCTGCAAGAAGCAGCTCTTCAAGACCATGGACGACATTATGAAGACCGATGTGGATGAGGATCAGATTGAACCATACATGGCTGAAATCAACCGCCAGTTTGAGTACATCGACAAGGAGGACATCATCAAGAAGATGGTGACCATCACCTTCGGTAAGTTCCTCGATTACTATAAGAACGCTCCTGAGATTATCAAACCTGAGACCGGCAAGGGTTCCCGTGGCGGCGAAGGCCGTGGAAATCGTGACGAAGGCCGTGGCAAGGTTTCCAATGGTCGCAGAAAGCATGAGACAGAGGCTGGTTTCAAGCGTCTGTTCATCAATCTGGGTAAGGCTGATGGTTTCTATCCGGGCGAAATCATGCAGTATCTGAACAAGCACGTGAAGGGTCGTCAGGAGGTTGGTCACATCGACCTGCTGAGTAAGTTTGCCTACATCGAGGTGCCTGAGGAGGATGCTAAGCGCGTGATGAAGGCTTTGAACGGTACTGAGTACAAGGGCAGAACCGTAAGATGTAACGATGCTGATGAGGAAGGTCATGGCAGAGCAGCCCGTGGCGGACGCAGTTCTGAGGGCAGAGGCGGCCGTGGTTCAGAAAGAGGCGGACGCAGCTCGGAAGGTCGTGGCCGTAGAGGTTCTTCTGATGATGCAAGAGACTCTCGTGATTCTCGTGATTCTCGTGGAAAAGGAGGACGTGGAAGCCGTGGCGAATCTCGTGGCGGAAGAAAATCACGCAGCCAGGAGGATACAGGCGATTGGCGCCAGTTCTTCCAGAACAACGACAACGTGAAGTTCAAGGGCGAGGAGCCAAACTTCGAGGAAGAAGGTTGGGCTCGCCGCAGACCTAAGAAGAAATAAAGTATATTTTATATGTTGAGTATGTTTAGATAGTAAGGAGCACTCTTTCTTGTTATTCAGGAAAGGGTGCTCTTCTTATATGTAGATGTCTCTACTCCTAATAGAAAGTTTCGTTCAGCGACGTTGAACGTACATTCAGCGACGTTGAACCGACATTCAGCGACGTTGAACGGAACTTTTTCTTCGTAAAATAGAAAGAAATCTCAAATATCATAAGTTGGGTTTGGTGATGGAATGGAAGGTGGGAGCCGGAAAGCCAGGAGTTAACAGGTTAACAGTTAACAGCTGATTTTCCGCTCTTTTTATATTATCCTGAGACTAATCTTTACCTCAGGATAAAACTTTCTATCATCCTAAGACTACTCTCAGGACAAACTTTCTATCATTCTATTTTTCCAAATAGGATTTACTTCGCATTAATCTCCTTCAAGAGGCGGTCTGCGTGTCCCCACTTATCCATCAGGTAGAGCACGTAGCGAATATCCACGCCGATGCAGCGAGCCAGGCGCTTGTCGAAGTTGATGTCAGAGCTGAGGCTGTCCCAGTTGCCATCGAAGGCAAGACCAATCAACTCACCCTTACCATTGAACATAGGGCTACCAGAGTTACCACCGGTAATATCGTTGTTGGTGAGGAAGCAGAGCTGCATCTTGCCAGTCTCCTTATCCTGATACTTGCCGAAATCCTTCTCAGAGAGGAGCTCGTGCATGATAGGCTCAGCGTAGTAATCGATTACTTTATCGCCCTGCTTCATCTTCTCTACGATGCTCTCGGCTGTGGTATAATAGCCTGATGGCTTGCCACCGAGGTCGAAACCGCCTACCTGACCGTAGCTCAATCGCATGGTGAAGTTGGCATCGCTGTAGTGAGGCATGTCTTCCTCCATACGGAGCTTGGCAGCACAGAGATACTTCTCCTGCTCGGCGATACTGTCGTTGATGCTGCCCATCTGAGCAGCGAAATCTGCAAATACATCGTTCAGATCCATACCGAAGATGACGCCTGGATCCTTCTCATATCCCTTCTTGTTGAAATAGAGCTTGGCGCCCTTCTTCATGATGAGCGACTTCTCCCAGAGATAATCCACATACTTGGCGTAGTTGCCGCCAAACTCAGCGTCGATGGTCTTGTAGAACTTAGGCAACCATTTGGCATCTACGTGCTCCTTGTAGTTCTTCAGAAGGGTAGCGAGCACCTCCTTATCGAGTGCCATATCCCATTCTGCAGAGTTATCTTCAAACTCATGATACTGCTTCTTCTTGTTCTTCTCAGGACCCTTCACCTCCATGTTGGTCTGGAGCTTGATGGCGCGGGTAGAGAACTCGATGTTGCTTCTTCTTGTGAAAGATTCAGCGAAATTGGTCCAGGCATACTTCACGTCTGCGCTCTCCTTGTAGAGCTTGGCGAGCTTGTCGAAATCTACCTTGTGGGCGAGGTCGTTGGCAGCCTTGGCTGTATCCTGCCAAGCACGGAGACGGGTTTCGTACTCACGCTTCAGATTAACGATGCCGATAGAGTCGATACACTTGTTCATACCGAGGGCATTCTTCCAGTAGTTGGAAGAGCTGGCGTACTTGCTGTCGTACTTGATGCGTACAGCCTCGTCGGCACGCATGTGCTTCTGCATTACCTCCTGCTTTACGCCACGAACCTGGGCACGAGGAGCATTCTCTGCATCGCGCATGGTCTGGATTCCGTAGCTTGAAAGATAGCGCTCTGTGCTGCCTGGGTAACCCATGGTCATCGCATAGTCGCCATCCTTGTAACCCTGGAGAGAAACCTGTGCCCAACGCTTTGGATGATAAGGCACATTATCCTTGCTGTAGGCAGCAGGACCATTGGTTTTAGGGTCGGCATAGATGCGGAATACAGAGAAGTCGCAGGTCTGGCGAGGCCACATCCAGTTGTCGGTATCGCCACCAAACTTACCCATAGACTTTGGTACGGTGAAAACCAGACGCAGGTCGGTGAAGTCGCGGTAGGTAGTAGCGTACCACTTGTTGCCCTCGTAGAAAGGCTGAACGGTGATATGAAGGGTAGAATCGTTCTTCTTCACCTCCTTAGTCATCTCATTCTCCAGAGAATCGATGAGTTCATCGCGCTTCTTGTTGTCGAGTTTCTCGTATCCGAGGCTCATCACCTTATCGGTTACATCCTTCTGTTCAACCATAAAGCTGACGAACATATTCTCGTTAGGCAATTCCTCTGCGTAAGATTTAGCAAAGAAACCGTTGAGCATATAGTCGTGCTCCACGGTAGAGTGGCTTCTGATAGCCTCGAAACCGCAATGGTGGTTGGTAAAGACCAGACCGTCTGGAGAAACGACTACGCCTGAGCAATAGCCAGAGAAGTTAACCACAGCATTCTTCAAGGCGTTCTCGCCGTTGTAGAGCTGGTCGTAAGTCATACTGAAGCCTTCGCGCTGCATCATCTCATACACAGCGTTAGGCAAGTTGTAAATCGTCCACATTCCCTCGTCAGCGTGAGCGGTGTTGATTCCGCAGAACGCCATGATAGAGGCGATAAGGACCGTTGCTTTTTTCTTCATTTTCATTCTTTATGTTGTAATTGTTTTATGCTTGTTGAAAATAATGTGCAAAGTTACGATATTTCTGCGAGATAATCGCAAAGGGATGATGAGTTTTTCACTTATACTGGAAAAATATTGCAAAAACTAGAAGTTTTTCACTTATACTGGAAAAACTCATCGATTTCTCTTCACTCTTCACCTTTCTAGCGAAATATTTGTTCTATGGGCTGTCTGTGTACTGTCGAAGCCAGACAGCTTACTAGCTGCAGTGCCGCCAGTCTGCTGTCCTAGTATCGCCAGCCTGCTGTATGAGTCAAACAGCCTATTATCTCAGCTTGTATACTGTTCTGCCCCAACTACTATCGGTTTAGGCGTAGCAAGTACGCCGTTTGCCCATTGCAGCTGGCTGTTTTACGTATTTAGCTTTCTCTTCCATTCTCTAGCTTGTGGGGTCAGCCGATATTGTTGGCGAGGATGATTGGGAGTGTCTGGATATTTTCGCTCGATGGCATTCTCTGCGAGAGCAGGAGTAATATACTCATTCCTAAATCTCGTTCTGTTTTTTAATCCAAACCTTTCCATAATCTCAATGATTGTCATCTCAGTTTCGTCCATATTTCTGATAAGCTCGGCAACTTGGGACGAACTTGGGACGAACTTGGGACAAGCTTGGGACGAACTTGGGACATTTCTCCTTTCCTCGTCTTTAAAATTAGTTTCTTCCGGATGCTGATTTAAGTTTTGCTGAACCTTCCATTCTTCTCTAGGATGGATATGTAAATATCTGTTTTTTAGCACCCAGCCATCACTAAGCAATAGATTTCTGAAGAAACGAACAAGGTAGATAGGAGAGTAATCTATGCCTTTATGGATGTTGTGATAGTTGGCACGAACCAAGGCATTGCGGAAATACCAAGAGTGCTTGGCAAACATCTCGTTGTTCACCTTATAGCCCAATGAGCGGAGATATTGGATGGTAAAGATAGCAGTGGTGCGAGTGTTCCCCTCACGGAAAGCATGGATTTGCCAGATGCCAGAGACGAATTTGGCAATATGTTCAATCTTCTCATCATCCGAAAGCCCTTTGTATTGGAAGTTTTTCTCCTGCTCGATATCCCAATCCAAGGCGCGGTGCAAATCTTCCCAGTTAAGGTAATTTACAGTGTCACCCTCCAATACCCATTCTTTCTTCGTGATGTCATATTGTCGGATTTCTCCAGCGTGCTTGAATACACCCTCGAAGATGCGACGGTGTAAGGACACATATCCATTGGTGTTGAATGCAAAGGTCTTGGTGGATAATATCTTGGCGATATTGGCAGAAACCTTGTCGGCCTCTTCCTCCTCTTCTTCCTTTGGAGTTCGGGAAGTCTTGCTCTGATAATAAGAGTCGATGAGCTTTCGGGTTTCATCAATGGTGATTTCTCCCTCGATGTTTCGTTTGGCAACATCTATGAGATAAGCAGATGGTTGCAGCCCATCTACAGCCTGCAATCCGATAGCCGTCTTCCAGTTGGAAGCACATTCCTTTTGTGTCGGTTCTCCTTGACGTAAGTATTCGTCAAAGGAAGAGAAGTCTTGATGATCTTTGTTCATAGATGTAATGCAGAATGAAAATTAATTGTTATCTTGTGGCATTTTGTAAAAATGGTTTCTGTCGACAATCCCATGAACTCCTTCACAGAAGTCAATTTCTTCTGAGAAAATAAGATAAAATGCTGTACCTTGAATTTGATAAACTCGAGAAGTAACTTTTGGTCCTATACAAATTTTGTATGCACAATCACATGGATCAAGTTCTAGATATTTAGGCTCATAAAGTTCACCTTTAATTAAAAGGTATCCACCAGCATACTTTTCTCCTCTAAAAATTTTTTTTCTATCTTCATCGTTTGCTTTTCTATACATTTTTGTGGAATAATGTGTCCAATTGAGCCAATATCTCTTGTCTTTATAGTAGATTCCTTCGTAGTCACTATGATGGAATTTGCTATATATAAAACCAATAATGGCAAATAGTATGAAAAGTACTATAGGACCTAAAATGACTAATTGAACAATTCTTCCTAAAATCATTCCTAAGTCAATATTTGTAACGCAGACGATTAGACCTATAGCGAAACATAGAACAAAGGTAATACACCAACAAATAAGTTGAAATCCACAACTTTTTGGTATAAATCCTTTTTCTTTATTGTAAACATGAATTCCCATATTTTTAAATATTATGTGGTGAAAAAATCCTTGCAAGTCATTGTTCCCGCAAGCGCTTGAATTGAGCTAAGCACTCCTCCAGCGAAAGCGGATGC
>OJRH01000387.1_pt1 | contig 22361 bp, 36 predicted proteins | sample 1599131 | NCBI WGS metagenome assembly OJRH01 (sample SAMN03922527, study PRJEB24848) | human gut metagenome | isolation source: stool sample | host: Homo sapiens | place: Germany | collected 2010-05
GCATCGTCAGCGGTTCCAGTGCGTACCGCGTGGCGTCGATGCTATGGTTATTCACATCCGGGTATCCGGTGACGACGTTGCCGTCCCTGTCCCGCTCGTATTCGTATTCCGAAAATTCTTTCGCTGCATTCGGGCAGCGCACCGGGTCGATGATGATGCGCCGACGCTGCAGCCACTTCATACCGTGTTCGATCGACCCCGGGCCTTTAACGGCGCCGGTGACGGGTAGACCCATTTCGCGGTGGTCGTTGACGCTTTTCGGCTCGGCCGAGTCGGCCGTGATGGTGTAATCGTCATAGCCGTGTTCGATGATCCAACGCGCCGTCTGTTCGTTCGATTCCTTGTTGACGTAGTGTTCTGCAAAGATATACACCGCCTCGCGGTCGCTGTCGTAGTAGCAGCGAATGAAGCAATACGGGTCGGGATACCAGCCCCAGTCTTCGCCCTGAAAGATGCGGTCGAAATGTGAAATCTCTTCGTCTGTGATCTCCCGCAGCTCCAGATAGTCAAAGACGCTGCCGCCGTCGCCATTGGCCACGCCTTCGTATTCATGTTCATACGCCGCCGGGTTAACTTCCTTCAGGTGCTCCGCGTCGGCGATAAACTTCGCGCCCAGCCATTCCGGCGGCGCTTCCGTGTAGCTGGAATGATGGAAAACGCGCCCCGGGTTCGGGACAAGCCGCTCCTTGTTGACCCAGCTGGATTTGCTCTTCGGCGGGTTATACGACGAAAAATCGTAAGAATCCGCGCCGCCACGCAGCACGGACTGGTTGATAGATCGTTCTTCTTCCGGCCCGCAAAGCTGGTCTTTTTCCTCCTTCCACAGGATGCCGATATACCCAAACGGCGGCTTGATGGATTTTAGCTTCAACGGGTCGTCACAGCCGCGAAAATAGATCGTCTGGCCGGTTTCTTTCAGCACGATTTCCAGCGGCGACAGTTTGCAGTTGAATTCGTCGTAAAGCCCCAGTTCATTGATCGCCCATTTCATCTGGGCATACACGCTATCTTTCAGGGTGTTGCCCATCTTGCGGATGATACAGGCGTGCATCGTTGGGTTGTTCTTCAGCAGCTCAACGATTTTCAGGGATATATACGATGATTTCAGGCCGCCGCGGCCGCCTTCAAAGACATACGTCACGTTCGGCTGAATGCGCCGGTTGATGTCGACGAACGCCCTGCCAAGGACACGCGCCGGCAGCTCATAGTGCGCAGATGCACGCGCTGCTGCCCTTATTTCCTGCTCTTCCTTGATGCGCAGCGACTTCTCAAGGTCGCCGGCTGCACGTAGACGGTCAGCGATGGAGGTTTCAATGCCGAACTGGTCTTTTTCTTCACCGCGCATAATCGCTGTACGCAATTCAAGAATTTCTTTCATGGATGCGGTGCGGTCGGATTCGATTTCCGCCTGGCGCTGCGCTATATAGCCCCTGATTGCTGGTTTGCCCAGGTTCTCTGTTCCGATTGCCCCGGCCGTCTTCTTCGAGTAACCAGCCCTACGTGCGGCTTCGGTTGCATTGCCTAGTTCGATGTAGTAATCCGCGAAAGCCTTCTGCTTCGGCGTAAGCTTCATGGAATCACCCGCTGTAGATTTTGGCCAGCGTTTTTACGACTTCGGCCATGCTGTAAGTTTCCAACACACGTTCACCGCGCGGTTGGCCTGGCACGATCTTTTCGACCACATACTTCGTGACCATACGATCGTGCCGCACGGAATACGATTGCAGCTGGTTGATTTTGTAGTGTTCGCCCCGCTGACTCAACGCGGACTGCAGCTTGTAAGCCATAAAACGCATATTCATACACATCACCAGAATGCACAAAGCACCGAACCCGAAACCGGGCCGGTGCTTCGTGAGAGCTCAAAATCAAAGGAGAAAGGAGAAAAGAAGAGAGGTATTTCATGATTGCGGAACCTGCCCCCGCGCAATTCCGCAATATCACTTTACCACAGATTTTCGAAAAAATCGTCTCATTTTTTTCTCATCTTTTTGTCAGCTCTCTGTGATGCCGTACATGATGATTGTGAAATTCCGAAGCGCCCGGTCTTTCCAGCGGTACACCGTTGGCTTCTCGATGGCGAGCTCGCGGCACAGCCGCTCGACACCGCCAATATACGGCGTGATATAAAAGCGCTGCAGCACACAGCGGTCCTGCTCGGAGAGCTGATTCAAGGCACGGTCCACACGCCGCACGCGGTTCTCTGTCAAGCGCTGCGCCTCTTCCAGCCGCTCACGCTTCAGGATGTTGTTGACGAGCGCATCGTCCCGGCCGTTTGAGCCGCCGGCGACCGGGCTGCCATCCGCCGAGGCGCTGCGGATGCTCGTGATCTCCATCGCCAGATCCTTGATTTGCTCGCTGATGTTTGTAATCGCAAGCTTCCGGTTCTGGTAGTTGCGCAGCTCATCGGCTGCTTCTCGTTTCCAGTCCAATTATTTCACCCCTTTCGGTTTTACTTCGTAGACAGCTTTGTAGAAACCGTCTGCGTTCTCGACCGTCCGATCAAGCGCGTACGCGCAGCCGGCAGCCTCGATGTTTTTCCACATCCTCAGCGTATGACGCCAGCATTTTTCGCTGAAGCAATCCTGCTGGTATCTGTCCAAGATCGCTATTTTCTCGCGTCGTCCCTGTTCGGGCGTAATACTTCCGGTAGCCGCCGTCTGATACAACAGCCTGAACTTTAGGAAAAGCAACTGCTCGGATGTGCTGAGGCCATCCGGCATTGCTGCGTTGTGGACCGCGAGGTCTTCCAACCAGTCCGCTCGGCCGTTCACGTGAGTTTCTCCACTTCCACGTACAGGCCGGATTGCGTGTCCCAAATCTTCTGGATGATCTCCAGCGTTACCTGCGCGTCGTCGTTCCAGTACCCGAGCTGCGTCATGACGTCCTTGAGCATCTTCACCAGATTGTCTGTATCCGGCTTGGTCGTTTTCCATTCCGGTTTTGGATGCGCGGGGGTACACGGATAGCACCAGATCGTTTCAAGCCTTATAGGACCAGTAAACGGCGTCTGAGGCGCGAACTTCGCAAGATGGTCGCGAAACAGCGTGCGTGCCGCTTTCAGCTCCGACGGATCGTACTTATACGGCTTGCCATTTTTTGCAATGCCGATTTTCTGCTCCTGCGCAGTGATCGTCGGCAATTTCATAGGCACGAAAAATTTAATCATTTTTTTCATCCTTTCATGTGCTCCGCCTCCAGTCACGGACAGGGGAAGGGAGGACGGCGGGCGTGAGCTTACCGCCCGCCTTCCTTTCCCCCGTGACCGTCAGGGAACTTTCCCGTATTACTTCCCGTAGGGAAGTAGCTTTTTTCCCTGAGGGAAAATATCGATAAACAATCGTTTTTTTCTTCCCTAGCAGGTTTGAGGGAAAATATCGATAAATTATCGTTTTTTTCCCTCCGAGGGAAACAAGGAAGGAAGTGAAATTTTATCGTTTTTTTCCTTCCCTACCGGCGGCAGACTTTGCCGTCTTTGATGTAAAAATCAGTATGCTCTTTGACCCTGCTTCGGACGCTTTTCTCGGTGATCCCGAGATACTCAGACAGGTCTGAGAGCGTGACACCGTCGCCAGTGTTACAGGCGCCAAAAGCGAATTCCAGAGCTCCAGATCGCTCCGCTTTTCTTTCCTCGGCGCTCTTTTTCCTGACGAGGTTCCGCTTGTACGGTGAGCCCTTTGCAGTGCTGCCGGCGTCGGAAGTGAGGTCTTTCAGGATGCCGGTTTCGTCCGGCAGGTGGCGCGGATAGTCAAACCACACGTTGACAGGATGGAATGACGGAAATTCGCGCATCGTGCCCTCGAGACGCCACGCAGACCGCGAGGCAGCCTTCCGCTCGGCGGCGGCAATCGTGCGCTCCAGAAGGCCGCTGTCGGCGATCCTGGCGCTGCAGATATCCTCCATGCGGGAGCGGCTGAGCGCGTCGTCCTGGCTGACAAGCTCTTGCCAGCCTTGCACGTTGTTTTTCAGTAGCTTTATAAGCGCGGCGCATACCTCTTTGTTTTTCTCCTGCTTCTCAACAGCCTCCGTGAGATCCAGCTCGATCATGTCGATCAGAGCGTCAGGGTCTCGCGCGAACACGCCAGAGCCGGAAGCGCGGTCCATACTGCGTTTTCCGCCCTGTGAGCCCTTTGAGTGATGATGGCAGTAAATCACTGCTGCGTCCAGCTCCGTGGCCACACGGTCAAACTGATTGCAGAATGCGGCCATCTGATCGGCGCTGTTCTCGTCGCCGGTAATGATCTTATAGATCGGGTCGATGATGATGGCAATGTAGTTTTTCTTTGAAGCGCGGCGGATCAGCTTCGGCGCGAGCTTGTCCATAGGTATTGATTTGCCGCGGAGATTCCAAATGTCGATGCTGTCCAGATGCTCCGGACGCCAGCCGAGGGCGGCGTAAATGTCCCGGAAGCGATGCAAGCAGCTCGCTCGATCCAGCTCCAGATTGACATACAGCACGCGGCCTTGGGCGCACTTCCAGCCGAGCCATTCCCGGCCTTCGGCGATAGCGCAGCAGAGTTCGATCAGCGCGATACTCTTGCCCGCCTTGCTTGGGCCAACGAGCAGCATCTTATGTCCCTGCCGGAGGATACCGTCAATTAGAGGTGGGGACAGCTCCGGCATATCATCCCATACAGCTGCCAGACTGTCGGGGTCCGGCAGATCGTCGTTGATACTTTCGATCCAATCCCGCCACTCCTGGAAGCTCTCTTTACCGATGTTGGTGTCCATGAGGAACTGCTTGTGATCTCCGCGCAGGACGCCAGGCATCCGGCTAAGACGTGACGGGTTTTTGTTTTGCGTGTCGCAGTCAAAGCCGTTTTTCTTCAGGATAGTATAGAGATAATCTACGCGCCTCCGATATTCTTCGTACGTCGCCGCTTCAATCTTCACGATTGCGTGAACGGATTTTCCACCCGAGAACACCAGGCACGCGACGGGAAGCTCCAGCTCGCGGATGATGGCGTTCTGCTTCTCGAGATCCATGCTGTCGGATTCCACGAGGGCATAGCGGAAGTCAGTCACATTCTCGTTCTTGACGCCTCTCCCGTCCAAAGGGTTGAAACGGATCCACGCGCCGGCGTCGGGATTATAGTCGCCGAGCACAGCGCCAACGTCCCCACCGCACTTGGCCAGCTCCTCGATCAGCTGTCCGGCGGTGCGGTCGTAGCTGCCCTTTGTCGGCAGGTACTTGCCGTCCTTTTCCCATGTCTGGGTAACATAGCCGACGTTTTCGCCTGCCTCGAAGAGTGTCTCTAGGTATCGAATGATGTGGTCAACAGGATTCCAGGTATCTGGTTCTTTTACTTCGCGGCCTTCGAGCCATGCGGTGTCCGGCACAATAACGCCCTCGCGGGTGCCGATGGTACTGTTCCAATCTAGCTCGAAATCGTCAGCGCCGCCCATTGAGTGAGGCAACCAGCCTCGCTCTTTGGCCATCTGCACGATGGTCCCGCCGGTGACCGGCGTCAGAGCGCCCTGGAAGCTGTCCCATTTACGGAAGCACTCGCCATGATGGTAGCGGCTGTCGTTCCGGCTCCATGATTCCCAGTCCGCGGCGGTGTATCCTTCGTGCTTCAATGCCATGCCGACATTGACCCACTCCTGATAGGAGAGATCAGCGACCGGGATGTATTCCAATAATTCCAGTAAATTCAGATCGCGCTCGGCCATGCCGTGAACACCTCCTGTTTCGGCGGAACATATGTCGCCGGTGAAATGTCATGCGGGATTCGCCAGCCGTTCCCAGCGATTCTGTCGATCATACGTCTGGCGTCATCAAACTGCCATTGCCCGACGTGCTGAAAGCCTCTGCCTTCAAGAAAACGAATCTGTTTTGGCGTCGTGAGACCAGCACTCCGGCGCTTATCCAGTCGGTCGAGTAGCATGGTGGCCTTGCCGGCGTTGTCGATCTGGTCCGGGAAAATGCCGAGTTTTTCTAAAGCCGAGCGCTGCTTATCTGTCGCAGGACCCATTTCCCACCCAAAGGATGGGACGTAGCCGGTCAGGTCTTCCGCTTGAATCGACATTTCAAACTGCAGTGGGTCAACGAGTTTGCGCTTCCGGCGCTTCATCTCTTCAAGCTGTTTGGCGAGTGCTTCCTCACGCTGCGCCACAACGTCGGATTCCGCTTGCTCTTCCGCTTCCATGATGTCAACAGCAGCGCCGGCTTCTTCAATATTTTCAGTCATTTTCTTTGCTACATCGGGCGATTCTGCGACAAGTGCAGCAGGGTGGAAGAGCTCGTGGCGCTCAGTGTGCCACAGGAAATCGAGTAAAAGCAAGTGATCTTTTCCGGGGGAAAGACGCGTGCCACGCCCGACCATCTGGCTGTAAAGGCTTCGGACTTTTGTCGGCCGCAGCACAATCACGCAATCTACCGAAGGGCAGTCCCATCCTTCTGTCAGAAGCATGGAATTGCAAAGCACGTTGTAACGTCCAGTGTCGAAGCCCTGAAGAATTTCCGCGCGGTCGGTGCTCTCGCCATTGACTTCTGCGGCGCGGAATCCCTTAGCGTTGAGAATGTCCCGGAACTTTTGTGATGTCTTCACGAGCGGCAGAAAAACTACAGTCTTTCGATTTACGCAGTATTTCAGCATCTCATCCGCGATCGCATCGAGATACGGATCCAGTGCCGTACCGAGGTCTCCGGCCTTGAAGTCACCATTTTGAACGCCGACAGAGGAGAGGTCCAAACGAAGTGGCACAGTCAGCGCTTTGATTGGGGTGAGGTATCCGTCGCGGATCGCTTGCGGGAGCGTGTACTCATACGCAAGCGTCTCGAAGTACTGGCCCAGATTACGCATGTCGCCGCGGTCCGGCGTAGCCGTGACGCCGAGGACGTGCGCAGACTTGAAGTAGGACAGAACACGCTGATAGCCGTCAGAAAGACAGTGGTGTGCCTCGTCGATGATGATGGTGCTGAAATAGTCGGGGGAGAAGCGGTCAAGCCGCGATTGTCTCTGCAGGCTTTGAACGCTGCCGACGGCCACGCGATACCAGGACCCGAGGCAGCTGCTTTCCGCTTTTTCGAGCGCGGATACCAGCCCGGTCGTTTTGTGGAGCTTGTCTGCCGCCTGGTCAAGCAGCTCGCCGCGGTGAGCGAGGATCAGCACGCGCCCGCCACGTTTTACAGCTTCTTCGGCCACGGCAGAAAAGACGATTGTTTTTCCGGTACCTGTTGGTAGAACAAGGAGCGTCTTATCGACACCCCTGTCCCATTCATCAAGCACGGCTGTCAACGCAGCCTGCTGATACGGTCTAAGTTCCATGGTTAGAACTTCCCGCCCTGCCAGCCACCGGTCGGCGGGGTAGGCGCAGAAGCGGGTGAGGGAGAAGCATAAGCGGTGCCCTGCTTCGGTTCGAGAAACTTCTTGACCTCGTTGTACTGGTTACCGTTATAGGTGCGGTGCCCAATTTTGCAGCGTCCGTGTGCGCCGGTGACAGCGTTCCAATTCATGGACACGCGCTGACCGTGCTTGCGCTGGCCGATGCAGGTGAAGAATTCGCACAGCAGCCCTTCGAGCTTGGAGTGGAGCAACAGGTCCTTTTTGACAAGTGCCTCGCCCTGCGGTGTGTCGATGCTCAGCGTGAGCATTGCCTTCGGGCACGGGCCGACTTTATCGCCGCCATTGTAGCGGCCGCGTTCGAAGCACTTTACCGTAAAGTCATACTCGCCCTCCGGAAGAACGATGAAGTCCGGGCTGTCGTTTTCGATTTCAGAGCCCCAGTCGAGCTCAAATCCCTGATTGCCGTTGTTGTAGTTGTCCATGATATATCCTCCTTAATCTTTTCAGTTTTGGTTTTTAATCAAGCTCAGGACGCCGTCCCAAGCGCCAATAATGCATCCCTGAACGAAGTCCGGGTCATAATCGCGGATACGCATTCCGGCTGGGTAGTACCCGCGAGCTGCGACAGCGTCAGAGATCTGTTGCTCCGTGACGCCGGCGGCGTCCATGAGCTGCTGCAGGTCCGAAGGTATGCCGGATTCGGGTTCTTCGGGCTCACCGCTGATATAGAACGGAACGTCTTCGTCATTTGTCGAAGCTTCCGGCTCTTCGCTGGCGCTTGCCGGCGCGGGCTCGGGTGCGGGGGAGAGCGTAGCGCTAGTGCTACTCATGAAAAGCTGCGCGATTTGCCCGAAATCCAGCGGGAGCTTATCCGGGAGACCGTGCCGGTTTTTCGCGTCCCAGCACGGATGGTGGCTTGTGTACATGACACGCTTCCCGCCCTGGGCCTTACCCTTGGAGCTCTTTTCTTTTCCCGGCTCTTTCACGATGTAAGTCTCGTAGGTCGCGAAGAGAACAATGTCCGCCCACTCTTTGACCATGCCTGGCGTTTCTTTCATGAGCTTCATTTCCCAGCGATCATAAGCGCCGAGCTCATCCGGCTGTTCAAACTTGCGCATTTTCGCGTGCGCGGTAAGAATCACATTGATTCCAGAGTTGATTACTTCGGTGAGCTGGTTGAGCAGCTGTCCGATTGCTTCATAGAGATACACATAGCCTTTGCCGTAGCCGAAGTCTTCGAGGCCTTTGACGCTGTGTGTGCTGCACACGTGATCACGCGCCATTCGCTCCGCCCAGTCCACCGTATCGATGACCAGCGTTTTGCAGATGCCAGGAGTTCGGCGGACGTAGTCCACTTCCTGCAAAAGCATGGTCCAGCTCTGCGGCGCCGGCAGACGTCTGACGTCCATATGTACGGTGCTGCCTTCTGTATCGATGAACAGAGCGCCGGGGGCTTGTGCGGCGAAACTGCTCTTTCCGATGCCTTCCGGCCCGTAGATCACCAATTTCAGCGGCTTCTGCATTTTGCCGCTGCTGATTTCAAACATTAGAAAACTCCTTTCTTCCAACCAGCCGTTGTGGCCGATGCCGGCTGCTCCGGAGCAGCAAAGCCGTCCTCAATGATGATGGAACATTCCGGTCCAGTGCTTACTCTGGTGGCGATTGCTTGCAGCCCCTGTTCCTCAAGCCAGGAGCCGAAGTTGAGCAAAGTGTCTGCATCGAGCTGTTCCAGCTTGTCCAGCAGGACGAAACCGCACTTCGGGTTAACCGCTCGCACAACGGCTGTGGCGGCAATCAACTGATCAGCGCCGCTCATGCAGTCCCACTTCTTGCCGTTGTAGGTCAACTCGCCGTCTTCAACGGAGAGGCCGGGGAGGGGAAGCCCGGCGGAATTGAGGAGCGCGTACTTGTCGTGCCGGATATCTTCCAACTCGGCGGTCAGCTCCTGGTATTGCTGTGCGTAGTAGGCCGCATCCTGCTCCGCCTTTTCTCGGTCGCAGTTGGCGCGAACCTGAATGTTGATTTGCTCGATCTCCTGAAGACTGCGCTCGACTTCCTCGGTGCTTTCATCTTTCAAGTCAAGGGCGTCTTTCTGTGCGATTTCGAGATCTGCTTCAAGCTGCGTGAGCTGCTTCTGTGCTGCCGAGAGCTGGCTTTTGAGCAGGGAAACGTGCGCGGCGGCTTTACCATACTCGTGTTCAATCTGGTTCGCGCGCATCCGTTTGCGCTGATTTTCTCCGTTTCTGGCGAGAATGTCCTGCTGCTGCCGGATCAGGTCCAAAGCAGATACAAGCTCTTTCGGAGCTGCCGGATAGAATGGAAGCTCATCGGCATACTTGCGCTTACGGTCGGCATCCTGGCCGATCATCCGGCGCCTGTTGTAGACATCGCGTTCTTTTGCCTCCAGCTCGTGGATGCGGTCGCCGACGCCGATCACCTGCAGCAGAGTGTCCGCTTTCTCGCGGTTTGACGCCTGCAGGAAGCGCGGCAGGTCAATGGCGAGCTGCTCCACGAACTCATTGAGCAGCTGTTGGCCAGAGCGCTTGCCGGTGGTGTCTACCACTTTAAGAGCACTGTTTTTGCCGCTGCGCTCAACGGTCAGGCCGTTGGAGAGCGTGAGCTTGATGTGCGGCGGTAGGGTGCTGCCTTCGCGTTCAGGGTTGCTCGGGCGGTAGCGATCACCGCCGAGCGCCCACGCGATCGCGTCCAGCACGGACGTCTTGCCCTGGCCGTTTTTCCCACCGATTACGGTAAGACCGTTCTCTGCCGGGTTCAGCGCAACGGCTTTAACACGTTTGATATTTTCGATTTGCAGAGTGTTGATTTTGATGCTCATTGTTTGCCTCCTTCTTTACTTTTCAGTCTGCGACAATTTCCTTCCATTTGCGTAGCTCGTACTGCACATCGCGCAGCGTGTCACCGTCCGGGCAGAAGACAGCAACGCAGCCGACAAAATCCACGCCTCGGATTGTGCAGCAATAGGGAAGCCCGAGCAGACGGCCTTCTTCGTTGCAGATTACAACGACCCCGAGGTCTGGGAAGGTGACGGTCTCAATGTAACCGCCGACGATTTGCTGCAGATTGCTGAGTGATATGCTGCAACAGGTAGAATACCAGTCGGATTCTGGGCGCTTCAAAAAGCACCTCATTTTCTTCATGTTTTCTTCTTCCTTTCTTCCGCTGTTTGATCGTGGATGAACTGCATCGCGGTTTCCCACAGCGTAAAGCGATGCGGATTCCCGTCCACTTCCACCAGATAGTAGCCGTCCATGCGCTGCAGCTTCACGCAGGACGCCGCTTTTTCTGGCTCTGTGCCTCCGGTCTCGCCGGTTGTACTCGCTGTGCACTTTGCGTTCCTCTTCGGCTCACGCGCCGAAATTTCCGCCCCGCACGCGGCGTAGCCCGCGAGGTCGATGTAGGTGTCCGGCTTGCTGCCGGCCTTCGCGCGGGCGATCTTCAGCAGCGCCATCATCATGGCCACGTCCTTCGGTTTGATGTCCGTGCCGGTGTATGCCGTCCACAGCGCCGCGATCACGGCAAAGTTATCCTCCGGGCTGCCGTAGTCTTTTTCCCGGCTGCCGCATACACACTCGGCAGCCGCCTTCAGGGTATCCAGTCTGTTCATCGCTTCTTTCTCCTCTTTTCGGCTTCTTGCAGCGCCGTGAATGTCATAATGTAAATCTGACGTGCGGTTTCATTGTCGTTCGGTATCAGCGGCGCTACGTAGTGCCAACAGTCCATGTAGGTCAGTTCAGCCATCGCTCACACCCCACTCCCAGTTTTCTGAGCGCTCGCACGCGACGCACGTGATATCATCATAGCCGCATGGCTTATCGTGCACACAAGTGTGGCAGTCCCCATACTCCCGCAGCTGTTCGTCCATGCGCTTGATGCGCTCCGCCGCCTCGCGCAGCAGGGCACATCCGCGGATGCCGCAGTTGTGCTCATAGCCGCAGCCGAGGCACACAAGCGACCCGGTCACGATCCCGCGCAGGGCAGCAGCCAGCTCAGCGTTTGTCATCATCGTGCGCCTTCAGACTTCCCGGCAGCACCATCAAGCGCCCATCTTTATCGGCTTGCATCAACTTAGCCATTCGAGCGATGGAGTAATCATGCTCAGACAGCCCAGCCTCAATCTTTTTCACTTCCTCACAAGCAACAGGAGACAGGCCGCTATCTTCGTACTGTTTCAAGCGTTCCCACACCTGTCGTTGCGTACAAGCGTTGTTATACGGGCACGGCAGCTCCCGGCACTGAACAATGTCGCAAAAATTGCCGTCAAACGTCAGTCTCTTCATCACTCCACCTCCTGCATCCAGAACTCGCGGCGGCAGTCTCCACATTCGCGGTTTGGGTCTGCGCACAATCCGTTACCGTCTCTATGGGCAGCAGAAATAGCCATCGGACAAGCTAGCGCTAACCCATGCGTATCAAGGTGTGCCTCCGGGTACTGCTCCAGAAACACACTCTGCCGTGTCTTGCGCGGATGCTCCTTTGACCACTTCTCGACGATTTCCACGACCTTCCCAACGGCTTTGCCGGAATCATCAACCATGTTACGCATCTCATTGCATTCTCTCGTATAAACAAGCGGGCAACCATCACAGTCGCCGTCTGCCTGCCAATATCGGTCACACATCCGGTTCCGTTCTTCGATAAATTTCAGCGCGTCCATGCTCACGCCCCCGCTTCCTGAATCGCCTGCTGCATAAACGATAGCTGCTGCCGCAGGTCGTCGATCGTGCGTTCCTGCCGCGCCATTTCGGCGGAAAACGCCAGCGCCTTGCGCCGTTCGTTGCAGAACATGGTTTCTGCTTTCTCGCGCTGCTCGTGCTCCTGGGCGGCGTAATCGCACAGCCGCTGTACCGCGTAGCGCGCTGCCGGCGAAAAATCAGCGCTCGAGCGCGGCCGGTTCAGCAGCTCGTGTACCTGCTCGATTGGGTCCATTACGCCACCCCCAAGAACGAAAAAATTGCATGGAACAGCCACCCCGCCAGCGCGATGCCGGCGATGAAGGACGCGCACACGATGCCGTCCTCAACACCCCACATGATGTAGTGGCGCACTTTGGCCTTCGTGCTGGGGTCTCCAAATACTTTCATATGTTGATTCCTTTCTCTTGCCGTGCTATGATAAGCACCGGTGATTTTAGATTTGCCGCCCGCGGAGCTTCTACGTCCCGGACGGCTTTTCTTTTTTCACAATGCGAATTTCTGCGTCGACCCCGTTCTGATCGCACCAGAGCTTCGCAAGGGTGAGCAGCGTGCGGCGTGCCAGCTCTTCACGCTGCTCATCTGTTAGGTTGTTAATTGGCATAAAAGCCTCCAGTTCTTGTTTCCCCTTCGTGCGAGTGATAGAATCATTCTCCGCCCAGTTCATCCCCTGACAATCCGGTGCAAAAGCGCTCGAAGTCCGCTTCATTTCCGGCGTGGAACCGCTCCACATTAATGCCGGTAATGCTCAGCTCCGCTGCACCTTCCTTCACGTCGAGGCGGACGCCGTCAACGCCGGCGCCGATCATAACGCCGTCGAGCAATACAGCGCTCTGCCTTCCGTTGCTCGCGATCATCATTTTTGCCGCTTGGTACATGTCCTCACCTCCAATCAAATGGATTGCGCGCGTTTTACGACGCGCGCTTGCTGTGCTCCAGCGCCATCGCCAGTCCCTCCGCGAAGGCGCAAAGCTGTGCCTTCTGCATTTCGTCCATGCTCTGCATGACCGTCGCCAGCCGCTCGATGGTTTTCTGCTCGTTATTCGTCAGCATTTTGTTCATCTCCTTTCTGTTCCACGCGAATCGTCTTTTTGTTACGGTTGTTTGTGAGTTCGTTACTATAATACGTCACGTTGTTACTGATGTCAAGAGAATTTTGTGCTTTTGTTGCAAAAAACATTGACATTCTCACAATGTTGCGCTATTCTCTTAGGCGAGGAGTGATACCAATGAACGAACGCATCAAAGCAGTCCGGACCGCTCTCGGTCTTTCGCAACAGGAATTCGCCGAAAAAATCGGCATTAAGCGTGGCGCCGTTGCCAACTACGAGGTCGGCAGAAATGATCCTATTGACGCCGTGGTCAGTTTGATTTGCAAAACATACAATGTAAACGAGAACTGGCTGCGCACCGGCGAGGGCGAGATGTTCATCCAGATCTCGCGTGACCAGGAGATCATGGATTTCGTCGCCGACACCATGCAGGACGACAAAGACAATTTTCGCCGGCGCTTTCTTCTGGCACTGTCCCGGCTGCCGGAGGAGCGCTGGGCAGACATTGAAGCGTTTGCCAAACAGATCACCGCAGAAAACAAAAAAGCGGATCAGGATTGATTTCCTGATCCGCTTCTTTGTTGCGATTGGTGGTTTCTATTGCTTTGTGAGTCTGCGCAAAAACATGGCTGTCAAATTCAGCGTGCGGCCATTCGCCGCGGCCAGCAGCCGCTCGATCTCTGCCAGTAAGTATTCCCTCTGTCTCTCATCCGTCATAGCTCTCCCTCCCACAAATTCTCCACGGTTGTTCCCAGCGCCCGCGCTATCCGAATGGCGAGGCGGACGTTCGGAATGCTCTTGCCCCTCTCTATGTCGCACAGCGTGCTTGCCCCACACCCCACCTTTCCGGCCAGCCAGCGCAGGCTGACGCCCTTGTATTCTCTATATTCCCGCACTTTGTTTTTCATCCTCGCCATAATCCTACCACATTTTTCGGCTGCGTGTTGAAAACGTCCGGTATTCCGAACGTTTTTTGCTAACTTATTGCAATACTGCCCGAAATATGCTATTTTCCAATTATCAGCCGTGTGTCTATGTTGCCACATGACAGAAGGATGATACATAAACAGTTGAAGGAAGAACAGAAACGAGGGATTGATTGTGAAGAACAAGCAAAAGCTTGACGGGCTGCAGTGGATCGGAGTCATATGCTTTTCGTTGGCATTTCCGGTTTTCATGATAGGCGTTATAAACGGCACGGTCGGATTCGCTGTGGATGGTATACTTCTTGTCGGCAGCGGCGCTGCTCTTTTTTGGGCGTCTAAGCGAAGAAAAACAAAGATGTACTCAACGGTTCAAGGTCTGATTGCAAGCGCACAATCCTCGGCTGAACTTGCGAACGAAGCCGATGACATCAATGACTTTTTGTCCTATTATGATTCTTTGCTTTCCGAAACAAAGCGATTGATCGCGTACGAAGGCCGCGTGCCGTTCAGTTTAAATCCGTCCGTTCAGTACGACATTTTCGTCAGTAATAAACAGTGGCACACGCGCGACGCAATAGAACGTCACTATAGCAACGCCAAGAAGCTTGCAAAAACGACATACCGTAACAGCCGCAGTCATATCGAAAGCCTGTGCCGCATCTTCGCGGGCGAAATAGAAGAAAACAAAGAAAAATTCGATGAGGAAACCATGACGTTCGCTGTGAAGCTGCGCGATCAGCTGTTTATGGATTGCGATGTTATAAACACATACGCGGCCGCTGACAGCACGGTTCGTTGCGAAGGTACGGCGCCGGGCGCCGACATTTCCGAAACCGACGGTATGGAAGGCCATGAATTTGAAAACTATTGCGCTGAGCTGCTGCGAAAAAACGGCTTTGTCAACGTGTCTGTGACGCCTGGTTCTGGAGACCAAGGTGTTGATGTGATTGCCGAAAAAGAAGGCGTGCGCTATGCCGCCCAGTGTAAATGCTATTCTTCCGCGCTGGGGAACACGCCAGTGCAGGAAGTGTGCGCCGGTAAAAGTATGTACAACTGCCATGTTGGTGTTGTGATGACAAATAATTATTTTACCGCCGGTGCAAAGCAACTGGCCGAAAAGAACGGCATCTTGCTGTGGGATCGCGATAAGCTACAGCAGATGATCGACAGCGCGATCAGCGAAAAAAGCGCCGTGTGAGGAGGTGTGGTACGCATGCAGGCAGAAATCTATAGCATCATGTACCGCATGATCCACAAATACGGCTGGAATTGGGGCATCACGTGCGGCCTCATCAACCGCCGGTTCGGCACGAACTACACCGCCGATGAGCTGAAAGATCTGTACAGGCGGCATTTCCTGACTGTGAAATAATGAAAAACCGCCCCGGTGCTGGAACACCGAGGCGGAGATTGTAGACCTGAGCAAGTGAAATGTAACAGAGCTACCCTTTCATGGTAGCACATGGAGGCGAAAAAGGCAAGTGAAGACAGCATTGTATTGCCGCGTTTCAACGGAAGAACAGGCGAGGACAGGGGAGAGCATCCTCGATCAGAGGCAGGCGCTGGAACGCTGGGCACGAGACTATGAGCATGAAATAATCGGCGTATACGAAGATGAAGGTTTTTCCGCACATAAAAGCTACAAGAGCAGGCCGGGGCTGTCGCGGCTTCTCGACGATGTCCGTGCCGGTAAGGTGGAGTTGATCGCCTTCACGAAATTCGACCGCTGGACGCGCCGTGCCGCGGACTATTACGAGCTGCAGGAAGTCCTCGACCGGCACCACGTCCCATGGACGGCGATCCTGGAAGACTATGAAACCGTCACGGCCGACGGGCGCTTCAAAGTCGGAATCATGTTAAGCGTGAACCAGCACGAGGCAGAGCGCACATCTGAGCGTATTAAGTTCACATTCGCGGAGAAGCGCAGGCGAGGGGAGATTATCAGCGGCAACATGCCGAAGGGATATAAGCTCATCGATAAAAAGCCGGTGAAGGATCCGGAGACGGAGGCCGGCATGAATGCGTTCTGGCGAACCTATCTCAGCGGCGCCGGCTTGAAGCCGTCAATCCTGGCAGCAGAATCGCGTGGCGTGCACCTTTCTACATCCACGGGATCGTTTATACTCAGAAACGCAGAAGCGTACACAGGCAAAATACAGGGCGTTTCGTGCGAAGCATATATCACGGAAGAAGATGCTGCGCGGGTGTTGGCCACGAGAAAGATAAAGGCAAAAGCGTCGGGCTACACTTATTTGTTTACTGGCCTTTTGTATTGTGGGGAATGTGCGCACCGAATGGGTGGGCATCGCAACTTCTGGGAACACAAAGACGGGAGTCGTGGCTTCCAAGTATATTATAATTGCTCGCATCGGTATAGGACCAGCAGACGCGAATGCAGTAACAGTGTAAACATCTATGAATCAGACATTGAACGTGCACTGGTTTTTGGTTTGAGCGATGCCATCGAAGCGGAAGCCGTGAAGATGGAGGCGCAGATCGCAGAAATGCGCCGGCAACGCGAAGCCGCTCAGGATGTGCAGCCGGTCCGCGAAAAGCTCGAGCGCAGGAAACGCCGGGCGTGGGAAGCGTACCTCGACGAGATAATTGACAAGAAGGCGTATCAGCGGGAGGCGGCAAAAATCGATGCCGAGCTCGCCAAGATCGTTCAGGTGCCCCAGATCGATGAAGACGCACCACGAAAAATCAGGGAGACCATGCCGGAAGGGTGGCGGGAACTGTATTTCAAGCTTGATGCACAGCACCGCCGTGAATTCTGGCTGCAGACGCTGCAGCGGATTGATGTTTACCCAGATAGATCTATTTCGATCACTGTAAAGCCTGGTGAAAATCCGTTTATTACGCGAATCCAGCGGCCGGACGGGTACTGGATCGAGATCGTGCCAGAAAAATGAAGCCACGCAGGAGACGGAAGACGTCTCCTGTGTTTTTTTGCGGCTCGTTCGCTTGACAAATATCTGGAAACCGGGCATCCTGAGTTTGGAAGCGTACTGGAAAACATCTGAAGAATATGGAAAGGAGCGGCCGAACATGACGCGAAGAAAACGACTCTGCCTGCTACTGGCGGTGCTGACGCTGCTGCTGGCGCTGAGTGCCTGCGGCGCGCAGAGCAAGCTGGTGCTGGCGACCACGGGCATGGAACCGACGCTGGATCTCACGCTGCCGGATACGATCACGCTCCCGGATCATGGAAGGGATACGGTTTACAAATGCTATGTGGACAAGGCGTATTCCATGGCACTGGCGGCCGCGCTGCTGGATATGGACGCGGATACGATGCAGACGCAGCTGGCGGGCCATCTCTCGTATGATGCGCAGACCGGCTACATCCAGTACTACACGCCGACCGAAGAGCTGACGCGGGGTGACCTGAGCGAATTCCCGACGGACGCGCAGCTCGAGCAGACCGTGCGCGAGCGGCTGAAAAAGTTTGAACCGGAACTCGCCGACACGTCCCGGATCGTCTTCAGCAGCACAACCTATGAGACGAATGTGAGTAGCAAAACGGTCGATGTGACGCCCGAGGTCAACGGCCGGATGGTGTATGGACAGTACCATATCTCCATTTCCTTTGACAGGGACGGCAATGTGACGGCGCTGACGCAGCAGTATGCTCCGCTCAAGATGGGCGGCACCAGGACCGTCCGCCTGGCAGACGCCAAGACCGTGCAGGCACGGCTGAATGCGCACGACTTCTCGGCGAATATCGCGCAGGAGCTCACCGACTGCACGATCACTGGGTTTGAGCAGGCGTATTACAGGAACGCCGGGTTCCATGCCGAGGGCGACTATGCGCTCTATCCGATCTATGTCCTGCGTGGGCAGGGCACGGCAGCGGACGGCAGCGTGCAGGACTTCGAAGTGCTCGTGTCTGCGCTCGCCTGAAGATGCATTTGATGAAATGACCCGCGCCCCGCAGAGTTTTCTGCGGGGCGCGCTTTGTTGGCCGGTATGTGCGTTCAGTCGTCCGGCGCCGACAGCCGGCAGATGTCGAGCACGGACACCTCGAACGCCGTGCGCTCGACGGCGCCGGTGTCCAGCACCTTGATGTAGCTACGGCTTTGCAGCCGCCCTTCGAGGGACACGCGCGTGCCCACGTCCCAGAGCGCGGTCTCGCACGCGCGCGCGCCCCAGGTGATGCACGGCAGGTAGTCGCTGCGGCCGTAGTGCCGGTTCACGGCCAGCATCAGGTCGCAGATGTCGCGCCCCATCGGCGTCGTGCGCAGGTTCGGCGGCTTGCAGAGCGTGCCGCTGAGCAGGATCAGGTTGCGGTCATACGGTTCGTCGCTGAGCGAGATGTCGCGCGCGAACACCGTGATGACCAGCTTTGCGCCTGGCCCGCGGCGGTTGTTGAACGAGCGCACATCGCCGATCACGCACAGCCTTGCCGATTCCTCCAGCGGCATCTCGGCCAGCAGCCGTTCGCGCACGACGACGTTCACGCGGTCGATCGTGCCGGACAGCCGCTGCGTCTCGAGCGGGAAGGTGAAAAAGCGCTCCTGCCGGTTTTCGTGCGACAGCACGGGCGGCGCCGCCAGCGTGCCGCAGAGCTCGGCATAGTTGTTTTGTTCCAGTTCGTCCATGTGCTGCACCTCTCTTGTTGGGTAACACAGCCTATGTGCCGGCGGCGGAAAATATGCGTCTTGTGCAATGCGGCCGGACGCGGTATAATAAGAATACCTATTTTTCGTGTCTCATCAGAAAGGACGAACGATCATGGAACTTCGAGAGATTCTTTCCCGCTGCGACCACACGCTCCTGCGCGTGGATGCCACCGCGGCGGAGATCCGCGCCCTCTGCGATCAGGGCATGCGTTACGGCTGCGCCAGCGTGTGCATCCCGCCGTGCCATGTCGCCGGGGCGAAGAAATATGTCGGCGACCGCCTGCGCATCTGCACGGTCATCGGCTTCCCGAATGGGTACAACACCCCGGCCGTCAAGGCGTTCGAGGCGGCGGAAGCCATCCGCAACGGCGCCGACGAGGTGGACATGGTCATCAATCTGGCCATGGTTAAGGACGGCTGCTGGGACGATGTCGCGGCCGATATCCGCGCCGTGCGTGAGGTCAGCCGCGGCCGCATCCTCAAGGTCATCATTGAGTGCTGCCTGCTGACCGAGGAGGAAAAGCGCATGCTCTGCCGCATCGTGTCCGACAGCGGAGCCGACTATATCAAGACCTCCACCGGCTTTTCCACCGGCGGTGCCACGGCGGACGATGTGCGTCTGCTGCGCACCTGCTGCCCGCCGCATGTAAAGGTCAAAGCCGCCGGCGGCATCGCAAGCCTGGCCGACGCGGAGGAGTTCATCCGCCTCGGCGCGGACCGGCTCGGCACCAGCCGCATCGTGAAGATCGCCATGGCGCAGGAGCAGCAGGCTGCCGAGGCAGCGGCCGCGCCGCAGCAGCCGGAAGCGGCTGCAAAGCCCGAGACGCCCGCACAGCCGCAAGCGCCGGAACAGCAGGGCACCACCTACTGAGTCTGCCGGGCGGCGAGTTTTTGCCGCACGGTCCGCCCCAGCCACACGCCGGGGATGGCAAGCAGAAACCAGAACAGGGTATACAGCGGGCAGATCTGCCCGAGGACGTTGAGCGGCCGGTCTGCGTAGTTCCAGACGTTCCAGCCAAGGTGCAGGTTGACCAGCACACCGGTGAAATACTCCACCGTCGTGACGGCGGCCGCGCACAGCGTCCAGCGCCGCCAGAGCACAGTGCGCTCGCGCCCCGCGATCAGATAGATCAGCACGGCGCACACGCCGCCGCACAGCAGCATCGACCAGTGCGTCCGGCCGCGCCAGAGCAGCTCCAGCCCGCCGTAGCCCAGTCCGCCGGCGGTGAACACACCGCCGTATTCGAGTACTTTCATATGGCTTCGCCTCCGTGGAGGAGTATGTCCCCGGAAGGCGTGATTCAGTCCGCATTTTTTGCTCGCCCGGCGCAGAAAACCCTTGACAGACCGTGCCGGGACTGCTATAGTATAAAAGCTGACAACAAAGTGGGCGCCCTCTGGGCAGCCTCACCCGGCCGCGAAGGCGGTCCGCGGTCAATAAAACCCGCTCCCGTCTGGGAGATATGTGTGTTTTATGCGCGCGGATGTGTCTTGCATCCGTGCTTTTTTGTTCTCGGAGCGATCGCTCCCGATGCAACCAATGGAGGTGTGTTCGTATCGCAACTGCAAACTATCAGATCAACGAAGAGATCCGCGATAAGGAAGTCCGCGTCATCGGCGCTGACGGCGCTCAGCTGGGCATCATGTCCTCGGCCGCTGCGCTGGAGATCGCCGAGGGGAAGGACCTTGACCTCGTGAAGATCGCTCCGGGTTCCAACCCGCCGGTCTGCAAGATCATGGACTACGGCAAGTACCGTTTCGAGCAGGCCAAGCGCGAGAAGGAAGCCAGAAAAAATCAGCACGTGATCGAAGTCAAGGAGATCCGCATGTCGCCCGGCATCGGCGAGAACGACTTCAACACCAAGCTGAAAAACGGCCAGAAGTTCCTGCAGGGCGGCGACCGCCTGAAGGTGACGATCCGCTTCCGCGGCCGTGAAATGGCGCACACCAATATCGGTGAACAGCTCCTGCGTGACTTTGCCGCCAAGTGCGCGGACATTGCCAACCTCGACAAGCAGCCCAAGCTGGAGGGACGCAATATGTCCATGTTCCTGTCGCCAAAGCCGCAGAACACCAATAATAAGAAGTAAGCAAACCAAGGAAGGAGAAAATACAATGCCCAAACTGAAATCTCACAGTGGCGCGAAGAAGAGATTCAATCTCACCAAGAACGGCAAGGTCAAGCGTGCCCATGCGTTCAAGAGCCACATTCTTACCAAGAAGGATACCAAGCGCTGCCGTCGTCTGCGTTCCACCACTTATGCGGATGCGACTACCGAAGCGACCATCAGAAAAATGATTCCTTATAAATAAGGATTGACCGCACAATAGGAGGAAACAACAATGGCAAGAGTTAAGGGCGCGATGATGACGCGCAAACATAGAAAAAAGATCCTCGGCCTGGCCAAGGGCTACTGGGGCAACAAGTCCCGCCACTATAAGATGGCCAACCAGCAGATGATGAAGTCCGGCCGCTACGCTTACGTCGGCCGCAAGCAGAAGAAGAGAGACTTCCGTCAGCTGTGGATCACCCGTATCAGCGCCGGCTGCAAAGCCAACGGCATGAATTACTCCACCTTTATGCACGGCCTGAAGCTGGCCGGCATCGACATGAACCGCAAGATGCTCTCCGAGACTGCGATCCATGACCCCGCTGCGTTCACCGCTCTGTGCGAGCAGGCGAAGGCTGCCCTGAACTGAGTTTCCAAGTTAAAAACCCCGCCATCCGACTGGATGGCGGGGTTTTTGTATGTTCTTCAGTCGACCTGCCGCGCCACGACCAGAAAGCGGCCGTTCGCCGTGTGGTAGGCACAGGTGGACAGCGTGAGCAGCCGGTCGCCGGGCTGGATCGTGATGCCGGTGTCATAGCACCGGTTTTGTTCGATAAACGTGCAGTACTGCGCAAACTGCTCCGGGTCCGTGCCGATGCAGTCATAATATCGAAAGGCGTCAGAGCCCTCAGCGGGGATTTCCGTTTCGATCGCGGCCACGACCTCATACGAATGGGAGGCGTAGAGCGTGTCAAACTGCACGATCGGGTGCGCAGCGCGAAATGCCGCATCCTTGTAGGAGATCAGCGAGCCGAACATGCTGCCGTCTTTCATGTGGTGTCCGTAGATGAGGATGTTGTCCGCCGTGCGCACATCGCAGTTTTCGGCGACATACAGCGTGCCGCGGTACGACCACTTGCCGTAGAAGTCCATGTGCAGGTACTTGCCCGGCGTGTCGGGGGCAAACATGACGACGTTGTTGATGTTGGTGCCGTCGATCCGCAGCCAGCCGATCGTATCCGCATTGTCGGCGGCAACTGCACGCACCTGCTCCATGGCCTCCGCACTGGCTGCGTCATGCGCGGCGGCGAGCGCCTCTGCGACAGCGCGGTCGCTGCGGTCACTGTGCCAGTACCAGCCGAGCACGCCAACGCAGACCAAGAATCCGACGATGCAGACGACGCGAATCACGATGAGAACGGTTTTTTTCATACAAAACTCCTGATAAGAAAATGGGCAGTGTCATTTGACGCTGCCCATTTTAACTGCATGAGAGTGAAGATCAGGCGCCGTGGTGCTTGCTCTTCCTGCGGTTGTAGTAGGTCGCAGCGAAGGTCGCCACGAAGATCACTGCCAGCGCAATGACCAGCCAGATCAGACGTGTGTCGCCGGTCTTGGGGGTGTTCGACTTGCTGCCATCCGGATTATTGCCATCCGGATTATTGCCGTCCGGATTGTTGCCGTCCGGATTGTTGCCGTCCGGATTGTTG
>OJRH01000417.1_pt1 | contig 21133 bp, 13 predicted proteins | sample 1599131 | NCBI WGS metagenome assembly OJRH01 (sample SAMN03922527, study PRJEB24848) | human gut metagenome | isolation source: stool sample | host: Homo sapiens | place: Germany | collected 2010-05
CAACGACCCCCTGATTAACAGTCAGGTGCTCTAACCAACTGAGCTATTGAAGCAGTGTTGCGCGCCTCATTTCTGAATTGCGATGCAAAGGTAATGCCTTTTTGCGAGACGTGCAAATTTTTCGGCGAAAAAATAGCGGTAAACATAAAATTTTCTCAAAAAAACGCCCTGCGTGGCCGGATTTAGAGTATAATCAGTTAATTTTGCAGTCATGTTAGCCTGCCCTTGGCGGCAATGGCCACCCGCCGCCGTCCGGCCGGCGGGCCCGGTGCGGCAGGGCGGCAAGCTCAAAGAAGAAACCACAGAGATATAAAAATGAGAAGACGCATCGTTATCTTGCTGGCCGCATTCATGGCGGCGGCGGGCCTGCAGGCGCAGAAGTCGAGGGGCTACAACTTCGAGGTGGGCAAGAACCTCGACATATTCAACACCATCTACAAGAACCTCGACCTGATGTATGTCGACACGCTCAACCCGTCGGAGGTGATAGGCAACGGCATCAAGGCCATGCTGCGCAGCCTCGACCCCTACACCGAGTACTACCCCGAAGACAAGAACAAGGAGCTTGAGATGATGCTCACGGGCAAGTATGCCGGCATAGGCGCCGTGATACGCCAGAACCTCAAGATACAGAGCGTGGTCATCGACGAGCCCTACGAGGGCATGCCCGCTGCCGAGGTGGGCCTGCGCAAGGGCGACGAGATACTGTCGATAGACGACTCGTCGATGGTGGGCAAGACGGTGAGCTACGTCAGCGAGCGGCTGCGCGGCGAGCCCGGCACCACCTTCGCTCTGAGGGTGAGGCGCCCCACCACGGGCAAGGAGCTGACGTTCAGGGTGACGCGCCGCAACATCAAGCTGCCCGAGATACCATACTACGGCATGCGCCCCGGCGGTGTGGGCTACATCTGCCTGAACAGCTTCACCGAGGGATGCGCCAAGGACATGCGCCGCGCCTTCGTCGACCTGAAGGGGCAGGGGGCCAAGGGCCTCGTGCTCGACCTCAGGGGCAACGGCGGCGGCTCGCTGGCCGAGGCCGTTGAGATAATAAACATGTGGGTGCCCAAGGGCCGGGTGCTGGTGGAGACGCGGGGCAAGCTGCGCCAGGCCAACCGCGAGTACAAGACGCGGCTCGAGCCCGTTGACACGGTGATGCCAATAGTGGTGCTGGTCAACGGCGAGACGGCCAGCGCCAGCGAGATCACTGCCGGTTCGCTGCAAGACCTCGACCGCGGAGTGGTGCTCGGCACGCGCACCTATGGCAAGGGCCTGGTGCAGGTGCCGATGGACCTGCCATACAACGGCACGCTCAAGCTCACCACCAGCAAGTACTACATACCCAGCGGGCGGTGCATACAGGCCGTGAACTACAAGCACAGCGGCGGGGGCTACACCGAGCACATTGCCGACAGCCTGACCCACGTGTTCCACACGCTCAGCGGACGCGAGGTGCGCGACGGAGGGGGCATCATGCCCGACGTGGAGGTGAAGCCCGACACGCTGCCCAACATCGTGTTCTACCTCGATAGGGCCGACTCGTCGGAGGTGATGCTCGACTATGTGGTCGACTACATTGCCGCCCACCCGTCGATAGCCCCGGCGGGCGAGTTCAGGCTGTCCGACGCCGACTTTGCCGACTTCAAGCGGCGGGTGGTGGCGAGCGGCTTCACCTACGACCCCATGAGCAGCAAGAAGCTCGACGAGCTCGAGAAGCTGGCGCGCTTCGAGGGCTACTACGACGATGCCCGCGCCGAGTTCGACAGCCTGCGCGCCAAGCTCAACCACAACGTGGAGCGCGACCTGGAGCGCCACAAGGACGACATACGCCAGCTCATCGAGCAAGACATAGTGGCCGCCTACTACTATCAGGGCGGGGCCATGCAGCAGGCGCTGGCCCACGACAAGCAGCTCGTGGAGGCCGAGCGCATACTGGCCGACAGCCGGAAATACCGCTCGCTGCTCGAGCCCAAGCCGGCCGCCGGCCCAGCCGAGGGCGCCGAGGGGGCGCAGGCGCGCTGAGCCCGGCCCTGCACCGTAGGAAGCAATGCGCCTTGCTTGTTTGGCGGCCGCGGCCCCAGGGCGATGCGGCAGGGCCCTTGCCGCTGGCCATGCCGTTTGGCGGCTCGGCCCGGCCCGTTTTGCAGGGCCAGACGTGCCGTCCGGGCCCGCCGAACGGCTGTTGGCCTGCCGGTCGTTGTTTGTTGTTGCCATTTGCGCCATTGTGGGCCAAAGCAACTGGCCGCTTTTTGCCCCGGCCCTTCGTCGGCCCTTTTCCCCAGATGGCGCCCGGCAGGAGCGCTTGCCCGGGGCATAGCTGCACGATGCGGCCCGCGGGCCATGCCAGGAAAGGGTTGGCGTAGGTTTCTTGGCCATGTCGCAAAGGCCCTACGGCCGTCGGGCCGCGGGGGATGGCCCTGGCTGCGTCAGCCGGCTTCACCAGTGCTTCCGCCATGTTGCCGGCATGCTGCCGGGAGCCTTGTATAGGCGCGGCCAGCCCGCCTCCGGCAATGTGGCAGCAGGTTTGCGCGGCAGCACAACCGGGCTGGCGGCCTTGGCGTGGGGAAAGGCTGCCTCCGGCTGGCTTCAGGCGGCAAAGGCCGCCTGGGGTCAAAAACTTACATGGAACATATAGTTGTCGGGCATTATGAGCTCTTTTGCATAGAATGAGCGCATCAGGCGTGTAGTGTCAAGCACCTGCATATCGTCTGCGTAGCCCTTTATCCTTACCGTCAACAGCTCCGATTCGACGGGGGCTCCGTCTTTTTCCTTTTCCTGTATGTAACCCCGACATGCATGGTGACAGGCGCCGTGCCCTCGGCGCGTAGCACAAGGTGGCCCGACTTGGGCAATTCTCCCCAGTTCAGTAGGCATTGCCCGTCGGCGAAAGCCATCTTGTCGTTGCCATTTTCCAAATAAATTGGTTTGCCGTTGTCGGTATGGGCCGAAAATGAAACCCACGGATAGATTTCGTCTTGGTTCCCCTCAAGAAACACTTCTACCTTTTTCCTGACGTGTTCGTCTTCGACGTCGGGAAAGGGGTCATTCTTGTAGCAACCTTGCAGCAAGAGGGCTATGGCGCACCCGATGAACAAATGATATATTCTCATGCTTTTTCGAGATTAATGGTTTCCGGCTTAAATTTAGCGATTAATGTCGAAGGTAATGGATGTTGCAGCCCGGATTTTTGGCAGGCAAGAGTTTCCGTGCAGCTTTGCCTCCGGTTGTGATAATCTGGCGTAGCCCGGTTGCGCTTGCCCGTCGCCCTGTGGTGCCGCCTGCTGCGGGTTGCTATGTCGGCAACGCTTGGGCTGTCAGGCCGGTAGGCGTGAGCGCCTGATGCCGGATTGCTTGTGCTTGCGCCCGCCCGCAGGGCGCAAGCAAGGGCGGCCCCCGGCAATGGCCGGCGGGGCTGACAGGCAGGGTGCGGCAGAGGGCAAGTTGTTGCCTACGTCCGATTTTCTATGGCAAAAGTCAGAGGGCGGCCCGACATGTTGAAAGAATCATGCCCGCATGACGGTTTTTTGAGGGAAAAACATTATATTTGCAAATGAATGGGCCGCCGCCCACAGCCGTGGCGCAACAGGCCACGGCAGCGCAAGCCCGGCCGCACGTCCACAGCCGGCCCCGCCGGGGCATGTGCCCTGTGCAGGCAGGGCGCGGCCGGCAGCCAACATTTGTCTAACTTAAAACAAAAGCAAAGCAATGGAAGAAATCAAAGTGACCTACAGCGGCAACATCAAGACCACGGCCGCCAAGGGCGGTTCGCAGATAACGACCGCCACCGACAACTCGCCCGAGAGCCGCACTGCCGGCACCACGTTCACACCCGTAGACATGCTTGTAAACTCGCTCGGGGCCTGCATGCTCTCGATGATGGGGGCCACGGCCGCCCGCAAGGGCATCGACATTGGCCTGCCCACGGCGACGATGACCTACGACACCGACCCCGCCACCCACCGCGTGACGGCAATAAAGGTGGTGTTCGACGTTGACGGCTCAAACCTCTCGGAGGCCGACCGCAAGGTGATAATGGGCGCAGCCAAGGCATGCCCCGTGGCCGCCAGCCTGAGCGAGTCTATTGCCAAGGAACTGGTGTTCAACTTCTGAGCCACCCGGCGCGGGCCGCGCAATAAAGTGGCGGCATATTTGCCCGTTCGGTTTTTTTGTGCTACCTTTGCATAAGACAAAGCTGCACTCGGCAATTTGCAATGTGATTGCATTGCCCTCGTTTGCGATGTCTTTGCATAAGACAAAGCTGCACTCGGCAATTTGCAATGTATTTGCATTGAGCCCGTTTGCAATGTCTTTGCATAAGACAAAGCTGCACCCGGCAATTTGCAATGTGATTGCATTGCCCTCGTTTGCGATGTCTTTGCATAAGACAAAGCTGCACTCGGCAATTTGCAATGTATTTGCATTGAGCCCGTTTGCAATGTCTTTGCATAAGACAAAGCTGCACCCGGCAATTTGCAATGTGATTGCATCGAGCCCGTTTGCGACGGCTTTGCATAAGTAACAACACAAAATGATATTACAACAATGGGAAAAGTAATCCTTACGGGCGACCGCCCCACCGGCAAGCTGCACCTGGGCCACTACGTGGGCTCGCTCAGACGCCGCGTACAACTGCAAGATGAGGGCAACTACGACAAGATGTTTGTCTTCATGGCCGACGTGCAGGCCCTAACCGACAACGCCGACAACCCCGAGAAAATACGCCAGAACATCATAGAGGTGGCCCTCGACTACCTTGCCGCCGGGCTCGACCCCGCCAAGTGCACGCTCTTCGTGCAGAGCCAGGTGGCCGAACTGGCCGAGCTCACCACCTATCTGATGAACCTCATCACCGTGTCGCGCGTGCAGCGCAACCCCACGGTGAAGACCGAGATCAAGATGCGCAACTTCGAGGCCAACATACCGCTTGGCTTCTTCTGCTACCCGGTGAGCCAGGCTGCCGACATAACGCTCTTCAAGGCCACCACCGTGCCCGCCGGCGAAGACCAGGAGCCCATGCTCGAGGTGACGCGCGAGCTCGTCAGGAGGTTCAACCAGACCTACGGCGAGGTGCTCGTGGAGCCCGAGATAATGCTGCCCGAAAACGCCACGGCGCGCCGCCTGCCCGGCACCGACGGCAAGGAGAAGATGAGCAAGAGCCTTGGCAACTGCATCTACCTGAGCGACTCGGCCGACGAGGTGTGGCAGAAGGTGCGCTCGATGTACACCGACCCCAACCACCTCAACGTGAGCGACCCGGGCACGGTGGAGGGCAACGCCGTGTTCACCTACCTCGACGCCTTCTGCACCGATGCCGACTTCGCCGAGTTCTGGCCCGAATACGCCTGCCTCGACGAGCTCAAGGACCACTACCGCCGCGGGGGGCTGGGCGACATGAAGTGCAAGAAGTTCCTATACTCGGTGCTCGAGAAGACGCTCGCCCCAATGCGTGAGCGCCGCCACGGGTTCGAGCAGGACATACCCGCCATCTACGACATGCTGCGCCAAGGCACCGAGCGCGCCCGCGAGACCGCAGCCCAGACCATGGACGAGGTGCGCCGGGCCATGCGCATCAACTATTTCGACGACGCCGAGCTCATACGCTCGCAAGCCGAGAAATACCGCGCCAAGTGAGCCACAGCGGCCGCCGGCCCCGGCGTAGGCGGCCGTAGCCTGCCCCATGTGCGGCCGGAAAAGGCCCAGGCCCGGCAGGACGGGGCCGTTACGGCGTTCACCGTTGAGGCGGGCCCGCAGTGCAGACGGCACTGCGGGCCCGCTTTGCGTGATGGCGGCAGCCACGGGGTGCGGCCCGGCAGCGCGGGGATGGCATGGCCGGCGGGCGGCCGGGCGTCGGCTTGCTTGGCGGCATTGTTGCGCCATGGCTCCGAAAAGGCCATCGGGATGAGGCAAAAATACTTTTCGGAAAAAGTTTGAATGGGTTCATTGTTTGACAGCATTAGGATGCTTCGCTGTTCATCTTTGCTTTCTTTTGATGGTTTGGCATTTGCGTTTGGCCATCTCTTCGGCAAATGCCTGTTCGCCATGTTCCTTGATGAAGCGGATGCAGGCTGGACGGTCAGAATTGAACAGGAATGCGAAAACCTTGCCTATCCGGTTGGAAAACAATTTGCATTCCCCAACGTCATGGTGACATTCAGCGCAAGTGTTCAACTTGTTTTCTTGGCAGCATGAGCGTATCTTGCACCAAGCCGCCTTTTCATTTTGTTTGCATCCCGGGCATTTCTCCGCCAAGAATTTACGGCAGGCTCCGCAATAAAGACCGCAAGCGGCTATGTTCTGGGTGTCAGGTGCGATGGTTTTCATGTGCATCAGATGTTGGAGTGTGCAAATTCGCCATTTATCCAAAAGGTGGCTTCCGTGCCAATGAAATGCAGAAGCACGTAGTTGGGGTCGTCCGGCCCGCCGGTGAAATGGTGGATGAACCACTCCTGCCACATGTCCTTGCGGATGGCATCGTCCGTGACTACTTCTACCGTGCCGCGCAGGGCAACGCCATCCCCGTAATGGTCGTAACAAAGCCCGGCCTTGTTGTTTGCCTTGAAGTCGGTTGCCTTTACGGAGTCTGCACTTGTCGCCATCCAAACCTCATGGAAACCCTTCGCGCCAATCTTTGACATCTGCACCGGGCGGGGATAGCCATTGGCATCAATGGAAGCGACGGTCACGTTATCGCATTGCGAAAGCAAGTGGGTTGCCTTTTCCGACAGCGGCCGTTCATCTTTCACTTTCCACCGTTTCAATTGCGGAAAGTGTTGGAGCATTTGTTCTTTCGCTTGTATGGGAGTCAACTTACAACCGGCCTGAACATTCCATTGGCCTAAGAATTGAAGGCAGAACTCTATCATCTGCCCCATCGTGAAATCCTGGGTAAACGCACCGTCCTTGTAGCAATACATGCAATAATCCTCGCTATGGCCACCATCGGCATTAGCGCCGACGGCCGACAAAAGGAGACAGAAAGCATGTACAAATACACCATAGTGAGCGAAGACGCCCCACACGAGGGCACATGGCTGGCATGGCCCCACCACCACACCTACGGCACCGCCTACCGCGACTCGATAGAGCCCGTATGGGTGGCCATGGCCGCGGCGCTGTCGGGCGGCGAGCGCGTGCACATCATTGCCTACGACGAGACCGAGCACAGGCGCATAGCCCGCAAGCTCGAGGGCAGCGGGGCCGACATGGCCGCCATCGACTTTGTGGCCGTGCCCACTGACGACGTGTGGATAAGAGACACCGGCCCGGTGTTCGTCTGCGACAGCAGCGGCAGGCAGGCCGTGGTCGACTTCGCCTTCGACGGGTGGGGGCGCAAGGCACCCCACAGCCTCGACAACGCCGTGCCGCGCCGCGTGGCCGCCATCAAGGGCCTGCCGCTGTGCGACGCGTCGGACGTGGTGATTGAAGGCGGGGCGGTCGAGACCGACGGCGCCGGCACGCTCATGGCCTGCGAGAGCTCGGTGGTAAGCCCGGGCCGCAACAGGGGGCTCGCCAAGGAATATGTGGAGAGGCGGCTGCGCCAGTGCCTGGGCGTGAGCAACTTCATCTGGCTCAAGGGCGCCATAGGCGAGGACATCACCGACGCCCACATCGACGGCATTGCACGCTTCTACGACTCGCACACCATCATAGCCGTGGCGCGCAACGACTTTGCCGACCTCTATGAGGGCATAGACATGGCCGACTACGACGTCATTGCCTCGGCCCGCAATGCCGACGGCGAGCCTTACCGCGTGGTGCAGATGCCGCTCACGCGCAAAAACGTCAGGGGGCTGGGCTACAAGGGCTCTTACCTCAACTTCTACGTGGGCAACACCGTGGTGCTAATGCCGGCCTATGGCGATGCCAACGACAGCGTGGCCGTGCGCATGCTCACCGAGCTATATCCCGGCCGGAGGGTGGTGCCCATCGACGTCACCAAGCTATACAAGCATGGCGGCATGCTGCATTGCGTCACGCGGCAGCAGCCCGCCGCACGGCAATGACCCGCCGCACGGCATTGCGGGCCGGGCCGCAGCGGCGCCGTAGCGGCGGCCTTGTGTCGGCCTTGGGGCGGGGCGTAGGCCCGTGGCGCCCACAGCGACATGTGCGTCAGCCCTTACGGCACCGGGGCATGGGCGCTTTGGGCCATGGCGGCCTGTTGGGTTAAAAAGTGTTTCGCTCCCGGTGTTGTTTCAGCATTTAGCACCCGAAAGCCTAAAAATAAGTTAAATGCCTTTCTTTCCGTGCAAGTATTCTTCTTCTGTTTGTTATTATGGTTGAGTACTCACAAACAAACTTAACTTATAAACAGAATAAAAATAGACTTCAAAATGAATAGAAAGAAAGTATACAGTGCGATTTTCGCTATGTCTTTATGCCTCTGCGGCTCAATGTTCGTGGCTTGTGACGATGACGACAACAACACCGGCGGTGGCGACGTGCTCACGGCCGGCGCCGTGGTGGGTGAATATCCCGACGCCGTCATGACAGCCGGCGAGGCCGACACCACCGTGACCGTGACCGTGGGCGCCGACTCGGTGAGCATAGCCGATTTCCCCGTCGACGGCATTGTGGCCGCCGTGGTGCCTGCCGAGCAGCTCTCAGAGGCCCTGGCTTCGGTGGGAAGCGTGCCTTTCTCAGCCTCTTACAAGGGCAGCGTCGTTGGCAACAAGGTGGCCATGACCGTCTCGGCCGACTCGCTGCTCTTCAACACCACAGCCGATGGCCAGGAGCACACGGTGAAGGTGGGCTTCACCCAGCCGGCCTCCGGCGAATACTCCGGCGCCGACAGCACCCTGACAATGAAGGTAGAGGCTGCCACCGTTATATTCGACGGCGACACGCTCACCGACTTTGCCCCGATTGAGTATGAGCTCAAGCCTGCCCACAAGGCCGTCGTGGCCCACAATTGAGCCTCTGAGGCAGTAAGTTGTTCCAAATCCTTTTTCAAATCCAATCGGTAGATAGAGTTCCGACGGATTCATTCTATTGTTGAGCAGATGGGCTGCCGCCGTTGCCAAGGCGCGGCGTGATGCACCGAGGCAGTGCGGCAGCCGTGACGCCCGCAAGCGAATGCAACCATGTGGAGGCATGATACAAAGGCCGAGCCGGCCATGAGGCGGCCTGATGTACTATTGGGATTCAATCATGGCATGACCAGCGGAGAGCCGCGCCGGCAGGGCGCACGGGCTCTCCGCTTTTTTTCGTCCTTACAGCTGCAGGGGCTGGCGAGCGTTGTTTTTGCGGGACACTCGATAAAGATAGGGGCTTTTTAGGAGTTATTCTTTTTAGGAGTACAGGAGTACAGGAGTACAGACAATAGTTTTTGTGTATAATGAGTTAGAGGGAGGTAGAAGGAGTTACAAGGAGTTAGAGGACAATGGCATTGACTATCTCTTCCTGCAACGCGTTCCCCATGACCCCAGGGGGCCGTGTTCCCAAAACTATTGTCTTAACTCTGAACAAAGAGTTAAAAATTAAAAGAGCTTCCAAAACTATTGTCTGTACTCCTGTACTCCTGAACTCCTAAAAAGAATAACTCCTAAAAAGCCCCTGGATTTATCTGGTGAGCCGTTTTTGCGCCATTCCCTTTTGCCAACCGAATTATTTTCTTACCTTTGCATAGGATAAGCCGCACACGGCAACAGGCAAGCCAGCTTGCACTGCACTCGCTTGCGTTGCCCAGGCGGCAGGCCGCCTGGGCGCGGGCTATACCCCGGGGGCGGCCAGCGCCCACTATGCACTGACAACAGAAACAATAACTAAATAGTGATGAATTTACGTAAACACCTGGCAGCCGCGGCCCTGGCCGCGCTGCTGGCTGCCGTTCCGGCCACCGCCGGCGCGGCCCGGGGCGGTACGTTTGCCGCCGGCGACAAGACTTTCGTGCTCAATGGCAAGCCTTTCGTGGTCAAGGCCGCCGAGCTGCACTACCCACGCATACCGCGACCCTACTGGGAGCACCGCATACGCATGTGCCGGGCGCTGGGCATGAACACCATCTGCCTCTACGTGTTCTGGAACATACACGAGCAGCGCGAGGGACAATTCGACTTCACGGGGCAGAACGACATTGCAGAGTTCTGCCGGCTGGCACAGAAAAACGGCATGTACGTCATCGTGCGCCCCGGCCCATACGTGTGCGCCGAGTGGGAGATGGGAGGGCTGCCATGGTGGCTGCTCAAGAAGCCGGGCATACGCCTGCGCGAGCAAGACCCCTACTTCATGCAGCGCGTGGGACTGTTCATGCGCAAGGTGGGCGAGCAGCTCGCGCCGCTAACCATACAGCGCGGAGGCCCCATCATCATGGTGCAGGTAGAGAATGAGTATGGCTCTTACGGCGAAGACAAGCCGTACGTGGCCGCCATACGCGACACCGTGCGTGCCGCGGGCTTTGCCGACGTGGCGCTGTTCCAGTGCGACTGGGCCAGCAACTTCACCAAGAACGGGCTCGACGACCTTGTCTGGACGATGAACTTCGGCACCGGGGCCAACATCGACGACCAGTTCCGCCGGCTGCGGCAGCTGCGCCCCTCGTCGCCGCTGATGTGCTCCGAATACTGGAGCGGGTGGTTCGACAAGTGGGGCGCGCGCCACGAGACGCGACCGGCCGACAAGATGGTGGCCGGCATCGACGAGATGCTGTCAAAGGGAATATCGTTCTCGCTCTACATGACCCACGGCGGCACGTCGTTCGGCCACTGGGCCGGGGCCAACTCGCCCGGCTTCCAGCCCGACGTGACGTCCTACGACTACGACGCGCCAATCAACGAATACGGCATGCCCACGCCCAAGTACTACGAGCTGCGCGAGGTGATGCAGAAGCATAGCGACAAGCCGCTGCCGGCAGTGCCCAAGCCCGCCGCCCGGCTGATAAGCATACCCGAGTTTGAACTGGCCGACTTCGAGCCGCTCATGACCGGGGCCGACAGCCTGGCACAGAGCCGCGAGCCGCTCACCTTCGAGCAGATGGACATGGGATGGGGCACAATGAACTACAGCACCGAGCTGCCCGAGATACCCGTGAGGAGCGTGCTCACCATCGACGAGGCACACGACTACGCACAGGTGTTCGTCGACCGCGAGTACATAGGCACCATCGACCGCGTGCAGCGCCAGCGCTCGCTCACACTGCCCCCCGTGAAGAAAGGGCAGACGCTGGCCATACTCGTAGAGGGCATGGGCCGCATCAACTTCGGCCGCGCCATCAACGACCCCAAGGGCATCACCGGCCCCGTAGCGCTGCGGGCCGAGATTGGCGGCGACGAGGTGCAGTGGACCCTGCGCGACTGGGTCTGCGAGCGCATACCCGACACCTACGCCAACGCCCTGCGCGCCGTTGACAACCGCATACACAAGGACGTCGAGGTGATGTCTTACCCCAAGGGCCGCCGCGGATACTACCGGGGCTACTTCACGCTCGGAAAGACCGGCGACACCTTTCTCGACATGCAGGCCTTCGGTAAGGGCCTTGTCTACGTCAACGGCCACGCCATAGGCCGCTACTGGAACATCGGCCCGCAGCAGACGCTCTACGTGCCGGGCTGCTGGCTCAAGAAGGGCCGCAACGAGGTGATAGTGCTCGACGTCATCGGCCCAGCGGGCAAGGCCGTGTGCTCCGGCCGCGCCGAGCCTGAGCTCGACAAGCTCAACATCACCAGCCCCGCCACCCACCGCAAGCCCGGCGAGACGCTCGACACCAAGGCGCTGCCACTGGCCGCGCAAGGTTCGTTCGCCCCCGGCAACGGATGGCAGACAGTGAGGCTCAGCGCCCCCGCCAAAGGGCGCTACGTGGCCATAGAGGGGCTCAACGCCCACGACGGCAAGCAGCTGGCAGCCATAGCCGAGCTCTATGTGCTCGACGCCCAGGGCAAGCGCCTCAGCCGCGAGCCATGGACCATAAGGTATGCCGACAGCGAAGACGTAGCCGGAGGCAACTACATGGCCGACAAGGTGTTCGACCTGCAGGAGTCTACCTACTGGCAGACCGACCGCAAGGCATCCTACCCCCACGTCGTAGTCATCGACCTCGGCTCCGAGCAGACCGTCACCGCCGTGGAATACCTGCCCCGCGCCGAGCAGGGCGCGCCCGCCGGCCTGAAGGACTACCGCATATACGTCTACTGACGCCCTCTGGGCCAGGGCCCCGCCGCCGGCCAACCCCATCGCTGGCTTGGTGGCTCCGGCCTCCGGCCCGGCAGGCAATGCAGTTGCGCCCCGCGAAGCATTTGTTTCGCGGGGCGCATCGCATCATCCAAGCCTTGCTCCATGCCATGAAGCCGTTTGTTATAAACTAAATTCCCGTAGTAAACTTTTGCCATGTGGTTTATATTCACTGCCTTTACGGCGTAATGCTTTTGAAGAAAGGGAATTATGAAAGCAAGTAATTCAAGCCTGGAGCTTTCCGTAAGGTGCGGGAAGGCTACCGATGGGGCAGGGAAACTGAGGGCACTGTGCAAGGAGGAAGCAAGGAGGCTGGCCGAAACGCTGTCTTTCCCACCGCATCAGGCTGCAATGTCTGTGGCGTTTTGGACTACCGACGAGCCGTCAGACCTAATTTGCGTGGGCAATTTCGCCAAAGGCGAGGGCGGCGCGGTGACTTACGGTTTGGACTTCTCGCAGACCACCTTGTGGCATTTCTGCTTTTTTGAACATGCCGAGGCAGCCTTGCCCTGTTGTGGATGAGGCTGCCCCAGCTGTTCTTTGCGCCCTGACGGTGGTCTCCAGCGCGCCGCATCCGCCTGTGGCGTGCTGCGCTGTTGGTGGCTCCCCGCCTGTGGCGGCCATCGGGATTGCCGGCCGCAAAGACACCTTTTCTTGCGCTTGCGCCAAACATGCCCCCTTGGCCTTCATGCCACGGCCTTGCAGCCCCTGCCGTATTGCAGTTCCGTACGGCCCGTGCGGCACTGCAATACGGCCCTTCCGGCAGCCTTCCGGCGTGGGCGCGGGGCAGTTATGAATATGGAAAAAGGCGGCGACAGCCTCAGTGCTGTCACCGCCTTTGGTGTGTTGCGTGGCGCTTGGGGAAAGCCGTGCTGTTATCCTTGCGCCTGCCATGTGTTTACCTGGCAACCTCCTTGCGCACCTGTCCGTCGGTGGTGCGTATGATGACGATGCCCTTTGTGGCCTTGCCCGTGCGCCGGCCGCCGAGGTCGTGGCGGCTCTCGGTGGTGGTGGCCGGTGCTGCCGGGCCTCCGATGGCCGAGGCTATGTCGAACGGTATGCAAACAAACTCGGTCTTGCCGCGCTGCGTTGCGCTGACCACTATCTCGGTGCGGCCCTCGGCCCCGTCGGGCAGCGAGAGGCGACCGTCGGCCGTCAGCGTCACGCCGTCGTACTTGCTGTCGTATGGCGCGTCGGGCAGTGCGTAGGCAATGGTGCCCTCGTTGGCGCTGAATGAGAAGAAGGGCGACGCGTCGACGCTCCGTTCGGCCTGCGTGGCGGCGCGTGTCACCTTGCGCTCGCCGTTGAGGTCGTCGAGGCAGAAGTATGCCGGAGTGTTGAGGTAGCCTCCGCTCTTGTCGCTGCCGTCGATGGTGAAGTCGACCTTCACCACGCGCCCGAGGCTGCGCAGGTCAACCCACTGCCACGTGTCGAGGTAGTAGTGGTCGGCTGCCGATGCCTGGGTGTAGTCGGCCAGGTAGTGCTCTACCGTTACCACCGAGCCGTCGGCGTGCGTGCCTGTGAGCAGCACCTTGAGGTAAGAGCCGTCGGTGAAGGGCTTGGCATAGCTGTCGCCGTTGACTATCGAGCTCACTGCGTAGGCGTTGTTTGTGATGTACATGCCCCTGATGGTGTCGCCCTCGGCGTTGTTGAGCACTCTTATCGTGCCGTTGCCGTAGGCCACGGCGTAGTTGGCCGAGCCGTCGTGGCCGCTGCCCACGGCCGAGTTGTACTGGTCGTCGAGCGTCTTGAAGCTTGTCGACGTGCGGTTGGAGTAGGCGAATCCCGACCATGAGCCGTAGTCGAGGCTGTAGTTGTTGCTGAAGGCATACGACCCGCTGACGAACGAGCCCGCCATCTGCCTGTCGAAGTATGTGCCCGTCACCTCTTCGCCCTTGGTGTCGGGGCCGGCCCATGCGCTCTCGGCGGCCAGCCACAGGTTGTCCATTGTTGCGGCCACGGCCTTGCCCGTCACGATGACGCGGCAGGTGTCGCTGGCCTGCTTGCCGTTGGCGTCGGTCACGGTGACGTAGTACAGGTCGCACTCCGATGGCGTGTAGCCCACCGTTGCCACGTCAATCTCGTCGAGCGTCGTGGTTGCTATCTGCTCGTGCCGGCCGTTGGTCCATGTCAGTGTGAACGGAGCTGTGCCGTCGGTGACGTAGGCCGTGAGCGTGGCCTCGGTGCCGGCCTCTACCGTGCATCCCTCGGCCACCACGCCGGTGTTGGGCGCTTCTACAATGGCTTCGCCCGTAGCCACAAACGGCTTGCCGGCCACCACGTTGCCTGCCGTGCCCCTCAGGCTCACGGCCATGGCGTAGGCCACGTAGCGCGAGCCGGTGGTCAGTGTGTCGGTTGAGGCCGCTGCCTCGCGCCCTGCGTAGAGCGTGAGCTTGGTGCAGCCCTCGGCTGTCATCTCGGCGGGCGTGGGTGCCGGTGCCGATTCGGGCCTCACGGTGATGTATGCGGTGGCGGCGATGTCGGTCTTCACGGCGATGATGGCGCTCGTGTCGGTCGTGGCTGCCACTGCGGGGTAGCCTTCGGCCATGGCCGGTGCGGCATCCTGCGCGTTGTACTCGTAGGCCCCGATGGTGGGTTGCTGTGCCCTTGGCTTGCCGTTGATGTCGGTGGTCACGGCCTGCAGCGGCACGGCAGTGAGCAGGTTGCCGCCGGCGGCCGGTTCGAGAATCACGTCGGAGAGGAATGCCACGCTGTCGGCCACTCCCCCTGTCTCGCCGCTAAGCTCCTGCCATCCGTCGGGTGTGGCTATGTCGGCCCTGTTGTAGGCAAACACCTTGCCCGATGTGAAGGCGGCGTTGCTCCTGAATGCTATGTTCTTGGCGGCGTCGGCGTTGTACAGCCTGTATGCGTAGCCCTTGGTGTGGTTCTGCAGAATGTTGTTGGCCACGGTCACGTCGGCCGTCATGGTGGCGTTTATCCACAGCGCTGCGCCCACGTTGGTGCCGGTGGCCAGCACGGTGTTGTGTGCCACGATGACGTGCTCGCCGGCCGAGCCCAGCTTTATTCCGGCGCTCGATGCGTTGTTGCCCTTCACCTTGATTTCGTTGTTGGCTATGATTACGGGTGCCTCGGGCGTTCCGGTGAGCTTGCGCGGGTTGATGGCTATTGCTCCTCCGGGCGTGGCCAGGTCGAAGATGTTGCCCTCGATGACCATGCTCTCGGGGTGTGCGTCGCGCAGCTGCCCGTCGAAGCCCTGGAAGCCGCTTGCCGTCGACACCGTGTTCTCAATGCGGTTGCGGCGTATCTTGGCCCCGAGCTCGTCCATCGCGTAGATGGCCTTTGAGCCCTGGTTGCGCAGGGTGTTGCCCTCTATCACGCCGCCCCTTTCCTTTGGCAGCCTCACTGTCGACGTTCCGCCCATGCGTACGCCTATGTATCCGCCCTCGAGCAGGCAGTTGGCCACGGTGAGGTAGTCGTTGTTGCAGTTGGCCTCGTCCCTGGCGTAGGTGTATACCAGGTTGATGTTCTGGCTGTAGGTGGTTGTCGTCTCGGCGTGGATGTAGCAGCTGTCGATGGTGACGTGGCGGCTTGCGCCCTTGACGAAGGCGATGCCGGGGTACGTTAGGTCGGTTGTGGTCATTTCGATGCCCCTCACCGTCACGTAGTCGGCCCCGTCGATGGTGAGCACGCCGTACTCGCGGTTCATCTTGTCGTCGCTGTATCCCGGGTCGGAATACTGGTTGTGGTATAGCTTGACGTCGTTGTAGTTGCCCGTTTCGCTCTGTATTGTCACCGTGTTGCGCTCCGACGTGCCCGGTATGTAGGGCACTCTGACCACCTCGTTGTATATGCCTCGGGCAATGCTTATGTTGACTGGGCCCTCTATGCCGCCGGCAATGGCGTCGACGGCAGCCTGTATGGTGGGATACTGCCTGCCCTGGCCCACGGTGAGCGTGCCGCTGGCCCCGTCGCGCACGGCCGTTGTCGCCGTGAGCCCGGTTGCGGGCCTGTTCTGGCCGAGGCTTGTGGCCACGTTGTCGAGCGTCATGCTGACTGGCGTGCCCGTGGCGGCTTCGGTCGCGATGGCAGCTGCCACCCAGAAGCGGTAGGTGCCCGCGGCGGTTATGGTGTAGTTGCCCGTCACGTCGAACGGTGCGGCCTGTGCCCTTCCGAACACTGTGAACGGCGCGAAGTTGCCTATGGTGTCGGTGGTGTATACCGTCACCTGCGACAGTGCCTCGGCCCCGGTGGCTCTGAGCGCCATCGAGTTGATGTCCACCTGTCCGTAGTCGCCCTCGACGTCAACGTCGACGCGCATCATCAGCACGTCGTCCTGGCCTCTCGTGACGGCCTCGGGGGCAATGATGGCGGTGTTGACCGATGCCACCCCGAGCGCCTTCCTCATGTACGACACCGCCTCGATGGCAAAGCCGTCGGGGGCCGAGTAGCCGCTGCGCACCACGTAGCGCACCGTCAGCTTGCCGCTTGGCGCCGTCGACACGATGTCGGCCGGCAGCTTGTCGTAGCACTGCATGGCGAGCATCAGGCTGTCTTTGTCGGTGGTGGAGCCGGCATACACGTAGAGGGTGTCGGTGCAGTTGAGGTCGGCCGCCTTCACTTTCAGCTTCACCGACTCGCCCTGCACTGCGGGCGCAAACGTCACCTTGCCGTCGAACTTCATCGACGCAGGCTCGTTTTCGCCGCCGTCGTCGTATACCATGAGGCTCGTTGCCGCCTTGAGCTTCACCTCGCCGTTGTCGCCCTGCTGCAGCAACAGCATGTCTTTCACCGTGCGCGAGCCGTCGGGGTCGCCTGCGGCCACCTCGGTCTGCTTGCCCCCGGCGGTGACGGCTGTTACTGCCGCGTCGATGTTGTCGCCGGCCTTGGCCGCGTCGCCCAGGTCTACGCACAGGCGGAAGAAGTTGTTGCCTTCGGCCAGCTGCACCGGTTCGTCAAGCCTTATCACCATGGTCTCGCTGCCTGTGGCGGGCTGTGCCGAGCCGGCCGGTGCCGCGTCGGGGGCGGGGTTGGCGTCGGCGTGGCCCACATAGTATAGGCTTGCCTTGGCTATGGCTGCCCCGCAGCCCTTGGTGTCGATGGTCACGGCCTCGAGGGCCTTGGCCTGCTGGTCGCCCTTGGCCACCACGTTGATGGTGAGCAGCGCCTGTGCCGTTGCCCCCGACGGCATGATGTCGGTAGTGGTTTGTGTCACCTCGACCTTGTCTATGTCCATGGGTTGCGACTTGTATTCGCTCACCGTGGCCTTGAAGCCGGTGGCTGTGTAGTACAGTGTGCCGTCGGTGGGCGAGAACACCACCGTGAGCGAGCCGTCGGCGGCTGTGGAGCGCAGCGCCCGCCCGGGGCCCTTCTGCTTGTCGTCGAGGTTGTCGAGCTTCCAGAGCAGTTCGCCCTTGGTTCCCTGTCCGCTGTATACGCGGAAGTCGGCCTTCACCCCGTAGGATGCAGAGGCATAGTAGAGGTCGAACGCCGAGAAGTCTATCTGGCACACGTTGCCCTCGTGCATGGGCACGAACACGTTGGTGCGCACGTCGTCCCCGGCCTCGTAGTTCTCGGAGTATTCGCTCCTTGGCTTGGTGCGCAGCTCCAGGCTGCCGTTCACGGCCTTGGTCACCGTGCCCTGCCCGGCGTGTGAGTATACTATGTTCTCAACCTTGCGGTCGCCCTCGGGGTTGCCTTCGGCCACGGCCTCGGCCCGTCCGTTGAGCTCTACCGTGGCGAGGGCGGCGTCGGCCGCCTGCCCGTTGGTGGCGTCGTCGGCCACGTCGCATGCCAGCCAGAAGTAGTTGTCGCCCTCGTTGAGGGTCACGCCGTCGGCGGGCTTTATGCTGAATGCGTCGGCCGTCACCTCGGTGCGGCCCACCTCATTCTTTGTCGAGAAAGCCTCGTCGGCCCCGGTGTAGTATAGCGCCGCGGCCTTGATGGTGGCGTGGGTGCCGTTGGCGTTGAAGGCGAACGTGCCGGCCTTCAGCGGCGGCTCTGTGTTGCTGGTGTGTATGTTCACCCTGAGCAGCGGCTGGCCGGTGTCGCCGGCGCACACCGTCTGGCCGGATGCCTGGCTCACTGCAATGTTGTCGGCGGTCATGGGCTGCGGCGTGAAGAGGCTCACCGTGGCCTCGAAGCCGTCGGCGGTGTAGCTCGTGCCGTTGTTGCCCAGCTCGACGGTGAGCGCCCCGTCGGCCGACGTGGAGTGTATTGTGGCCTTCTCGCCGCTCCTTACGCGCCTTATCAGCTGCGCGGGGTCGGCCGTGGCCCCGTTGTATACGTTGAGGTATTGGTAGTAGATGGTGCCTTCCGATAGTTTCACCCGGCTGAAGTCCACCTGCACCTTCTTGCCCTCGACAGTGGGCAAGAGCGTCATGGTGCCCTGGAACTTGGCCGTCACCTTGCCCTCGGGGCCGCCGTCGTCGTAGAAGGCCAGCGGCGTCTCGCCCACGTTGGCCTTGGCCTGCCCCTCGGCCATGAGCAGTATGGCGGGGTTGGCCACGGCCACGGGCGTGGCGCGCACGAATCCCGCCACTCCGCCGGGCATGGCGGCGGTGGCCACCGCCGTGACGTCAAGCTCCACCTTGGCGCCCACTTCGGCCTCGGGGTTGATGTCGGCGGCCAGCGTCAGGGCGTTGCGCCCGCCCTGCAGCGGCCTGTCGAGCGTTATGCGGTAGCTGCCGCCCGTGGCCTCGACAGAGGCTTCTATCGGCGTGGCCCCGCTGCACGAGGCCAGCTCGCCCTCGTAGACCTTGACCGATAGCGGGTCTATCATGCCCTCGTTGCGGGCCATGGTGAACGTTATCGACGTCAGCCTGTCGGCGTTGAGCACGCCCTCGGCCGTGACATACACCGAGGCCAGCGCCACGGCGGCCTTGCCCGTGGGCGACGGGGTCACCGCTGCGTACGACGAGCCGGCCCCGCTCACCTTCATGTCTTCGAGCTTGATGCAGCTCACCCGGGCCGTCCAGCCCTCGCAGGCTGCCGCATACCGCCACAGCATGCCCACCGACAGGGAGCCGTCGTCGGCGGTTGAGTAGTAGGTCTTGGCGGTGTACTTGCCGTCGAGCACCTCGATGACATCGCCCTCGGGCATGGTGCTCGACGAGGTGACCTCGGTTATCGACGATGCCCATTTGAAGGTGTTGCCGGCGTCGGGGTCGCCGTTGTATACGTACACCCGGCCGTAGTACCCGCCGTAGTCGCTCGTCACGTCGGTCTTGTCGAACGTGACCTGCACGGCCATGCCTTTCTCGGCCGGCTTGAACACCGTCAGCGACTGCGTGTTGTTGGCCGCGTTCGACTCGATGCCGGCCGTGCCCTTGGGGTCGTAGAACGTCAGTTCCTGCCCCGTCTGCACGGTCACGGTCTGCTTGCCGAACCGCGGCTGTGTCACCGTGCCGCCGGTGGCGTCCTGTCCCCATGCAGGGACTGCCGCCAGTGCCGCGACGAGTGACAGCACAAAAGAGTAGACTTTCTTTTTCATAAAAACGCTGTTTGGTTATAAAATTGATGTTGATTGTGCGTGTTGCGCGCGTGCGTCGCGTTCCGCGGGCGCTGGCCCGTGGCGCTGTCTGCATAGCGCTTGGTTGGCATGTGCCGCCGCCCCTATCCTTGAGGGGTGACAGGCAGTGTCGCAAGGCAGGTCTTCTGACTTGCCGCCCGGATTACGAACGCCTTCCCGGCAATGCCCAGTGGCTTTGTTGTTCGTTCCTGGTAAGGGCGGCTCACAGCAGCGGGACTGTCGGGGATTCTCACCCCGTTCCCTTTTAATCACTTGTGGCAGTGAACCATTGCGATTGCAAAGATAGTATAATAATTCAGAAAAAAGCCCGCCTCTGCGTTAAAAAAGCGGGGCGGGCCAAAGTGTTTCCCATTTCGGACAGTGGCTTACAGCCTCAGCCCGTCGAGCAGTTGGGTGTATGTGTCGATGGCCGATGCAATCTCGTCGAGGGCTATGTATTCGTCGGCCGAGTGCGAGCGGGCCGAGTCGCCGGGCCCGAGCTTCATCGAGGGGAACGGCATGAGGGCCTGGTCCGAGAGCGTCGGCGAGCCGAATGGCACCATGCCCATGGCCCGGCACCGCTCCACGAGCGGGTGGGCGGGGTCGATGGCCGACGAGCCCAGTCGCGTTGACCGTGGCGTCAGTTCGCTGCCCATGCCCGCGCGCAGCTCGTCGAGCAGCTCGGCGTTGGTGTACAGCTCGTTGGAGCGCACGTCGATGGTGAATCGGCACTCGTCGGGCACCACGTTGTGCTGGGTGCCGGCGCCAATCACCGTCACCGTGGCGAGCGTGGGGCCCAGCAGCGGGCTCACCCTGCCGAAGCGGTGGGAGCGCAGCCATGCTATGTCGTCGATGGCCTTGTATATGGCGTTCACCCCCTCGGCGCGGGCGGCGTGGCCCGAGCGTCCGCGGGTCACGGCGTCTACCACCATGAGCCCCTTCTCGGCGATGGCGGGCTGCATGCCCGTGGGCTCGCCCACTATGGCCACGTCGATGCGCGGCAGCAGCGGCAGGGCGCGGCTGATGCCGTCGGCCCCCGACACCTCTTCTTCGGCCGAGGCCAGGCACACAAGGTTGTAGGCCCGTGGCGCCCGGGCCATGGCCGAGTATGTGGCGAGCAGGCTCACCAGCCCGCCGCCGCAGTCGTTGCTGCCCAGCCCGTAGAGCCGGCCGCCCTCTACGGTGGGGCAGAAGGGGTCGCGCGTCCACGACGCCACGGGCTTCACCGTGTCGATGTGGGCGTTGAGCAGCAGCGTGGGGCGGCTGTCGTCGTGGCCCGGGGCCACGGCCCACACGTTGTTGGCCTCGCGGCGGGGGCGCATGGCGCTGTCTTCCATGAACTGTTCAATCAGGTCGGCGGCCGCCTTCTCGTCGCGGCTCACCGACGGCGTGGCTATGAGCCGCCTCAGCAGCCCGGTGGCCTCGGCGGCAAGCCGCCTGCAGTCTGTTGTCATGTCTGTCGGTCTTGGTTGGGTTGCGGCCGTTGCACCATGCCGGCACGGCGGC
>OJRH01000419.1_pt1 | contig 21096 bp, 16 predicted proteins | sample 1599131 | NCBI WGS metagenome assembly OJRH01 (sample SAMN03922527, study PRJEB24848) | human gut metagenome | isolation source: stool sample | host: Homo sapiens | place: Germany | collected 2010-05
TTATAGTAGGAAGTCCTTCTATGGCATTCCTCCTTGATAATCTTCCCGTTCATATCAAGCCGTCTGTACCATACTTCCTCACCGTTCTCATCGTACATCTCCGTAGGAGTACCCAAATGGTCGGTCATGATGGAATAGGTATGACCGTCCTGCAACAAAGCCAACGGTACAAAGCTGTTTTCTTCAAAAATCCATGTCTTGAAGTCTTCCTCATAGGGTTTCCAGCCCTTGTCCTCATAACGTTGTCCGCTCGTCCATTCGTGCAGCGGTACGTTCCCGTTCCACAACCAGTTGGTCTGTTCAGATGCCGATTTGCTCAGTCGCCTGCCAAGGGCATCATAAGTGAACTCCACCCAATGCCCGTGTCTGTCGGGACGCTGCACGCCCGCAAGACTTCCGTTTTGGTTCTTAAAAGTGCGATTTCTTGCCATGGCAAAGCCTGAACAAGTTCCGCTTTGCTCATTTGGCTTAACGAAATCGTTCCATGCGTACTTCCAGTGCTCACGCTTGGCATCCCACCATTTGCCGCTTCCCTTGTAGCGTTCCACGAGATTGCCGTCCTTGTCGTAGCCGTAACGCCATTCTCCGTCCGTTTCCATCCGGCTGCCTTCAAGGTATTTGCGGAGCTTGCGGTCGGGGTCGTCAAAGAGATTGCCTATCTTGTCCACCGTGCGGTATTCCACACGTCCGTCTGCATAGGTGGCTTTCTGCAAATGTCCCCAAGAGGTGTATTCATAAGCGGTGGTTCCCTCACGGCTGTCCTCCGTCCTGAGCAGCCTGTCGGCCGCCCCCCAATGGTATTTTTTCTGACGGCGTGTCTGTGCCGATACGCGCGTCCGGCTGTCCACCAGCCTGCCCACATTGTCATAGGCGAAGCTGCGTGCCACGCCGCCCGGCATCATCCGCTCTATCTCAAAGCCAAGACTGTCATAACGGTGTTGGGAGCTGAAACTGAGGTCGCCCTCCGTTTGGTGTGCCGAGAAGTCCACCAGTTCACCGAACTCGTTGCGGTTATATACAAGGTCGGATCCCATCGAGCTTTTCAGTGTGGCGATGAGACCGTGTTTATCGAACGTCCGCTTGATGACGTGCTCGTTGGAGCGTTCCTCGGTCTGAAGCCCCATATTGTCATACTTGAAGCTGACCGTGGCATGTTCGTTCACGGCTTCCTGCAACCGTCCCGAAGCATAATAACTGTAAGTGTGAACCTCTTCCTCGTCCCATCCGTGAGAAACTCTTGTTACCCGTCCGGCTTTGTCATAACGGTATTCCTTGAACTTACCGCTCGGAAGGGTTTCCTTGATGACACGTCCGGCACGGTCGAGCACATAGGAGCGCACCGCCTTGTCAAAACCGATTTCTTCGATGACACGACCTGCGGGGTCGAGGGTGAAACGGTAGCGTTCTCCGCCCTCATTGAGCACAGAACGCAACTGTTCCTCGTTGTCATACTCGAAGAAGAGCACACCTCTTTCATCCTTGCGGCGCATCAGCTTCCACATCCCCTCATAAGCATATTCCACCCTTTGGTGGTTGTCCTTATAGCAGAGAAGGTTGTCGATGCCGTCATAGGTCAACTCGATATGATTGCCGTCAAAGTCCGACACTTCCACTATACGCCCCAAAAGGTCATACTTCCGTTCCTGTACGGCGCCTTTGGCATTGATGACCTTGGTACAGCGTCCCAAACGGTCATACTCGTAGCGTGTGATGTTGCCACGAGAGTCGCCTGCCTCAGTGATGTTAAGCCACTCATCATAGCGGATAAGGGTTTCCACACCGAACTCGTCAACGATTTTGTCCAATAGACCGTCCTTATATGAGAACTCGGTGAAGGCGCCCTTGGGATTTGTGCGTTTGGTCAGGTTGCCTGCTTCGTCATATTCCATCTTCCATCGACCACCATCGGTACTGACTACCTCAAAAGGACGGTTCCGGAGCAAGCCTTTCTTGAAGTAGCTTGCCTGTATGCCGCCCCCTTCAGGGTCTGCGCTGGAAATGAGGTTCCCTAAGTCATCATAGTTGAACAAATAGCTTCCGCCCTCTGCATCCTGCTCTTGGACAATCTGACGGTTGCGGTTATGGTAGGTATAGACCTCATTACCGTTGGGATCTTCCTTCCGGTAAACAAGTCCGTCCTTATGGTAATAGACGGTCTTACGGTCGAAGCTGTTGAGCACCTCCGTCTTTCCCTTGAAGAAAGCCAGCTTGTGGTTGTAAATGCCTTGTGTACCCCAAGTGTGGATACACCGTGCCCCCGTCTGTGTACCGTCATACTCAAAGAACCATTCCAGCCCGTTGCGCCACACCTCACGGGTCATGAGCCTGCCCTTGTAGTCGAAGAGCATCTTATCGCCCTCGGCACCGCATTGCTCCACCATATTGCCGTCCTCGTCATAACGGTAGGAGGTCAGAAGCACTTCCTCATCCTTACGCATGTCGGGATGGGGAGCATAGATGGCAAGGATACGACCGCTCTTTTCATCGGTTTCTACCCGGAGTACTCTTTGTGCGCTGTCGGTAATGGAGGTAAGATGTCCTTTCCTGTTATAGGAAAAACGGATACAGAAGCCGTTGTTATCGCTTACACGTCCCAGCAGCCTTACCTCATCATATTCTTGGGTGGTGAAATGGTAGAACAGGTCTTCCTCTATATCCCAAATGGAATAGTTGCCGTCCTCATCGACCCTCGCCTCAATGCGTTCACGTTCGATGACCGAGGGGCTGTCCTTGGACGGCAGGGGGAATGCCACGGGACGACCGTCATTCATACGGAATGTGAGTATGTCGGCATCCACCACAATACCCATGTCATAGGAGTGGTGCCAGCCGTAACCAAGCGGTCCGGAATAATCACTCTGGCTGTACCACGTGCGCTCCCAAGAGATGGGAAGCGGACCGGACAGATAGAAGTCTTCCTCATCGGTGAAGAAGTTTCCTGTGGCAACATCCACGGGGTGTCCCGTAACGGTACAGATGGTCTTATGCAGCGCGTCTTTCAGGGCATTGCTCTTAATCTTGTCGTTGACCATCCCATGCAGTTTATCCGCTATCCGTTTCATCTTCTTCTTGTAATACCCGGCAAAACGCCCCATGATGAAACGCTTGGCGGCTTCCATCGGGTTGATGGGGATGGGAATGGGGTTGGTCAGAATAGGCTTGAACCACGGTATGGGCACAATCATGCCCGTGGGAAGGAACAGTGCGAAATAATCGGCTTCTTTTTTGACCGCATGTGGGGTAACAAGACCGATGTCCCAGCAGTCCATGTGCAGGTGGGCGCCTCCGCCGGAGAGCGGATCACCGTCGGCAAGTACATTCAGACTGCCCATATAGGCGTGCCCACGGTTCATGGGCGGAGGGACGAAGTTGCCGATATGGGGAATACTTCGTGTAGTGGTGCCCGCAACGGCTCTCGGAATGAAATTTCCTATCTTGACAGTGGCACCGAGCATACCGATAGCCATTGTTGCCAAGGTATGGATAATCTCACACGCCTTTGCTACGTCCGCCTCACCCGGAGCGCCTTCGCCTTCTTCGGGCATAGGGGGTGGTGGAGGTATCACAGAAGCAATGGCGATGGCAAGGAAGTCCTTGGGATAGATGAGAATGCCGATATAAGGTGCGGGAACAGGACTGCCCGGAGGCACCATGATATGAGCATCGACACCCATCACAGGGTCAAGCTGCTTGCTGATGGGAAGGCAAGCCATACCTTTGAGTCCCAACGCACCCAAAGCGGGAATGGCAAGCGATGAGAATACGGCATCGCCAAGACCCGAAAGGGTCATGGCTGCCTTCATACCCGTATCCACAGCATTGATGCTCGGAGATACACCCGACTTGGCATTTTCACTATATGTCTGACTCATCGAACTCAATGGCTCGACTACGGTCGCTGACAACTGGGACTGAACCGAAGTGAAGTAATTGCGCTGATCTGATTCGATACGGTGAGACATAAGGAAAATGATTTAAGGGTTACTTATAATGAAAGTAAAGGTAGCCTATCATTCTTCATAATCCTCCACCCATTGGTAATATTCCCCGCTTAATCCATCACTCAAATCTTTCAAATCAAAGATTTCATCTTCCTGTACAGCACCAATAATAAAGTCTTCTGAAGTTTCAAACATAAACATTACCTTAAACAGGGCTCTGTCAATAGCATCAGTTGCAATCTCCTTTAAGATTGCTTTTTCTTCTGAAGAAAAAGCACAAATTTTATTGTGCAACTTTATTGCATTCTCAGATTTCATCGTGCCAGCTATAATACTCTCAAGTTGCCACAATGCTTCACTTCTTACATTCTCGATGAATGTTTTTCCAAACTCATTTACAATTTCATTTGTTTCCATAACTAATTTAATTTTATTTATACCATGGTATATTTGTAGGATTTAATACACCTTGTTTTCTTAAATTTAGCAAAGACTTGGCAACAAGGCTTCTTGCCTCCTTTTGTGAAAGGCCGCCTGCAACCAATGACTCTACAGCTATACGATTATGCTCACTCAATGTATTAGGTCTACCAGATAGTGCAAGTTCTTTAAGTAATTCACGCTGCTTTTTAGTTATAGCATCATGATCTATATTATGAATCTTCATATAATCTTGTCCAATACAAAAAGCTTTGTATTGACTGTATTTATTATGTTGTTTAAACCCTGCTTTAGCATGAATATGATGTCCTCCAACCACACTATAGCTACCAGCTTCACTCTTTCTATATGCTTTGAGTCCCCAAACATCCCACCATAGGTTTGTATCCATCACATAACCATATAGCGTTGGATTGTTCCCAGCTAATCCTATCGGATCCTGTGAGATATAACATCCCATAGCAGAGGAATAGTACCTGAAACGGTTGTATGCCAACTCGGTCTCATAGTCATAATACTGACCTTGGAAGAGGAACGGCACCGTCACGTTCTTATAGTAGGAAGTCCTTCTATGGCATTCCTCCTTGATAATCTTCCCGTTCATATCAAGCCGTCTGTACCATACTTCCTCACCGTTCTCATCGTACATCTCCGTAGGAGTACCCAAATGGTCGGTCATGATGGAATAGGTATGACCGTCCTGCAACAAAGCCAACGGTACAAAGCTGTTTTCTTCAAAAATCCATGTCTTGAAGTCTTCCTCATAGGGTTTCCAGCCCTTGTCCTCATAACGTTGTCCGCTCGTCCATTCGTGCAGCGGTACGTTCCCGTTCCACAACCAGTTGGTCTGTTCAGATGCCGATTTGCTCAGTCGCCTGCCAAGGGCATCATAAGTGAACTCCACCCAATGCCCGTGTCTGTCGGGACGCTGCACGCCCGCAAGACTTCCGTTTTGGTTCTTAAAAGTGCGATTTCTTGCCATGGCAAAGCCTGAACAAGTTCCGCTTTGCTCATTTGGCTTAACGAAATCGTTCCATGCGTACTTCCAGTGCTCACGCTTGGCATCCCACCATTTGCCGCTTCCCTTGTAGCGTTCCACGAGATTGCCGTCCTTGTCGTAGCCGTAACGCCATTCTCCGTCCGTTTCCATCCGGCTGCCTTCAATCTTTTCCTTGGAGGCGCAAGCATTGGCGGAAAGCAAACAAAGGAAAAATGCCATGTGCAGCATCCATAGCAAGTGCCAACCCAGCCGTGGGTGGGTCAAGGTGTCGGTGCGCTGCGTAATAACGGCTCTGCTCATGGATTGTTTAGGCTAATGTTGTGATTGCAAATATAAGTTTATTCAGGCAATTTGCTATTTAAAATCTGTATAATTGTGATTTCTGAATTGCATTTGGCATCAAAACGACCACTATAGTTTTAAGATTGAAGAGCCCGGCGTGTTTGTATTCTACTTACGTTGCCTTATAGATTGCCCCGTTTGCTTCTTCTCATAGCCGTCTATGCTATTCCGCAATCACGTGCTTCTGCCTTGGTAGTCCAACTCAAGCCCGATGTTGATAAGACCAAGCTAGCTTCAGGGGGCATTCGCCAAGCAGGGTAGTGGACAATGTATTTTCACAGGTAAATCTTGCCGTCATGGCGACGAAGGTTGTGGATGGATGATTCACGGGTGTCGTGGCGGCATGAAATAAGGCCGTGGCACATCCCTGCACCACGCTCATTGCCTATATGGTGGTAGGGGTGTCCCGGCCCTGCGGCTTCCTGTCAGATGCTTATGGTTCGGTCGATGCCTATGTCTTGAATGAACTGTTTGTCGTGGCTTACAATGAGCAGCGTTCCGGTATAGGTACTCAGTGTGGCGGCCAGCACATCCATGCTTGATATGTCGATGTTGTTGGTAGGCTCGTCTGCGATTATCATGTCAGGGGCATCCTCGCATACAAGCAGGCAGCATAATGCCAGTTTCATTCTTTCGCCGCCGCTTAGAAAGGCGCATTTCTTGTTCCACGACGCCGCCGTCAGCGAGAAACGGTTCAATAGCATTTTCAGTTCGTGCTCAGGTCTCTTTCCGTTGTAAGCCTCAAGCTGTGCGTAAACAGTCTGTTTGTCATCAATCAAAGAATACTCCTGGTCGAGGCATACAATGTTTAGCGTTTGGCTTCGGCGCACATTGCCGCTTGTGGGATTCAATGCGCCGGTCAACAGCTTTATCAAGGTGCTTTTGCCGCATCCGTTGTCACCCCGGAGCCATACGCGCTCGCCGCTGTATAAGGATATGCTCAATGGCGAGCGTTGCCACAATGGTTCCCGGCCGGGATATCCGAATGTTACGTCTGTTGTTTCCACCAACAGTTTGTTGGCTGGCATGGTAGGGTTGCCAATGTCCAGTTTCATTTCCGGCAGTTTGTGCAGTTCGGTTTGTGCCGCGTTAAGGTCCTGCTTCATGGCCGCCAGCTTCTCCTGTTGCATCTTGTTGAGCCTTGACGCCGATGCCTCCGATTTGTCGCGCATGTTGCCCATGGCTATTCGGGCCACGCATTTCTTCGCGCTTAGCTTCTCACCCCTTGATGCGTGCTTTTGTTGGCGCTCCATGGCCCGTTGTGCCGACATCTCGGCTTTCTTCAGTTCCTTCTGCCGGTTTTGCAGGCGTGCGGCCTTGGCGGCGTTTTCTGCGTCAACCGTTTCCTTGTACATGTTGTAGCTCATGGGATAGTATTTCATCCCAGAGGCAGACATCTCATATATTGCGGGCATCATGTCGAGCAGCGTCCTGTCGTGGCTTACCACGACCACCGTCCGGTTGGTCTGGCTCACAAACTCGTAGAGCAGGCTCCTGCCTGTTGCGTCGAGGTGGTTGGTAGGCTCGTCCATCAATACGACCGACGGTTGAAAGACATTCAGCCCGGCCAGGAACGCTTTGGTCTTTTCGCCTCCGCTGAGTTTGCCCATCGGCGTGCAGGGCGACATGCCGTTGAGGTGCCATCGGGCGAACGCTTCCGCCAGCCGGTCTTCTGTGTCCCACTCGTCGTTTAGCAGAGTGAAGTCGTGCTCCGTGCCCTGTCCGCCGAGTATTGCCTCCATGGCAGCCAGCTTTTCTGCCACGCCTAAGGCTTCGGCCACGGTCATGCTGTCGTACTGGCCGAAATGTTGCGGTATGAGGTAGGGTGTGCTGTCGCATGCCACCGTGCCGGCGGCACAGGCCGTCTTGCCGGCCATTATTGACAATAGCGTTGACTTGCCTATGCCGTTGTTTCCGATGATTGCGCATTTTTCGCCCTGTTGAACAGTGAAACTTATGTTTTGGAACAGGGGCTCTTTGTCGGGATGGACATATGCCACCCCTTGAACTTGCAAGCTCATGGTTGTTTGTTGGGATTAAGATGTGTAAGTGTTGTTTGCGTGTAAAACGGTCTATACACCGGACTTGAACAGGCCCGTGGGTGGTTTTGTGGTGTATAGTGAGTTGTTTTTACATCGCGGAAAATAATTTCCTGCAAAGTTAATGCATTTGTTCGGCATTGCCAAGCACCGGTTGCTTGGCTTGCCGGTTTTTAACCTGTTTTTGCGAACTAACGGCTAACTGACGCCGGCAACGTCGCCCTGCGGCAGTGTGGTATGGCGCCTGCCGCTTTCCGTTGTCTCGGCCGGGATTGCAGGAAAAATCAAGCCACAACCCGGTGGCCGTTGGTGAGAGGCCCTCGGGTTGTGGCGGTGGAAAATTGTTGCGCTCTTGGCAACAGACATCTGATGTGCTTTGTCGTCAGTTGGCGGTATTGTTTGGTGTGCTTCGCTTGTCGTTGTGGTTGGCCACCAAGGTTTATTTGTTGACGTCGAACCTCAGTCCGACGTTGAGGCTGAATGCGAGCGGGTTGTCAGAATAGAACGAAGTGACGTTGCTGCCGTTGTCGAAATGGTAGCTTATGCCCGGTTCGGCGTATATGGCCAACCGTGGCGCAAACCGCCACTCGGCGCCGATGGCGGCATTTGCCGACAGCTGCAGCGGCTTTATGGTTACCTTGTCGCGTGTGGTCGACTGCTCTGCGCCGTCTACGCTGGTGCTGGTCTCGTCGCGCCCGCTCACCATCTTCTCGACCATTCCGCCTGCTGTGGCATATACGCCGAAGTGCTTGTTGGCCCAAAAGGTGTAGCTGGCAGCTATCGGCACCCCCACGTAGTGCAGTCGCCGGGTGGTCTGGGCTGCGTAGTTGTCGCCTATGGCGGTGAGCTCGGAGCGCAGGTAGCTGTATGACAGTCCGGCGCTTACGCTCCACCGGTCGTTTATGCGGTAGTTGAGGCTTGCCGAAGCTGTTATGGGCTGGTTGTGGCTCACGCTCGTTGTCGTGGGGTTGTCTTGCGCCAGGGTGGGCAGGCTGTTGTCGCCCCTAAACTGCGCCGCGTGCCATCCTATGGGGTCGGCCTTGGCCAGCAGTGCCGGCAGTGCCGTGGTGGCGCCCGTGGTCGTTGTCGACGAACCCATGGCCAGTGCGGCCCTCAGGCGTTGCCTTCGTGGCGTTAGTCCATGCTCTTGCGTGAGGCCGTATGGCTGTGGCTGCCTGGCGGCGTGCTGCTGCCGCTTGTCGTGCTGTTGCGTCTCTTGTTGCGGTGTTGCCACCTGTGCCGTGCCGTCGGTGGGGGTGGGGGCCGCCGCGTTAGTTTCGGCGGGCTCGGCCTGGGCTCGGCCCTCTTGGGCCGGTGCCGGTCTGCGCCCGGTGCCCGCCATGGCCATCAGGGGCTTAGGCTCGGCTTGGCCGGCCGTGGTGTTCAGCCCCGTCGTGGGTTGGGCCTTGTCGGGCCTGGCGGTGGTCGCCGTTTTCACCATGTCAGCCCCCCGGCCCGCGGTTGGCGGGGTGGTATCGCCCTGCCTTGTGAGCAGCGTCATGGCCGGTGGCAGCGCAATGGCGGCGATGGCTGCGGCGGCAACGAGCCTTCTGCCCCAGGCCAGTGTCGTCTTCATCCGTGCCGTATGCGCGGCGTTCACCATCTGGCTGCGCAGCAGTGCCGGGTCGATGGTGGGCGGCTCTTCGGTGTAATTGGCGAGCTTGTCGCGTATGTCGTCTGTCCAGTCGTGGTTCATGGGCTGAGCTTCATTGTTGTCGTTGTTGTCGATATTCGTGTATCATGTGGGCAAGCATGTTCCTTGCCCTGTGGTATTGAGATGCCGATGATGCTTCCTTGATGCCGAGCATGTTGGCTATTTCGCGGTGCGACTTTCCCTCGATGGCGTAGAGGTTGAACACCGTGCGGTAGCCGTCGGGCAGTTTGCGTATCAAGCTGTGTATTTCTTCAGGTGTTATTTCCGTCACGTCGGGCGTCGGTTCGTCGGGTGTGTCCGGCATGTTGTCAAGCGAAGCGAAGTCGGTCTTTCGCCTTGCCCTCAGGAAGTTGACGGCCTCGTTGGCCACTATTCGTGTTGCCCATGACCTGAGCGAGCCCGGCCCCCTGTAGCTGAATTCCCCGGCGTGTTGCATTATCTTTACCATGGCGTCGTGAAACACGTCCTTGGTGTCGTCGGGTGAGGCCACATAGCGTGAGCACACCCCGGCGAGGTACGGGGCGTGCATGGTGTAGAAGCGTGCCACGGCTGTGGTGTCGCCCCGGCGCAGACCGTTGGCCAGGTTCTGTTCGCTGTCTTCCTTTGTGTTCTCGTAGGGTGTGCTCACTTTTTCTTTAGGGCGGTGTCAGTCTTTCCGCGGCTTATACTTGAACGTGTGCGTCTTTGTGCCGCTGTATGAGTTCCACTGTAGCGTGATGTTTATTGTCGTGTCAGGTTCGTTGAACGTGCTGTCGAGCCTGAACGCCACGAGTCCGTCGGCCACGGGGCCTGCGGCCGACTCGGGGGCCGCGTCGTGGTAGAACTGCAGCAGGTATGGGGTGTTGACGTCAGTGCGGTGCACCAGGTTCACCCTGTGCGGCCTGCCCGAGGCCCACCGTGTGCGGAAGCGCAACGTGAGGTAGCCGTCTTCGGCCACGGTCTCGAAGCTGTTTACTATCTCCACGGGGTCGTTGCCGTAGGCCGAGTCGTTTTTCTCGGCAAGGTTGGCAACGGTGGGCTTGGTCAGTATGCTGTCAATCCAGTTTATGGTCACCGTTTGCCCCTGGTGGGCCGTAGGGTTTTCCGTTGGTGTGCAGTTTACCAGCGCCCTCACCTCCTTGTTGCCGAAGGGCGACACCTTCATGTTGGTCGGTATGAGCGTTGTCGAGTCGTCCACCTGCAGGTAGAACGAAGAGTTGTCGGCGTTGGGCTTCACGGTCACAATGGCCGTGGGCCTGGCGTAGGGATAGATGTAGTAGGCATCGTCGTCGTTGTCGCACGACTGCAGTGTGGCGGCCGTAGCCAAGAGCCACACGCTTAACAGGGCTGTTGCAATTTTTTTCATGTCAGTGTCGTTTTTGTCATTGTCATCTGCCTATATAACTCTGTTTGCGTGCGATGCTTGCTTCGTCTTGGATTAAATAAAGTTAACGTGGCTTTTGGCCGTGATGTTGCGGGTGGCATCACAGCCGTCCCTCTTCGCGGTATGAGTAGTAGCGTCCGTCGGTTATTATCACGTGGTCGGCAAAGAATATGCGCATGGTGCCGCAGGCGTCGTTGAGCTTTTGCGTTATCCTGTCGTCGTCTTTGCTCGGCCTCGGACTCTGGCTCGGGTGGTTGTGGGCCAGCGCCACCACGGTGGCGTTGTTGAGCAGCGCCTCGCGCATGATGATGCGCACGTCGACGGCCGTCTCGCTTATGCCGCCGTGCGATATGCGCTCGCGCTTTATCAGCTTGAAGTTCTGGTTCATCAGCAGAATCCAGGCCTCTTCGGTGTCGAGGTCCTGCATGAGTGGGTGCAGGTGGTTGTAAATGGCAGTGGCCGACCCGAGGTCGGGGCGTTCCTCGGCTTTCTCCATCTGTCGCCGCTTGCCCAGTTCGCATGCCGCGAGTATCGTGATGGCCTTGGCCGGCCCCATGCCTTTATACCGTGTCAACTCGGCAATCGAGAGCTTGCCGAGCGTGTTGAGGTTGTTGCGGCAGTCGTTGAGCACTCTCTTGGTCAGCTCCACAGCGCTTTCTCCCGCCGAGCCCGAGCCTATGAGTATGGCCAGCAGCTCGGCGTTCGACAGTGCCGCCGGCCCCCTTAGTGCCAGCTTCTCGCGCGGCCTGTCGTCTTCGGCCCAGTCGGCTATGGTGAGCCTGGGCCGTGCCTCGTCCCGTGGGGTGTTGTCGTTGTTGTTTCCCATGCCCTTGCTTGCCCGTCCTGCGTGGCTATTTGTAGAAATTGCGCTCGAAAGCCTGGAACTCGTCTTTGCCCAATATGCACCGCTTCCACCATGCCTCGATGAATCCGAATCCGTAGCCCATGAGCTGCACGAAGGCGGCGCCCACCGACAGCAGCCCTATCTTCAGGCTCCTGTTGCGCACGGCCGAGTCGGCCGCTATGATGGCGCAGTAGGCCAGTATGGGCAGCCACGGCGCGGCGCAGAGCCAGTACCAGCGGTGCGGGTCGTCGTAGTGCATGAGCAGCCTGCCGGCGGCCGACGTCAGCAAGAGGGCCATTACGCCCACCGTGAACACCGTGGGCAGCAGGTGGACGAGCTTGAGCGAGCCCGGGTGCCTTTTCTGCAGGTTGATGCGGGCTATGCCGCTGTTGTATACCTGGCGGAAAAACTTGCGCATGTCGGTGCGACGCTTGTGCCACACCCATGCCCCGGGGAACAGGCGGCAGCGGCATCCCGCCTCGACAATGCGCAGGCTGAAGTCGATGTCTTCGCCGAAGCGCATCTTCGAGAAGCCCCCGAGCCGCAGGTAGACATCGCGGCGCACGCCCATGTTGAACGACCTTGGGTAAAACTTGTCGAGCTTTTTCTTGCCGCCGCGTATGCCCCCGGTGGTGAAGAAGCTTGTCATCGAGTAGCTTATGGCCTTCTGCGTGTCGGTGAACGACGGGTGGGCGCGGTCGGGCCCGCCAAAGGCGTCGGCCGGCGCGGAGGCCAGTTCGTCGGCAATGGCTTGCAGGTAGCCCGGCGGCACCACGACGTCGGAGTCGAGCACTATGAGCCACTCGCCCTTGGCGCGCTCGGCGCCGTAGTTGCGGCTGGGCCCCGGCCCGGAGTTCTTCTTGGCAAAGTATCTGACGTCGAGCTTGCCGGCATACTGCTCGGCCACAGCCCGGCAGTCGCGCTCGGAGCCGTCTTCCACTATTATGACCTCAAAGTCTTTCACTGTCTGCGCGGTGAGGCTCTCGAGCAGCTCGGCCACTTCGTCGGGGCGGTTGTATACGGGTACGATGATGGAGTATTCGCAGTTAGTCATGTCTGTTGGTCGGCTTGGCGCCGGGCTTTAGGGTTGTGGTGGTGGGCGGGCCCGCGCTTTGGGCCCTGCCCTTATCCTGAAAATGCACAGCCCATAATCCGCATAATCGGCAGATTATGGATTGTGCATTGCCATGAGTGCCGCCTTGCCTGTGGTGGCGGGCGGTATATGTCGCGCCGTGGCGCAGCCTTATTCCTTCACGCGGCTGAGGTAGCTGCCGTCGCGGGTGTCAACCTGTATGAGGTCGCCCTCGTTGATGAACAGCGGCACGCGTATCTCGACGCCTGTCTCGAGCGTGGCGGGCTTGGTGGCGTTGGTGGCCGTGTCGCCCTTGATGCCGGGCTCGCTGTGGGCCACGCGCAGGTTGGTCTTCACGGGCATCTCGGCGTAGAGTATGGTACCGTCGGTAGTGTCGGTGACAACCTCGACCACGTCGCCCTCTTTCATGTACTCGCTGCCTATTACAAGGTCGTTGGCTATGGGTATCTGTTCGAAGGTCTCCTGGTTCATGAATATGCGGCCGGTGGGATCCTCGTAGAGATACTGGTAGGGGCGGCGCTCTATGCGCACGTCCTCAAGCTTGAAGCCTACCTGGAAGGTGCGGTCGAGCACACGGCCGTCGGTGACGTTCTTCAGCTTGGTGCGCATCACGGTGTTGCCTTTGCCGGGCTTTACGTGCTGGAAGTCGATGCATACCCACACCTGGTTGTCCAGGCGTATGCAGGTGCCTTTCTTAATTTCCTGTGAGTTAATCATTGTTTTTATTGTTTTACTGTTTCGTTTAAACTTTCCTAAGCGGCTGCAAAGTTACTGAAAATCAAGTGAACAGCAAAGGAATTTTTGCGTTTTTTGATGCCACGCGCCACCTCGCGGGCACAAAAGAGCGGGCTTATGGCAAAAGTTTTGGCTAAAAAAGGCCCAAAGTTTTGTGGGTTCGAAAAAAATGACTACCTTTGCACCCCAAAGTGTACGAATAATAACAATAAATAAAAATAAGGACGATGAAAAGAACATTTCAGCCTCACAACAGAAGGAGAGTGAACAAGCACGGTTTCCGCGAGAGAATGTCAACAAAGAACGGCCGCCGCGTGCTGGCTTCACGCCGCGCCAAGGGCCGCAAGAAGCTGACCGTTTCTGACGAGCACCACGGAAAATAACAGTCCGTGGGCCGCAGCCGGGGCCGCTCCGGCTGGCTGCCGAAGTGGAGCATGGGCGTGTGCCTTTGCTCCACTTCGGCTTTTTTGTGCCGTGGCGCAAGGGGCGCCCGTGGTGGCGCGCCTGCCTGCCGGCGGCCGCCGCAGGCAGGGCCTTTGTGGCTCGCCAGATAAATCCAGTGGCTTTGTGGGAGTTAGGGAGTAAGGGAGTAAAGGAGTTAAGACAATAGTTTTTGGGGTTTATTTTGGAGACGGGAGGCAGGAGACAGGAGTACAGACAATAGTTTTGGAAACATGGAATCTCTGGGAGCATTGGTAAGGTGTTGCAGGAAGACAGTCGAATACTATAGTCTTAACTCCTTTACTCCCTAACTCCCTAACTCCTAAAAAGCCCCCTATGTTTGTCGGGTGTCCCCGTTGTGTCGCGTTTTTTTGTTGGCGGCCAACCCCCTTGCCGCCAGGGGCTTGCCGGCGGCTGCCGTTTGGCCCGCCGGAACGGGCCGTTCGGGAGCGTGGCGGGGGCCGTTTTGCAAGCCAATACGGGCCATTTGGCAACGGCGGGTGGCCGCAGTGCCCATTTGTCAATATTCGTTTCCAACATCGCATGCCCCAATCCGGCCAGCCGTAAGGCTGCGGCCACTACCCGTGGGGCTGCCCGCGTCGGCTATGCCGGCCACCGGGGCGCTCCCGCACAGCCCGGCCACGCCCTTTTGGCAGCCGCCGAGGCACAAAAACAGCCAATTGTTTTGCTGTCAGAGCCAAAAGCATTATCTTTGCATGATGCAAGCCGTGAGTGACGGAGGCGGCGGGGGCAACGGCCCCGGTGGCCCGCCGGCAAGGCTCATGCGGGTTGATGGCCGGCAGCACAGGCCGTGAGGTGCGGGCCAACGGCAAGTGAAGTCACGGCAATGACACAGATATCAAGCAATGAAGTCAAAAGAGTTTTTCGGCAAGTTCCTCGACAGGCGGCTCTGGGGCAACCTATTGGCCATGGCTGTGGTGGTGGCGGCGCTGTGCTTCGGAGTGAAGTACGGCCTCGACGTCTACACCCACCACGGCGAGGAGATACCTGTGCCCAACGTCAGGGGCATGGGCTTCAACGAGGCCCGGGCGCTGATAGAGAGCAACGGGCTGAGGGTGGCGGTGGCCGACACTGGCTACAACAAGCGCGTGCCCGCCGACTGCGTGCTGCTGCAGACGCCCATAGGGGGCGCGCGCGTGAAGTCGGGCCGCATGGTTTACCTTACGGTCAACTCGGAGTCGACGCCCACGCTGACGATACCCGACATAGCCGACAACAGCAGTGTGCGCGAGGCCGAGGCCCGGCTTAAGGCCATGGGCTTCCGCCTGACGCCGCCCGAAGAGGTGACAGGCGAAAAGGACTGGGTGTACGGGATAAAGGCCCGCGGACGGCGGGTAGGCATGGGCGACCGCGTGCCCATCGACGTGCCGCTGACGCTTATGGTGGGAAGCGGCACATATGACGACAGCCTGATGGACATAAATTATGTAGACCCGGCCGAGGTGACAGTGACCTACGGCGGCGAAGACGACTTTGAGGTGGTGGGCGAACAGGCCGGCGAGACGCAGGCCCAGGGCGGCATCGCCACCCAGGCGGAGGCAGGGAAGGAGGGAGCGCAATGACATTCGACGACGAGATAGACTACCTTGAGCCGGGACAGGAGCCCGATGGCGACGCCGGGGCGGAGCAGGGGCAGCTCTACGAGCACTTCCGCGTAGAGGTGGATCGCGGGCAGGCGCCGGTGAGGGTCGACAAGTTCCTCTTCGAGAAACTGCAGCACTCAAGCCGCAACCGCATACAGAAAGCCGCCGACGCGGGCTTCGTCCACGTTGGCGGGCGCCCGGTGAAGAGCAGCTACAAGGTCAGGCCGGGCGAGGTGGTGACGCTGATGCTCGACCGCCCGCACTACGACACCACCATAGAGCCGGAGGACATTCCGCTCGACGTGGTGTATGAAGACGACGACCTCATGGTGATAAACAAGCCGGCGGGCCTGGTGGTGCACCCCGGGTGCGGCAATTTCAGCGGCACGCTCGTCAATGCCGTGGCCTGGCATCTGCGCGGGCTCGACTCATACGACCCCAACGACCCGCAGGTGGGGCTCGTACACCGCATCGACAAAGACACCAGCGGACTGCTGGTGGTGGCCAAGACGCCCGAGGCAAAGACATCGCTCGGCGCACAGTTCTACAACAAGACCACCCACCGGAGCTACAACGCCCTCGTGTGGGGCAACTTCACCGCCGACACAGGCACCATAGAGGGCAACATCGGGCGCGACCCCAAGGACAGGCTGCGCATGGCCGTGTTCCCCCCTGGCTCCGAAGTGGGCAAGGCCGCCGTCACCCACTGGCGTGTGATGGAGCGCTTCGGCTACGTCACTCTCGTGGAGTGCATCCTCGAGACAGGGCGCACGCACCAGATAAGGGCGCACATGAGGCATGAGGGCCACCCGCTATTCGGCGACGAACGGTATGGGGGCACCGAGATTCTGCGCGGCGAGCGCACGGGCAGCTACCGCCAGTTTGTGGCCAACGGCTTCAAGCTGTGCCCGCGCCAGGCGCTGCACGCGCGCACGCTGGGCTTCGTCCACCCACGCACAGGGCGGCAGATGGACTTCACCTCGGAGCTGCCCGCCGACATGGAGCAGCTTGTTGACAGGTGGCGCAGGTATATGAACGCTAACAATGACATAACAACAATATAACGATGAAACAAATAAAGAGAAACATCGCCATCGTTTGCGGCGGCGATTCGTCGGAACACGATGTGTCCATGCGCTCCGCGCAAGGGCTTTACTCATTCTTCGACAAGGAACGATACAATGTATATATAGTAGACGTGAAGGGCCTCGACTGGCACGTCGACCTCGGCGACGGCACCACGGCCTCCATCGACCGCAATGACTTCTCGTTTGTGAAAGACGGTAAAGCCGTGCTCTTCGATTATGCATACATAACCATTCACGGCACGCCGGGAGAGAACGGAGTGCTCCAGGGATACTTCGACCTGATTGGAATACCTTACTCCACGAGCGGCGTTCTTGTCGAGGCGATGACCTTCGACAAGTTCGTGCTCAACCAGTATCTGCGCGGCTACGGCGTGCTCGTGGCCGACAGCCTGCTTATACGCAGCGGCTACGAGGAGCTTGTGAGCGACGACGAGGTGGAGGCACGCATCGGCATGCCCTGTTTCGTGAAGCCGGCAGCCGACGGAAGCAGCTTCGGCATATCCAAGGTGAAGAACAAGGACCAGCTGGCACCGGCCATACGCAAGGCCATGCTCGAGAGCCCGGAGGTGATGGTCGAGGCCTGCATCAACGGCACGGAGATTTCGGTGGGATGCTACAAGACGCGTGAGCGGTCGGTGGTGCTGCCCGCTACCGAGGTGGTGACGAAGAACGAGTTCTTCGACTACGACGCCAAGTACAACGGGCAGGTGCAGGAGATAACCCCGGCGCGCCTCAGCGAGGACACCACGCGCCGCGTGAGGGAGCTCACAAGCCACATCTACGACATACTGCACTGCAACGGCATCATCCGCATAGACTACATCATAGGCCGCGGGCCGGGCAAGGACGGCAAAGAGGTAGACAAGATATACATGCTTGAAATAAACACCACGCCGGGCATGACCGCCACGAGCTTCATACCGCAGCAGGTGCGTGCCGCCGGCATGACCATGACCGAAGTGCTCACGGAGATTGTTGAGAACCAGTTTAATTAAGCCAACAACGCGCCGGCTGCCCACCGGAGGCCGGCCCAAACACTTTATTCTGCCATGGATGATGAGTTGAGGCGCTATGACGCCATAAGGCCGTTTGAGCCCGAAGAGCTGCCTGAAGCGTACGACAGGCTGCTGGCCGACGGGCAGTTCAGGGCTGTGCTGGCCGCAGCCGTGCCGGGAGTGCCCTTCGAGGCGCTGGCCGGGGAAGTGAGGAAGTGCAAGTCGTGCCTCGACTTCCAGGTGAAGTTCTGCTATGGTTTCCTCAAGAGGCTTGTCAAGACTGCCAGCGACGGGTGCGACATGGACTGCTCGGCTGTCGACAGGGCCAGCCGCTACACCTTCGTGAGCAACCACCGCGACATCGTGCTCGACTCGGCGTTGCTCGACATGCTCTTGATTGACGCTGGCTTCGGGACCACTTGCGAGATTGCAATAGGCGACAACCTGCTGGCCGCTCCGTGGATAAAAGACCTCGTGAGGCTTAACAAGTCGTTCATCGTAGAGCGCAGTGCCGGGCTCAGGGAGATGCTTGCCAGCAGCAAGCGCATGGCCGACTACATGCACTACGTGATTGCCCGCAAGCACGACAACATCTGGATTGCGCAGCGCGAGGGCCGGGCCAAGGACAGCGACGACCGCACACAGCCGTCTGTGCTCAAGATGATGGCCATGGGGGGCGACGGCTCTGCCATCGACAGGCTGCGGCAGCTGCATATCGTGCCGCTGGCCATTTCGTATGAATACGACCCGTGCGACTATCTCAAGGCCATGGAGTTCCAGCTCAGGCGCGACGTGCCGGGGTGGAAGAAGACCAAGGCCGACGACGTGATGAGCATGCAGACGGGCATCATGGGCCGCAAGGGGCGCATACACTACCACTGCTCGACGTGCATCGACGCGTTCCTCGACACGCTCGACCCGGCCATGCCTAAGGGCGAACTGTTCGACACTGTGGCCAGGCACATAGACCGTGCCATTCACAGCAACTACAGGCTGTATGCCGGCAACTATGTGGCTGCCGACACATTGTGGCCCGGCGAGGGCTACGGCGAGCATTTCACCGAGGCCGAGCGCCGTGTGTTTGAAGATTACGTGGGCGGGCAGCTGGCCAGGATTGAGCTTGAGGGCAAGGACGAGCCGTTCTTGCGCGAGTGCATTCTAAGGATGTATGCCAACCCCGTGCGCAACAACAGGGCGGCATTAGCAGCTACAGTTTGAACCATCAGCGGCGGCACCTCGCTCCAAAGGCAAGGCGCCGCCGCAATGTTTCCACATTATTATGATTAAGAAGTCTATTCTCTTTTTGCTGGCAACCGTGCTCGCTGCTTGCCAGGTGGACAGCTACGACAGTGGCGACGGCGAATACTCGATGCTCACTGCCGACTTTGTCGAGGCGCACACTTCGCAAGCCTCTGCCGTCGACTATGCCGTCACCGACGGCGGCGACTCGCTCGTAATGCAGCAGCCGCTGAGCGCCGACTGGGCCGACAAGGCCGACACGCTCTACAGGGCCATACTGTATTACGACCATGCCGACGGCACGGCGGTGCGGGCAAGGAGCATCGTGCAGGTGCCGGTGCTGCGGCCAAACCCTCCGTCGGCTTTTGGCACGGTGCGCACCGACCCCGTCGACCTTGAGAGCGTGTGGCTCAGCCCGTCGGGAAAGTATCTCAACATCGGGCTTTACGTAAAGGTAGGCGAGGGCGGACCGCAGGGGGCAAGGCACACCGTGGGCCTTGTGTGCGACTCCGTCGGTGTGTCCCAGGCCGGGGGCCGCACCGCTTACCTGCGCTTTTATCACGACCAGGGAGGCGTGCCGCAGTACTATTCGTCGAAGACTTACGTCAGCATAGGCTGCGCCTCGTTGCGTGCCGACTCGGTGGAGCTGGCCGTCGAGACCTACGATGGCACGTCGGTGCGCTGCTTCCGACTGTCAGAGCAGTGACTGCAGCTGTTCGAGCTCGGCCTCGGTAGTGGCCCAGCTCGTCACGAAGCGGCAGACGGTGTGGCTTTCGTCGGCCTTTCCCCAATGGGTGAACAGCACGTCGCGCGACAGGCGCTCAACGTCGTCGTTGCCTATTATCACAAACTGCTGGTTGGTGGGCGAGTCGATCCAGAAGCGGTAACCTTTCTTTTCAAACATCATGCGCATTCTCTTGGCCATGTCTATGGCATGGCGCGAGATGTCGAAATAAAGCCCGTCGGTGAACAGGGCGTCGAATTGTGCGCCCAGCAGGCGTCCCTTGGCCATGAGCGCCCCGTGTTGCTTCTGTATGGTGAAGAAGTTGCGTGGGGCGTTTCCGTGCGTGAACACCACGGCTTCGCCGCATAGTGCCCCTGCCTTGGTGCCCCCGATGTAGAACGCATCGCAGTGGCGGGCAAAGTAGGGTAGCGTGATGTCGTTGCCGTCGGCGGCCAGGCCGTAGCCAAGGCGCGCCCCGTCGACATACAGCGGTATGTTGTTGCGGCGGCAAACGCGGTATATCGCGTCGAGCTCGGCAGAGCTGTAGATGGTTCCCAATTCCGTTGGGAAGGTGATGTAGACAAGGCCCGGGAACACCGAATGGGCGTTGTTTTCGTCGTTGTTGAAGCCTTCGAGGTATTTGTCCAGGTCTTCCGCCCTCATCTTTCCCCCGTGGCCGGGCAATGTTATCACCTTGTGCCCGGTGAACTCTATGGCTCCTGCCTCATGCACATTGATGTGGCCGCTGTCTGCGGCTACCACTCCCTCGTATTGGCGGAGCAAAGAGTCGATGACGGTGGCGTTGGTCTGTGTGCCCCCGGTCAGGAAGAATATCACGGCGTCTTCGTCGTCGCAGGCTGCCATTATCTTGGCCTTTGCGCTTTCGCAGAATTGGTCGGCCCCGTAGGGCAGTGTCCGCTCCTCGTTTGTCTCAACCAGTTGTTGCAACACCTTTGGGTGTGCCCCGTTGTTATAATCGTTTTCAAATGAAACCATAAGCTGTGTGTTAAGTGGGCCTTTGGCGGCCCTGTCGTGGCGGCGGGCGCTCCGCCGGTGCCGCCATTGCCGGTTTGGCGTTGCAGTGATGCAGCAAGAGAGCGGCAAGTGAGCTTGCTCTGAATCTTCCGGGTGCCGCTTATCTTATGCAAAGATAATGCAACTGGGATAAAGTTCAAAGCAAAATCCATGATTTTTTTCGTTTGCCGCGGCTCGCCGTCTGGTTGTTGCCAGCCGGCCTTGCCTGCTCTCTCTGCCAGTCCGCCGGCGGCGGTTGCCGTTGGCGTCGGCCCTGTTGGCGTGTGGTCGGGGCATGGATAGGCTAACGGTCTGGTTTGCAGCAGTTTGCAAAATGGGCCGTTCGGGCTCTTAAAACGTGCCGTTTGGACAGTCAATACGGCACGTTTCGCATTGCAAAACAGGCCGTATCGGCCATGAGGCGTGGCGAAGCATGACTATGCCTAAATTTACTTCACACTTTTCTCACTCCTTTACTGCAATAGTTTACATCCTTGAACATCCCTTACTGAATGACTTCACAGCTTTGGAAAAGTGTC
>OJRH01000420.1_pt1 | contig 20961 bp, 9 predicted proteins | sample 1599131 | NCBI WGS metagenome assembly OJRH01 (sample SAMN03922527, study PRJEB24848) | human gut metagenome | isolation source: stool sample | host: Homo sapiens | place: Germany | collected 2010-05
GCAACAGATGCTGACGGCAGCGTAGAGCTGAACTTCAAGGAAGGCGCAAGCTGGAGCGGCGATAACGCTGGCAACACTACCATGAGCCTGAGCAAAGGTACCTGGAACGGAGCCAACACCGGCAAGCTGAACGCAACTCTGACGAACGGCACAAGCTGGACAGGCGACAGCAGTGGTGCAGGCAGCACGATTAAGCTGGATGGTTCTAGCTGGAGCGGTATGAACAGCGGTGCCAATGCAAATGTAACTTTGACCAACGGCGCAAGCTGGAGCAAAGGCAATACTGCAGACGGAGTAACCGTGAAAGCAGATAAAGCAGCCTGGAGCGGCACAAACGGCGGTGCAAAAGCCAATATCACTTTGAGCAATAGCGCAAGCTGGACTGGCACAAATACCGGCAACAATGCGACTATTAGCCTGACAGACAGCAGCTGGAGCGGTGACAACAGTGGCGCAGGTCTGAGCCTGACTGCCGATAACAGCAAGTGGAACGGTAATGCTAATGCCGCAGGCAGTGCAGTATTGACAAATGGCAGCATCTGGACAGGTGCAAGCACAAGCGGAGACTTTAGTCTGACGCTTAATAACAGCACCTGGAACAACAGCGGTGCAAGCAGCCTGAAGAGCTTCAATGCTACTAACGGCATAGTTGATATGACTAACGCTGCAGCAAGCGTAACCATCGGCAGCTACAGCGGTGACGCAACTGTCATCTATAAGCATAACAGCAGTAATCCGAGTGAAGTATACGGCGGTAACTTTACTGTCAAGAGCGCTAAGAACGGCAGCAAGATTACTATGCTGACGGACAATATCGGCGTAGATACTACGGACGAGGATAAGATTAACGAAGCATTGGATGCACTGGCAGGCAAGCTGTTCTACACTGGTGCAATTGGTGGTGCAGAAAATAACCTGAACGGCACCGTGAAGATAGCCGAAGGCCTGACAGCAACTTCTGTTGCTAAACAGACCGCAGGCATTGTCTACGACAAGACAACAGGTCAGGGCAGTGCGGATCACAAGACTGTAACGCCTGGTCCTGTATATCCGAGCGAACAGGACAGAACAGCCTTTGTAACAAGCATTACCGGTGAGCACTTCGCTGATAAGGAATACCGTAAGGCCGGCGTTCTCTCCAACACACTCGATAACAATATCTACAACTTTACGAAAGACGCAACAACCATTACTACCGACAGCAGTGCAATTACTACAGCCAAAGATACTACCTTGAAGCTGAACAGCCACGATCTGACGATTACTGCCAACGGCGGTGATGGTATCGCAACAACCGGCGGTACGCTGACAGTTCAGAATGCAGGCAGCCTGACAGTAAGTGGTGCGAAAGCAATCAATGCCAATAACAGCAAGGTAGAGATCACTGCAGTCAACGCAACACTGAACGGTGACGTAAGCACAAACAATGTCGTAAATATTAAGGCAACGAAGGCTGCGAAGGTCAACGGTGCAGTAAGTGCTGACGGCGCAAATGCGGCAGTAACGATTGATTCTGCAGATACCACCATTGGCAGTGGTATTACTGCCAACGGCAAGGGTGCTAAGGTTACCGCCAAGAACCTCAGCAAGCTGGACGGCAATGTGGCAACAGATGCCGACGGCAGCGTAGAGCTGAACTTCAAAGAAGGCGCAAGCTGGACTGGTGACAACAGCGGCAACACTACCATGAGCCTGAGCAAGGGTACCTGGAACGGAGCTAATACCGGCAAGCTGAACGCAACGCTGACGAACGGCACAAGCTGGACAGGCGACAGCAGTGGAGCAGGAAGCACAATTAAGCTGGATGCTTCTAGCTGGAGCGGTATGAACAGCGGTGCAAATGCAAATGTAACTTTGACCAACGGCGCAAGCTGGAGCAAAGGCAATACCGCAGACGGAGTAACTGTGAAAGCCGATAAAGCAACTTGGACAGGCGCAAACAGCGGTGCAAACACCAACATTACTTTAACCAACGCAACCACATGGACCGGTGCCAATAACGGTGCTAATGCAACGGTTAACTTGACCGACAGCAGCTGGAGCGGAGACAACAGCGGCGCAGGTCTGAGCATTACTGCCAACAACAGCAAGTGGAATGGCAGCACGAGTGCTGCAGGCAGTGCAACTTTGACAAACGGCAGCAGTTGGACGGGCGCAAGCACAAGCGGAGACTTTAGCCTGACACTTAACGGCAGTACTTGGAACAACAGTGGCGCCAGCAGCCTGAAGAGCTTTGCTGGTACCAACGGCATAGTTTACATGACTAACGCTGCAGCAAGCGTAACCATCGGCAGCTACAGCGGTGACGCAACTGTCATCTACAAGCACAACAGCACCAATCCGGGTGAAGTATACGGCGGTAACTTTACTGTTACTAAGGCAGCAGCCAACAGCAAGATTACCATGCTGACGGACAGAAGCGGTGTAGACTTCAGTGATGAGGACAGCATTGCCAATGCCTTGAATTCTTTGGCTAATAAGCTGTATTACACTGGTTATATTACCGGCGAGCGGAATCTTACCGGTTATGTTAAGTTGGCAGAAGGTCTTACAGCAAGCTCTGTTGTTAAACAAACCGGTGATATTGCCTATGATAAGACGACCGGTCAGGGCAGCCTTAAGGATGGCAGCGTTACTCCGAATGTAACCTATCCGGAAGAACAGACAAAAGATAACTTTACAAGTCAGATTACCGGCGAATGGAAACAGGATAAAGAGTATAAGCTTGCCGGCGTACTGCATACAGATAATGCTGTTTACGACTTCAGCAAGGATAGAAGCATTATTACTACCGCAGGTACTTCCGTCGGAGCAGGCAGAGATTTGCAGCTGCAGCTTAATAATAAGAGCATGAGCTTGAATTCCGGTGCTGATGCTGTGAAAGCAGATGCGATTACCGTTGAATTCAAGAATCTTGATAAGCTTGATATTAAGGCTACAGGTCAGGCTTTACTGGCAGAAAACGGCGGCAAAATCATCCTGCATAACACCGGCGCAGTAACTGCAGACAGTGCGTTTATTGCTAATGGCGCAGGCAGCAGTATTAAAGCAGATGGTCTGACAAATATTACCGTAGGCAGTGGCGATGCAGTGAAAGCAGATGCAGGCAGCATTGAGCTGGCCGGCGGCACTGTTAAAGGTGATGTAACTGCAGACAATAAAGGTAAAATCAGCATTAATGCCAATAATAATGCGGCAGGAAGCAGCCTTACCGATATTACCGGCAACGTTCTGGCAACGGCCGGCAGTAGCGTAGATATCGGATTGGGTACCGCAGATAGCAAGCTTACAGGTGATGTAAGTACTGTCGGTGACGCAGTAATCAATATTTATGCTGATATGGGTGTCTGGACCGGTAATGCTGACGGAGATAACGTTAACCTGCATCTGAACAGCAGCAAGGCTCAATGGAATAATATTGGAAACATCAAGCTGCGCAGCCTGAAGGGTAATGGCGGTATTATTAATCAGACTGATGCTAACGCAGGTAATATTGATGTAGGTGATTACAGCGGAAACGTTGTTGTCAACTACAAGCATACTGCTGATAAGGATACAGCAAGCAACACCCTGAATAATATCAAGTTCTGCGGCGGTTCGCTGAATATCGATAAAGCAGCTGAAGGCAGCAGCATTACCTTAAGAACCGATAATTCCGATAATCTCAGCTATACCGAAACTGATAATATTGAAAAGCTCTTCCGTGAGCTGAGCAAGAAGCTGTATTACGCAGATGCGGGCAGCAATCCTGATAATCTGAGCGGTCATGTGGAGATCGCCGAAGGCTTGACGAAGGTTAAGGTTTACGGTGATATTAACTACGGCGAGCATGGACAGGGCAATTATAAGGATGGCAGCATTAAGCGTACTGATCCGGAAATTATTTACGGCAGCAGTGAAACAGCTATGATGCGTGGCGCTAAATCCGCCATGGCTTCCACTGCTTTGCTGTGGCGCAGTGAAAACAGCGATATGCTGCAGCGCATGGGTGATGTACGTCTGGCTAATGAGGAAAGCGGTCTGTGGGCACGTTACTACGGTGGCAAGAACAGCTTTGATGCTAAGAATACCAAGTACAGCACAAGCTTTAATGCATATCAGTTAGGCTATGACAAGCAACTGGATAACAACAAGCTCTTTGGTGCGGCTGTAAGCTATAACAAGGGCAAGAATACCTACGAAATGGGCGGTCATGGTGACGGCAAGGCTGTCAGCCTGGCAGTATATGGCAGCTGGAACAGCGACAAGGGACATTATGCTGATGTAATCGTTAAAGGCGGTAAGCTTGATAATGATTATACAGTTTACAATGACATGGGCCATAAGCTGGAAGGCGATTATGATACCTGGGGGCTGTCCCTGAGCGCTGAATATGGTCGCAGAATGCAGATGCAAAACGGCTTCTACATTGATCCGAGCGTACAATTTACTGTTGGACGTGTGGCAGGAGCTGACTATAGTGCAGCCAGCGACTTCCTTGACTCCAAAGGCCTGAAGAAGGATATGTATGTCAGCCAGGATGCCTTTACCAGTGCAATCGGACGTATTGGTCTGGGCATGGGCAAAACAACTGACAAGGCAATGTTCTATACGAAATTTGCATTGGCACATGAATTTAGCGGTGACTTTACTACAACCTTTGCAGCTGAAAATGAGCCTACAAGCAGCACAGCAGTTGATTTTGGCGGAACCTGGTTTGAATGGCAGCTGGGCGGCAGCATGAAGGTAAATGATAATTCTTATGTATATGCTACCTTCGAGAAGAAATTCGGCGGCGATACCGGCAGCAATGACTGGCGCCTGGATGCAGGCTTGCGCTGGAGCTTCTAAAATTTGGGGTATGCGAGCAGCATAAAATGTTCTAAGCAGGGCGGCGGCCAAAGCGCCGACGCCCTCTTAAATAAAAATGTTAAAGGAGACTTTAAAATGACAGAAAAAGTTAAAGAGACTAAAGAGACTAAAGTTTTGGATATGGAGCAGAAGCGTGCAGATAAAATTGAAAAAATGCAGCAGTTTCTGACAGATAACAAAATAGACTGCTTTGACGTACAAAAAATTGAAGATGAGCGTCATACCACAATTTTCCGTAGCCGTATGGAAGTAAAAGGACAGATTTTGCCGATGGCTGTGTTGATGGATGACAGTGTTTATATTATTTTACAGGTTCAGATTGCACCGCAGGTAATTCCGGAAGCAAAGCTGCCGGAGCTGGCTGCAGCTATCAACAACATGAACAACAATGTACGTCCCTTTAAATTTACAGTTTCCGAAAAGGGCGATTTCATGCTGAATGCCTGCATTACCGCAGAAAACAATACCTTTAATCCGGTGCTGCTGAACGCAATTATCGGTGAGGCGCTGAAGTTCCTGGAAGCGCAGTACAGCAATATTATGGAAGCAATCTGGAAAAAATAATTTAGTTGAGCATGGATTTACATATGAGACATGCTGAAAGTAAAAGTCAGGCAACAAGAGAATATTGTCGATGATATGTTCAAGTTTAGTTAAGCATTTATAAAATAATATTTTGATTCCTGATAAGCAGTTGATGTGAGAGTGGACTGCTTTATGATAGAGGAAATGACAGTCGGGAGATGGACGCCCTGGTGTTATTATCTTTGTCCGGTGTTTTTGCAAGGGGTGTTTATTATGGCAAAATCATCTTGGATTCGAAGTAAAAAATTAGCTTTAGGTATTGCCGTAGCTTTAGGCTGCAGTCTGATGAGTGTTACAAGTGCTGAACAAACTGAGGCGGATTTTACAGCTCCGATTACCGGTGATATTGAAAAAGATGTTGCTTACAACGGTATTGCGGAAGTGCCTGCTAAGAATAACAACGTTTATACATTTACCAAGGATAGCAGTATTACTGTTGACGGTGCTACTGCCACCTTCACTATTCAGGATTTGAACAGTAAAGATTATAATGTGCAGGCGGCAGCGGTCAATATGGTGCAGGGAAAGACCAGCCCCAATATTTGCATTGCAGCTCCTGCTAATAAGCTGACTTTAAGTGTTAAAGCCTCCGGTGATAATATCGGCGCCGGTATTTTGCAGACCACTGGTCTTGGCACTCTGCAGTTTGGCAGCAGTAATTATGGTGCAATAAAAGAATTGAACATTAATGTCAATGCTGATGCCGACAATACAAAAAAATCTTATGGTATCTGGCGTGCAGCTACTGATAATAAGACCAGAACTATTACTTTAACTGCTACCGATGGCCTGAATATTAAAGTGGATAATCCTAATGGTGCTTATGGTATAGCTGTATCTACACCTGAGGGAATGACAACAGACAATAAATTTTATAACAATAGCGGTATTACGGTTAATGGTGACGTAAATATCACTGTAAGCGGTAATAAAAAAGCTGCTGATGTACTGGAAAACAGTGCAGGACTTTTTGTGGACAGTAATCATGCCAAAATAACCTTGAACCATAAGGGTAATATTGTTTCTGATGGCAATGGTATAGTTGTTGCACCTGTACACAATACTCCCAACTATAATAATCAAGCCATTACTGTAAAAAAAGGTGGTACTATTAAGCTTATTCCGGCAGCTGATGGCGGTGAGCGTTATGCAATTTATAATACCTATGGCAAGGTTTTTTATGGCGCAAATTCAGTCGGCGGCTTGAACAGTCAGACTGGTGCTGTGGTATTGGGTACCGGTACTCAGATAGGCGGAGATGTCTTTGTTGGTGACAATGAAAAAAATATTGTCTACTTAGGTTTGAGTGGCAATGATTCGTACTTGAACGGTGTAATTAAGGAAGACGGAAAATTCGGCAATGTGCTGATGATTCTGAATGATGGTGCCGTATGGAATAATACTGCAGCTAACGCAGGCAATAAGGGTACCAATACAGTATTGAATAATTTTAGCGGTATTAACGGTATGTTGCATCAAAGTGCCGATAGCGGTGATGTTACAATCAAGAAATTTGACAGCCATCTGTTTAACGTAGCTTATGAGCATGACAAGAATGATCCGTCAAAAATTTTAGGTGGCAATTTCACTATTGAAAAAGCTATAGAGAACAGTGCTCTCAATGTTTTTACTGACTATGATGCCAACCTGAATACAGAAGCTGCCAGAGAGGCAACACTTAACGCTTTGGCAAACAAAATTTATTATACAGGCTATGCAAGCGGCGAAAGAAATTTAAATGGTACCGTAAGTATTGCGGAAGGTCTTACAACCAGCTCTGCCAGCAAGTATTTTGCCGATATGAGCTTTGATGATACTACAGGTCAGGGTTATCTTGGCAAGGAAAGCAAGGTTAATGAGTACGTTAAGCCTGCGGAACAGGGTGCCGTAGAATTTACCAAGGCTATAATCGGTGATGTTTCTCTGACCAAAGAATATCAGGATGCAGGTGTATACGACAACGGCAACTATGTTTTTACCAAGGATATTAAAATCAATGTTGATCCGGAAGGTAATAAATTAGTAGCAGGGCCTTGGCTGTATACCTTCAGCTCCGGTATTTTCAGCGGTTATAATCAGCAGAATGTGAATGTTGACCTGAATGGTCATAGTATGGATTTAAATATAGCTACCGACCAAAGTACGACTGGCATTGCTGCAGTAGGTGCTACCGGCAAGGTTGAAATTTTCAACGCCGGAGCTATGTCCGTTAAAGCTGTAAGTAATGAAGGTGCTCAGACAGCGGCGTTGTTTGTGAATGGCGGCGGTCAGCTTTATATCCATAATGGCGGTGAGAATTTAGAGAAAAAGGTTCTCACGGTTCGTGGCAGTACCACTAACAGCACTAATGGCGCTGTTATCAAGTCTATGAATGGTGCAAATGGTGAACGCTCCTGGCTGAAGGTTGACGGCTTGATTGATTTGGAAGCAGATACTACAGACGGTGTTGGTATGGCCGAAGGATTGAGTGCTGTTGCATCTACTATTGATGTTGGCGGCGGCAGAATTATTATGACGAAAGCTGGGCAAAATCCTGGCCTGAATTTTGGCGGTGGTGCGGAAAATGCTGCTATCCGTGCTTATGGTGAATTTGTAACACAAAATTACGGCATTGTTAATGTTAACGTTATCAAGGATGAGGATTCTCCTACCGGTAACGCTATTGCAGCCGGCAACAATACTACGCAGATAGTCGGTAATTTCACAACTGTCGGCGGTATGGGCACCAAGGGTAAAATCAATGTGGGCCTGAATACACCTGATTCCTATTGGGTAGGTAATTTTGTTACCGGCGGCGGCTGGGGCGTAACACCCGGCGATTATGGTATAGTCAGTCTGTTTATGGGCAATAAAGCTAAATGGATGGGCAAAGCTTCCTATGCTACTAAACTGCTGATGGACAGCGGCGCAACCTGGGAAGGCTATTCCTTGAATAATGCTGTAGATGCAACTATCAAAAATGGCGCTGTTTGGTACAACATTAATGATACCGAGGAGCATACTAAATTAAAGAGCTTAATCGGCGGTGCTACGGAAGCAGCTGCAGGTACTGTTGATATGACGCATGACGGTGTTGTCGATACAACTATTGAGCAATTTGGCGGTCATGTAAACGTTATTTATAAGCATGCGGCGGACGATGCAACAAATATTCTTGGCGGTAACTTTACTATTAATCACGCTGCTGAAGGCTCTGCTGTTACGCTGACAACAGACAACAGCGGTTTTGATGTGCATAAAACAGATGAAACAAAAGCTGTATTGAGCAGCCTTGCTAACAAGCTTTATTACCTGGGTGCTGTAGATAATGCGGAAGCTAATCTTGACGGTTATGTGCAGATAGCAGAAGGGCTAACCGCTGCATCTGCCGGTATGAAGCTGGCAGATGTTGAATTCTCTGCTGATAACGGACAGGCAAGCTTGGTAGAAAATACTGTCAGAACACCGGATGCGAAGATTATTTACGGCAGCAGTGAAACTGCTATGATGAAGGGTGCAAAATCTGCTATGGCTTCCGGTGCGTTGATGTGGCGTGCCGAAAATAATGACTTGCTGAAGCGTATGGGTGATTTGCGTCTGGATGATGGTGATGCAGGCATCTGGGCTAAATACTATGGCGGCAAATACGAGATGGACAGTCAGAATACTGACCTTAATCTGAAATACAATGCTTATCAGGTAGGCTTTGATAAGGCTGTAGGTAACGGCTGGTCAGTTGGTTTGGCAGTATCCTATAACGATGGTGATTCCAATTATGGCAGCGGCAAAGCTGATCTGAAGGATACAAGCGTAGGTTTGTATGGTACCTGGAAGGGTAATGATGGTCAGTATGTAGACCTGATTGCCAAATATACCCGTATGGAAAATGACTATGATGTTGCCAATGTTTATGGTCACAAGCTGAGCGGCGATTACAAGACCTGGGGTACCAGCATCAGTGCAGAATATGGCAAGCGTTTTGAAAATGAAAGCGGTTTCTACTTTGATCCGAGCGTAGAGCTTACCTTGGGACGCATCAACGGCAAGGATTACAGTGCAAACAGTGATTACCTGGACACCTGGGGCAAGAGCAGAGGCATGCAGGTGCAGCAGGATGCCTTTAACACATTGGTAGGACGCGTAGGCTTCCGTCTTGGTCAACAGACTGAAAAGGCAAGCTATTTTGTAAAACTTGCAGCAGCACATGAGTTTAAAGGTGAATTCAACAGCCGCTTTGCAGCAGAGGGTGAGCCTGAAGGCAGAACCAGTATTGATTTTGGCGATACCTGGTACGAAGCACAAATCGGCGGTACAGCTAAGCTGAGCAAAAACAGCCTGATTTATGCAGACTTTGAACGCAGCTTCGGCGGTGACGTTGAAGAGAAATGGCGTGTAGACGCAGGCTTGAGATTTACGTTCTAAAGATTAATTTCCTTGACATTGTGCCTTTTAAGGCATATGTATAGAGCGGGCAGGAGCTGAAGCTATCGCTCCTGCCCCACTCAGTTTTATTTTTTGAGTGAGGAGATGTACAAAAATGAGTAAGAGTAAAAAAAGCTTGATGAAAACAAAACTGGCCTTAGCTATTGCCGTAGCTTTAGGCTGCAGCCTGATGAGTGTTGCAAGTGCTGCTACCTATGATATGACGAGTAGCGAATATGCCGGCGGCATTACCTGGAGCCATGCGGTAAATGGCGACCAGATAGGTAAAAGCTGGCAGGAGCCTGACAATTATATGTTTCGCTATGATAAGGCTACAGGTCAGGTGCTTGGCGGCGATATTACTATGGCTACCGATATGCGCTATGAAGAACCCACTCCTTGGGGTGGCACGCAAGTAGAAGGTGTTACTGTTTTTGCTAATCTTGACGTTAAGGCTAGCGATTTGCCTGATTGCTCTTTAGCAACAGTAGAAAAGGTTAATGCTGCTGTTTTGAAAAAGCTGAAACCAGCCGAGGGCTTGACTCATTATTATGGCTTTGATTACATATCTGTACGCATTCTTGACGATGATGGCAATGTATTGCGTGTAGCAAAGGTTAAATTTGCTGATGACATGAGCAGTTCATCTAGTCTGACCGGCGGTACCTATAAAACTGTTTTGAGCAATGACAGCAATAATAAAGAATATGATATTAAACAGGCTGATACTGCGCAGGGGTATGCTACAATACCGGCAAATACCTGGTATGTTGGCGAAAGCGATAGCCGTTACGGACTGACTGTTGCTCCGGACCTTTCTAAAGAAACTATAAAGGCTGCTGTACGCGGTGCTGAAAAGGATTTATATGTTACTAACGTATTGGGCTCCAGTACCTGGAACAGTGAGATAACCATTAAAGCGGAAGGCAAGAATACCGACAGAGTTTATGGCGTCTACAATGATCAGAAGGGCTTGGTACATCTGAAGGATGCCAAGATGACTATCACTGCTGACGGTAACGAGCAGAGCAATGTTGCCTATGCAGGTAATAATGCGGATTATACCAGCAAAGTCATTTTGGAATCTACTGCTGACGGCAGTGTCGGTGTAGCTCTGAAGGCGAACGGCAACGTTCTCGAAGCCGGCAAAAATGGCGTAATCGACCTGACCTCCGGCCAAAGCAGCTTGGAAACTGCTGCAGGAAATTTGCTGTATGCTCATGATGGTGGCATTATTAACATTGGCCATAAGACAAAGGGTACTGCCGGTCTGAAAATAACAATGGGTGACAGCAGCAAGTATCTGGCATTGGCTGAAAACGGCGGTACGATTAATGCAGGTGTCATTGTTGAGCATCTTGACAGTGTAGATTATGATAACGCTACTGTTTTAAAAGGAAGCAACAATGTTGCCGGCAATATGAAGGCAGATGCTGACAGTAAAATTAATTTTGGCCTCGCAGGCAAGTACAACTACCAAGGTGATGCAGAGGGTAATGTTAATTTGTATTTCACTACAGGAGCAGGCTGGGAAGGCAATGCTATAGGTGAAGATGTAGCTTTGGATTTGGGCAGCGACACTCTTTGGAACATTACTTCAAATGCTGCTCAACATCTTAAACAGCATAAGGGTGCCGAATCGTCCTCCAAGAGAAGCTTTATTAATGTTGGTGAAGGCAATCTGACGATTGATAAATACTCCGGCAATACAACCTTTGTTTATCAGCATGATGCAGCTGATGCCAGCAAGATTCTTGGCGGCGATTTGACTATTAACAGCGCTGAGCCGACTAAGGTTCTCAGCACAGGCGTTGGCTCTGAGAAATATCAGGTATCAGAAGTACCATCTACAGTGTATCTGCAGACTTCCACCGATGGCATAGATACTACAGATGATGCTGCAATCAACTCTGTACTGGATAATCTGGCCAAGAAGCTTACCTATACTGCTTATGTGAACGGCGAGCGTAACTTAAGTGGCAGGGTAGAACTTGCAGAAGGCCTGACGAGTTCTTCTGTAAGCAAATTCTACAGCAATATTACCTTTGACGCAGCCAGCGGACAGGCTAAAAAAGAGAATGAGCTCTTTAAACCGTTTACAGGTATTATTTTTGGTAATGAAACATCAGATGCGAAAAACGGGTATGCTGACCAGATCAGTGGCACCGCTGTCGGCAAGGATTTAAAATATACCTTTAATGATGATACTCTTATCGATGTTAAGCTGAACAAGGATCCGCGCAGCTTCGGATGGGGCGGTCTATATTGTGCAGCAATCAACAACTACGGTGACCGTCCATATCAATCTTCACCTGCCTATACTAAGGGCGGACCGAGCTATACTATCGATATGCAGGGACATGACCTGAATGTAAACTTCAGTGCTTTCCCGGCTTCAGGCTCTACCGGCAGCCAACCGATGTGGACTGCTGCAGCTATCGGCGTTTTCCGTGATGGTACGATTACGATTGATAATCCCGGCGCTGTTAGCATTACCTCTACTAATAACTATTATTATGGCAGTGCTATCAGAGCATCTACTGCTGCTGCCGGCGAAACTGGCGCACATGTTATTATCAATAATGACAACAGCAAGGAGCATGCTGTGAAGATTCGCGGCGGTATTGATACTCCTGGCTATCAGCTGAACTGACGCGCTATTGAAATATATACTCAGAACGGCACTAAAAAAGAAAACGGCAACTCTGTTGAGATTAAAGGCCTTGTAGATATTGATGTAAAGAATTGTGCATCTTTATTTGCTCGTGGTAACTATGCGACGATTGACATCGGTGGTGGCCGCATTGTTTCTCATAATTATTCCTCTATCTGGACTGCTGGTAATGAAGCTTTGATTAACCTGAATATGCAGAAGGATGCAGAAGGCAATGCTATTGATGCCGGAGATAATTATCTGCAGATTGAAGGAGATGTATCGACTGCCACTCAGTTTTATGGCTCCAATGGCACAATTAATGTCGGTCTGAACACTGCTGATTCCTATTTGAAAGGTCATTTCTTCGGCGTTGGTAACAATAATCTGTATCTGCGTAACGGTGCCGTTTGGGATAATATGCCTGCTGTAACGCATAATTGGGCTGGCGGCGACTATAGCACTAACAATATTGTCAGCAATATCAGCAATCTTTATGGTGGTGCAGACAGCGCTCATGCCGGTAATATTTATCAGCAGGAATCTAAGGATATCAACATTCAAAACCTGTCCGGTTATGTAAACGCATATCTGGGACATGAAAACGGCGAGGACGGCAACGCAAGCTTTGACGCACTCGGCAACATTGTTGTTGATAAGGCAACTAAGACTGACGGCAAAAATGCAGGCATTACACTCTATACCGACCGCACCGGTATTGACACCAGCGACCAGGATAAGGTAGTCAATACACTTTCCGCTTTGGGAAGAAAGCTGGTATATAACGAAGCAGTTGCTACTGAGGATAATCCGACTCCGGAAATTAATCTGGATGGCAAGGTTGGTATTGCCGAAGGCCTGACTGCAGGTTCCGTAGCAATCCGTCTGGCAGACCTGGACTTCAACAAAGACAACGGCGAAGGCAGCCTCATTGCAGGCAGCATTCATACTCCGGATGCATATGTACCTGTTATGTACGGCAGCAAGGAAACCGCAATGATGAAGGGTGCGAAATCTGCTATGGCTTCCACCGCAATGCTGTGGCGTGCAGAAAACAATGACCTGATGAAACGCATGGGCGACCTGCGTCTGTCTGAAGGTGAAAGAGGCTTGTGGGCAAAATACTACGGCGGCAAGTACGAGATGGACAGCCAGAATACTGATTTCAATCTGAAATATAATGCATATCAGTTAGGCTATGATGCAGATGCAGGCAACGGTTGGACAGTCGGTGCAGCAGTATCCTACAACGATGGTGACGCTACCTATGGCACCGGCCGCGGCGATCTTTCCGCTTACAGTGCAGGCATCTACGGTACTTGGAAGAGCGAAGACGGACAGTATGTTGACATTATCGCCAAGTACAGCAAGCTGGATAATGACTACAAGGTATTCAATGACGGCGGTCACAAGCTGAGCGGCGATTACAAGACCTGGGGCACCAGCATCAGCGCGGAATATGGCAAGCGTTTTGAAAATGACAACGGCTTCTACTTTGATCCGAGCGTAGAGCTGACCTTGGGACGCATCAACGGCAAGGATTACAATGCACACAGTGATTATCTGGACAGCGTTGGTGTGAAGAAAGATATGCAGGTAGAACAGGAGGCGTTCAATACGTTGGTAGGCCGCGTAGGCTTCCGTCTGGGGCAGAAGCTGGATAATGCAAGCTACTTTGTAAAGCTGGCAGCAGCACATGAATTCAGCGGAGACTTTGACACAACCTTCCGTGCAGTGAACGAGCCTGAAGGCAAAACCAGCATTGACTTTGGCGATACCTGGTATGAAGCACAAATCGGCGGCACAGCTAAGCTGAGCAAAAACAGCCTGATTTATGCAGACTTTGAACGCAGCTTCGGCGGTGACGTTGAAGAGAAATGGCGTGTAGATGCAGGCTTAAGATTTACGTTCTAAAGATTAATTTCCTGACATTGTGCCATTTAAGGCATATGTATAGAGCGGGCAGGAGCTGAAGCTATCACTCCTGCCTCCACTCAGTTTTTATTTTTGAGTGAGGAGATGTACAAAAATGAGTAAGAGTAAAAAAAGCTTAATGAAAACAAAACTGGCCTTAGCTATTGCCGTAGCTTTAGGCTGCAGCTTTATGAGTGTTGCAAGTGCTGCCAGCTATGATATGACGAGCAGTGAATATACAGGCGGCATTACTTTGGACAGCAAGACGTATCCCAACAAAGCACAGGTCGGCTCATCTAAAGTAAAGCCTGATGTTTTCAGTTTCAGATATGATAAAAATAGCGGCAAGATAGTCGGCGGAGACGTCAATGTAACCTCTGATGTTATGTCCAAACCGGTATTTGCTTCTTTAGAGGTAAAAGCAAGCGATTTGCCTGACTATACTAATGCGACAATCAATAAGGTTCTTAATGGGCTGTTAGATAAATTTGTGCTTACGGATTCTGCAAAAGCATCGTCTGCCTATTATTTTTTAAGGGGATATTCGCAAATCAAAATTGTGGATGATGATGGTAATGTAATTCGCAGTGCATTTATTATAGTAAAAAATAATGCTGACCGCGATAAGTATTATTTCTATAATGGCAGTGCCGGCACATATACTAATGTTTTGAAAAATGATAACAATCCTTACTATGATATATCGTCAAGCGACCGTACTACTCTGAGTCCGACTTACGAGGAAGTGAAGATACCTGCAAACACCTTGGTTTTTTATGGTGACAACAAGGATATGCAGTTTACTATTCAGCCTGACCTGTCTTCAGAAAGCTTAAAAGCTGCAGTACAGGGAGCAGATAAGGATTTGTACGTAACTAATTCTGTCACTAATGTTAAAACAAAAAAACCTCTTAACGGCTATACTGTGCTCAATATTAATGCTATAGGCAATGCTGATGATACTGTGTATGGTATTTACAATATTTAATAACAACCTTTGGTTGTCCAACGGAGCTGTTTGGGATAACAAGGGATTGCTGTTCCATCCGTGGTCAGGTCCGGAATATACTACTTCTCACGAGAGTGTAATTAGTAGGCTCTATGGTGGCAATACTGCGGAAACAGCCGGTAATATTTATCAAAATGAAGCCAAGGACATCAATATCCAAAATCTGTCCGGTTATGTAAACGCATATCTGGGACATGAAATCGGTGAAGACGGTAACGCAAACTTTGATGCTCTTGGCAACATTGTTGTAGAAAAAGCAACCAAGACAGATGGCAAGAATGCCTGCATTACGCTCTTTACTGACCGCAATGGTATTGATACCAGCGAAAATAATGAAGTAGTAAATACCTTGACTGCTTTAGCTAAAAAGCTGGTTTACAATGAAGCTATAAATTCTCCGGAGGTTGATACTGAAACTGAAACTAGTGCTATGGATGGCTCGACACCGGAAATCAATCTGGATGGCAAGGTTGGTATTGCCGAAGGCCTGACTGCAGGTTCCGTAGCAATCCGTCTGGCAGACCTGGACTTCAACAAAGACAACGGCGAAGGCAGCCTCATTGCAGGCAGCATTCATACTCCGGATGCATATGTACCTGTTATGTACGGCAGCAAGGAAACCGCAATGATGAAGGGTGCGAAATCTGCTATGGCTTCCACCGCAATGCTGTGGCGTGCAGAAAACAATGACCTGATGAAACGCATGGGCGACCTGCGTCTGTCTGAAGGTGAAAGAGGCTTGTGGGCAAAATACTACGGCGGCAAGTACGAGATGGACAGCCAGAATACTGATTTCAATCTGAAATATAATGCATATCAGTTAGGCTATGATGCAGATGCAGGCAACGGTTGGACAGTCGGTGCAGCAGTATCCTACAACGATGGTGACGCTACCTATGGCACCGGCCGCGGCGATCTTTCCGCTTACAGTGCAGGCATCTACGGTACTTGGAAGAGCGAAGACGGACAGTATGTTGACATTATCGCCAAGTACAGCAAGCTGGATAATGACTACAAGGTATTCAATGACGGCGGTCACAAGCTGAGCGGCGATTACAAGACCTGGGGCACCAGCATCAGCGCGGAATATGGCAAGCGTTTTGAAAATGACAACGGCTTCTACTTTGATCCGAGCGTAGAGCTGACCTTGGGACGCATCAACGGCAAGGATTACAATGCACACAGTGATTATCTGGACAGCGTTGGTGTGAAGAAAGATATGCAGGTAGAACAGGAGGCGTTCAATACGTTGGTAGGCCGCGTAGGCTTCCGTCTGGGGCAGAAGCTGGATAATGCAAGCTACTTTGTAAAGCTGGCAGCAGCACATGAATTCAGCGGAGACTTTGACACAACCTTCCGTGCAGTGAACGAGCCTGAAGGCAAAACCAGCATTGACTTTGGCGATACCTGGTATGAAGCACAAATCGGCGGCACAGCTAAGCTGAGCAAAAACAGCCTGATTTATGCAGACTTTGAACGTAGCTTCGGCGGTGACGTTGAAGAGAAATGGCGTGTAGACGCAGGCTTAAGATTTACGTTCTGATTTCTCATCTATATAATATATAATATGTAAAAAGCAGGCAGGGAGAATCCCTGCCTGCTTCGGAAAGTCAAAAAAGGTCGCTGCAAAGCGGCCTTTTTTGCTGATTTGTATTTTTTAGCTAGCAATTAAACTATAGAAAAAATATTGCGTATAGCTTGCACAGGTATTTTTATGGTGGTAGACTAGATTAAACAATACTCGGAGGACTTAACATGAATATAACAGTATATCTTGCCTCATCGACAGGCAATGATCCTAAATTTGAGTCTGCGGTTAAAGAGCTTGGCACCTGGATTGGTGCGAGCGGTAATACGTTGGTTTATGGCGGTTCTAAAACCGGCCTGATGGGAGAGTTGGCGCAAAGCGTTTTGCAGGCAGGCGGTAAGGTTATCGGCGTGGAGCCGCAGTTTTTTGTAGATGAGGAATATCAATATGAGGGACTGACGCAGCTGATAGTTACCAAAGATATGGCAGAGCGCAAGACGAAGATGATTGAGCTTGGCGATGCTTTTATTGCCTTTCCCGGCGGCGTGGGAACGCTGGAGGAGGTTAGTGAGATTATGTCCAAGCTGTCACTGGGACATCTGCAGGCGCCGTGCATCTATTATAATCTTGAAGGTTATTATGATGATGTAAAGCACTTTCTGCAGCAGATGATTCTTAAAGGTTTTTCTTCAGAGGAAAAGCAGCAGGGAGTATATTTTGCTGAAAGCTTGGAAAAAATTAAGGAATTATTGAAATAAAAGAGTTGATGAGAATATAAAAAGGCTGACGCTGTGCATTTACGCAAGGCGTCAGCCTTTTTGCTGCCTTAAATATTCTGTGCTTATATTTATATCCGGAAACATTTTTGCAGTGCTGTATACTCACCTAAGGCTAACATAGTTATATCCTCGGATAATATGGTGTCCGGTGTTATTGAGACATCAGTTGTTCCTAAGCGTTTTATGCCAAGAATATTGATGCCAAACTTTTTGCGGACATCCAACATACCGATGCTTTTACCAACCCATGCTTTGGGCACCTCTACTTCAAAAATAGCGTGCTGTTTGTCAATTTCTATATAATCGAAAATATGGTCTGCGGTGTAGCGTTTTGCTGCCCATATAGCCATCTGTTTTTCAGGGTAGACTACATTATCTGCACCGTTACGAAGTAGAAACTTTGCCTGGACATCTCGTTCAGCACGAGATACTACACATTTTGCTCCCAGTTCTTTTAAAAGCGAAGTAGTTTCCAGCGAGTTTTGAAAATTACCGCTGATAGTTACGAAGCAAACGTCAAAATTCCTGATGCCGAGAGCACGTAAAAACTCTGCATTGGTGCTGTCACCGATTTGTGCTTTGGTGACAAACGGCAGTACATCGTTAATTCTTTCCTCATCAGTATCAACTGCCATGACCTGATGCCCTAATTGTGAAAGCTGCATAGCGATATGACGCCCGAAATGACCTGCTCCAATCAGTAAAATATTTTTCATAGGATATCCACTCCTTTTGTTTAGCCAATAGTGATTTTTTCCAGCGGCAGTTTTGAGTTAACTGCTTTTTTGCCGGATAATGCTGCGTACATGAGCGTAAGGCTGCCTACTCTGCCAAGATACATAAGTAAAATCAGTATCAGTTGTGAGGGTACATGCAGCTGCGGTGTAATTCCAAGCGTCAGTCCGACTGTTCCCAATGCTGATGCTGTTTCATATAAGCAGGATGACAGTGGCAGGTTCTCATAGGCGCTGATAAAAATTCCTCCGCTGAAAAACAGCGTAATATACACGGTGAGGATAGTTGAGGCAGTTTTGATAGCGTTGCAATCGACTCTGCGATCAAAAAAATGGGCACTGTCCTGCTGGCGATAGGTAGCAACAATGTTGGCAAGCAGGACGGCAAAGGTTGTCGTTTTCATACCACCGGCAGTTGAGCCCGGTGAACCGCCAATCAGCATCAAAAGTATCATAATGCCTTGCGACGAGCTGGACATAGCAGATAAATTTACCGTATTGAAACCGGCTGTTCTTGTTGTGACTGACTGGAAGAGAGCTGCCTGAAGACGATCTTCAATAGGAAGGGCAGCAAAATCAGCAAAGAAGAAAAAAATTGCCGGAAAGATAATCAGAATTAACGTAAAGATGAGGATTACTTTGCTTTGCAAGCGATAGCGTCGGAACTGCAGCTTGTTTTCACAAATGTCCTCCCAGGTCAAAAAACCGATACCGCCAATTATGATAAGCAGCATAATAGTTATATTCATTATTGGATTTTGCTCATAACCGGTAAGAGATGGATACAGATTGTCTGCGGTTCCCAAAATATCGAAGCCTGCATTGCAAAAGGCAGAAATAGAGTGAAAGGTTGCCAGCCAAATACCGTGCCAGCCATAGTCGCGGCAGAACACCGGCAGCATGGCAAGTGCACCAATCAGTTCAATCAAAAATGTTCCCCACAGAATAAACTTCGTAAGCCGGACGATACCGCCTACATTTGGCGCTGATATTGCGTCCTGAAGGGTGGTGCGCTGCATCAAAGATATTCTTCGCCTGGACAGAAGTGCAAATAATGCAGCTACAGTGACAACACCAAGACCGCCAATCTGTATAAGTGCCAGAATGATTGTCTGACCAAAGGCCGACCAGTAGCTGCCGGTATCATGTATCACAAGACCGGTTACACAAACTGCGGAGGTTGCGGTAAAAAGCGCTTCGTTAAACGGCGTTATGCAACCTTCCTGCGTAGAAATTGGCAGCATCAGCAGTAATGCACCCAGCAGGATTACTCCCGCAAAACCTAATATGATAATTTGAAAAGATGAAAGCTGAAATCTTCTGCTAATCATTTCTTCTGACATATCTACACCTTCTTGTTAATCTGTTTATACATTCATTGTGCTTGTTGCGGACACAATGTAAAAGCCGTATATTGAACACTGCTTTGATTGTTCCTATCATAGCATTTTTTCGGTGTAGATTTGGTAAAGAAACGGGTATGGATCAACATTATCCGGTGATATGTCTTGAAGCGCTTTTGTTCGTGAAGTATAATGGGTTTGTAAAAATAATTAGGAGAAGCATTATGAAGCATCAACAACGACAAGAAGATATTTTGTTTTCGGTCTGTATTTTTTTCGGCGCTTTTGCCATTAATCTTTTGATTCGTAAGCTCTTTACAACTCAAACGCTGGTTCCTATGATTTTTGTATTCGGCGTTTTTCTGATATCGCTGAAAACGCACGGGTATTGCTATGGTATTGTTTCGGCTGTCTTAAGCGTATTTGCAGTAAATTTCGCTTTTACTTATCCCTATTACACTTTGGATTTTTTCGTAGAAGAAAGTATATTATCCGCTATAATTATGCTGCTTGTTGCCGTTTCCACCAGTACGTTGAACAGTAGGATACGCGACCAGGAGAATTTGCGGGCAGAAAGCGAAAAGGAGAGGATGAGGGGCAATCTGCTGCGGGCAATCTCTCATGATTTGCGTACACCTCTTACATCAATATACGGCTCAGCTTCTACGCTGATTTCCAAGAGAAATGCACTTTCAGAAGAACAGCAGCTAAAGCTGTTGGGAGAAATTCAAGAGGATAGTGAATGGCTTATCCGCATGGTCGAAAACCTGCTGGCTGTTACAAGAATCGACGGCGCAAAGGTCAAGATTGTGAAAACGCCAATCGTTTTAGATGAGCTGATTGACTCAGTTCTTATGAAATTCGCCAAAAAACACCCGAATCAGAAGGTGATTACGCAGATACCGGCCGACTTTGTGGATATTCCTATGGATTCTATCCTTATCGAGCAGGTGTTGCTGAACTTTTTGGAAAATGCTGTGTTTCATGCGAAAGGAATGACAGAGCTGAAGCTGTCGGTTTCCCTTGCAGGAGATAAGGCCGTATTTGAAGTTGCCGACAACGGGTGTGGCATTCCGGAGGAGATTTTGGATAAAATTTTTACCGGATGCTATAAAAAGTCTGCAGCACCGATAGACGGAACGCGCAGTAATATGGGCATCGGTA
>OJRH01000427.1_pt1 | contig 20573 bp, 19 predicted proteins | sample 1599131 | NCBI WGS metagenome assembly OJRH01 (sample SAMN03922527, study PRJEB24848) | human gut metagenome | isolation source: stool sample | host: Homo sapiens | place: Germany | collected 2010-05
CAACCCCCCGCCGCGCAGCCACGCAGCGCATCGCGCACCGCACCGCCGACGACATAGGCCTCCCAGCCCGCCGCCGCGAGGCGGTCGAGCGCCGTATGCACTTGTGACGGCAGGGTCAGCATGGGCAGCCTCCTCAGTTGTGGTGATAGATCTTCTTTTCCAGCGCAAAAATGCGGGCACTGAAGCTGCCGGCCGGCACGGTCGGCAGCGTTTCCGCATAGATCTCCATGCGGCTGTCGATGAGGTCAATGTATGACAGCAGCTCCGCCTCCGCGCACATGGGCCGCACGGCCGCGCCGAACTCCGGCTCGCCGTGGTGCGAGAGCAGCAGGTGCTGCAGCAGCATGGACTTTTCCTCGGGAATGCCAAGCTCGCGCGCGGCGTCCGCGACCTCCTGCGCCCCCATGACCAGATGGCCAAGGAGCTGCCCGGCCGTGGAGTACTCCGTCACGATGCCGAGATCGGAAAACGCAAACTCCCGCTCCTTGCCGAAATCGTGCAGCAGCGTGCCGGTCAGCAGCAGGCTGCGGTCAATGACCTCCGGATACAGGCCCGCGAGAAAATCCGCCGTGCGCAGCATGTTGTAAGTATGCATCAAAAGGCCGGACAGGAAACTGTGGTGCACGCTCTTCCCGGCCGGAATGCGCCGGAATGCATCGAGGTGCCGCGCCAGCATCGTCTCGGCCACGCTGCGGTAATCCGCGTCCGTGATCGAGGCGACCAGCCGCTGCACGTCCGCCAGCGCGGCGTCCGCGTCGATGGGTGCCGTCGGCACGAGCAGCGCCGTGTCATAATCGTCCGCCGCTTCGGCCATACGGATACGGTGGACACTGATCTGCAGCGCACCGCGGTATTCCGAGACGCTGCCGCGGATCTTTACGACGCGGCCGGTGTCCTCCGGGCGCGCGCCGATCGGGCCGCTGTAGTCCCAGATCTTGATCTCCACGCTGCCCGTGCGGTCGCAGATCGTACCGCTGAGAAACGGTTTGCCGTTGTTGGTCGTCTTGAGCGCCGCCGCGCGCAGAATATAAAAGCCCTCGACATCCATGCCGGGGAGCATATCCGCAATGGGTTTATTGAATTCCATGGCTCCGCCTTTCCGCCCGCAGAGCGGGTCGTTCGTTCTATAGGATAACTATACATTGCCGTGATTTTGCCAGTCTGTCAAGCCTTTTCCCGCAAAAATCCGCCCCGCCGCCGATGGCTCGGCCTGCGGGACGGAGGCATTCAGTGTTCGGCGCGGGCGATCCGCTCGGCCGCCTGCCGGCCAGTCGGCGTGGCGGCAAGGCCGCCGAGGCCGGTCTCGCGCAGGCTGGCCGGGAGCGCATCACCGACCTCGCCCATGGCATCGATGACCTCATCGACCGGAATGCGGCTCGTGATGCCGGCAACGGCCATATTCGCCGCGCTCACGGCATTGACCGCACCGATGACATTGCGCTTGACACACGGTACCTCGACCAGGCCCGCAACCGGGTCACACACCAGACCGAGCAGATTGCCGAGCGCGATGGCGTACGCATCCGCGCACTGCTGCGCCGTGCCACCGAGGATGTGCGTCAGCGCGGCCGCCGCCATGGCGCTGGCCGTGCCGATCTCCGCCTGGCAGCCACCCTCCGCGCCGGCCACGCTCGCGCGCAGCGCCGTGACCTGGCCGAACCCGGCCGCGATATACAGCGCCTGCAGGATCGTCTCCTCCGCAACATCGCGCACCTCCGCGAGCGGGATCAGCACCGCCGGCAGCACGCCGCAGCTGCCCGCCGTGGGCGCGGCGACGATGCGCTTCATGCACGCATTGCACTCGGCCACCTTGAGCGCCTCTTCCGTCACGCGCTGAAAATACGTCCCGCCGAGGAGGCGGCCGGCCTCCGCCGCCGCGCGGAATCTGGCCGCGTCGCCGCCGATGAGCCCGCTGTTGGAGCGGTCGGATGCGCAGTACTGCCGGCTCGACTGCTGCATCGCCGTCCAGAGCGCCGCGATCTGGCGGTAGGACGCCGCAGCGTCATAGCCGTTTTCCTGACAGTCCGCATCACGGATGACGGCATAGAGCGGCTGCCCGCTCTCCTGTGCAGCCGAAAGCATGGATGCAATGCTCGAAAAGCTCATACCGGTTCCTCCTGATTAAAGATCGTGATCTTCTGAATGCCCTCGATGTGCGACAGCCACTGCTCGATGTCCTTCGGGATCGGCTGGTCACACTCGAGGATCATGACCGCGTAGCCGCCCTGCTCGCTGCGGTAGAGCTGCATGGTGGCGATGTTGACGTGCCGCTGCATGAGCGCCGCCGTCACGGCAGCGACATGGCCGGGCGTGTCCTGATTGTGGACAATGAGCGTGTTGTGCTCACCGGAAAAGTTCGTCTCGATACCGTCGATGGAGCGGATGCGGATGCGCCCGCCGCCGATGCTCTCGGCCACGATGTCCAGCGTGCGGCCCTTGGCGCCCGTGAGCTGCAGGCGCGCGGTGTTCGGGTGCGCGTTGCGCAGCTGCACGTTCCGGAACGAGAACGTCAGCCCCTGCTCCGCCGCGACGGCAAAGCTGCCCGGAATGCGCAGATCGTCCGGCTGCATACCGAGCAGGCCCGCGATCAGCGCGCAGTCCGTGCCGTGGCCATGACCGGTCAGGGCGAAGCTGCCGTGCAGCGAAATGTCCGCGTGCACCGGCCGGTCGCCGAGCAGTTTGCGGGCCGTCAGGCCGATGCGCACGGCCCCGGCCGTGTGGCTGCTGGACGGGCCGACCATGACCGGCCCGAGAATATCAAATAAACGCATGGCGTGCCTCCTTGGGTATACGAATCTTTTGCAAAATGAAATATGCGGTATTATACGCGCTCGGCGCGCAAAATGCAATGCCGATCCTCCGCCGGTGCGAAAATTCGGCGCAAAAATGCCGGCCGCCAACCGGCAGCCGGCAATATTCGGCGGATCAGTGCTCCTGGATCATCATGCGGATGATCGTGCGGTCGGTCTCGCGCATGCCCTCGCTCGCAAGTGTGCCGATGTTGCGGATCGTGTTCTCCACGCCCTTGACGACAATGCCGTCGCCGCCGTAGAACTGGCTCTCGTGCATCTGCATCTGCATACCCAGCAGCCCCGCCTCGACCGCCGAAGCGATCTTGGCCGCGCAGCTCGCCTTCGCACCGTCGCAGATCATGCCGGAATCAATGGCGATCGCGTTGACGATGGTGTGCGCGATCTCGCGGAACTGCCCGCCATACAGATACGTCACGCCCGCGGCCGCGCCGCAGCCGGCCGCCGTAGCGCCGCAGTAGGCGGACAGGCTGCCGATGCCGGTTTTCAGATGGATGGTGACGAGGTTCGACACCACGAGCGCGCGGTAGAGCATCTGCTGCGTGACGCCCAGCTCCTTGGCATAGACAATGACCGGCAGTGACGCTGTCAGCCCCTGGTTGCCGCTGCCGGAGTTGATAACCACCGGCAAGTCGCAGCCGTTCATGCGTGCGTCCGACCCGGCCGCGGCGTAGGCCTTGGCGCGGTTGTGGATGCTCATACCGTAAGACTGCAGCAGGATGCGGCCGATGTTCGCGCCGTAATCCCCGCGCAGGCCCTCCTCGGCGATGGCCCAGTTATAGTCGATCTGCCGCTGGAGCGTCTCCTGCACGTCGGCAATATCCACCTCGTTTGCAAAGGCGATGATGTGCTCGACCGTCAGCAGACTGCGGTCGGTGGCGTGCTGGCTGCCGGACTCCTGATAGTCCTTGTGAAACTGCACGACGCCGTTTTTCTCGATACGGATCACGTTCGTGTGATAGCCCGCGATCTCGACGGACGCGCTGTCCGCCCCCGCCGTGACGCGCACCTGAATGTCGAACACGTAGTCCTTGTCCGCGCGCCGGACGGTAAAGGCAGCCTGCTGCAGATAGGCGCCCACCGCATCCACCTGCTCCGGCGTGAGGCTCGCAAGCACCTGCAGCTGCGCGTCGGCATTGCCGGAAACGATACCTGCCGCTGCGGCCGCCGCAATGCCGCGCTGGCCGTTCGTATTCGGCACGATAACGCTCTTGACGTTTTTGATGATGTTTGCGCTCGCGAGCACCTCGACCGTTTCCGGCAGCGCACCAAGCGTCCTGCGGGCCAGCGCCGCGCAGTACGCCACGGCGATCGGCTCGGTACAGCCCATGGCGGGCTGCAGTTCCTCTTTCAGGATCGCAACATATTCGCAGTAGATCTTCTCGTCCATGTTCTCTCCTCCGATTTTTGTTTTTTCTCCGTTTTTGACCGTAAAATTCCGCTTTTTGTAATAGTATAACGAAACAGCGGCACATTTTCAACAAAAAAGATACCGGCAAAAGCACCGGTATCTCAAGGCAGGTCAATCTTCACGTTTTTTCCGGCAGGCGTGCACGATCGCCCAGAGCGCATAGCCCAGCACGCCGCCGGTCGTGTTCGTGATGACGTCCGTAATGTCCGAACTGCGGAATGCGTGCAGCAGCGGCTGCACGACCTCGATGCCGACGCTGAGCGCCAGCGTCAGCAGCAGGCAGCGCCAGAAGCTGCACCGCTTGCCGCGGCAGCTGCGGCACAGCGGCAGCAGCACACCGAACGGGACAAACAGGGCGATGTTCAGCACGATCTGCCGGACATAATCGCCGTGGCGGAGAATGACATCCTCAAACGGCGCCATGTGCATGGGGACATACGGATGGTCAAAGCAGAACGGGAGCGCCGTGAGCACCGGCATGAGCGTAAAGCGCACGATCCCGGCGAGGCAGCCGTACATGAGCGTATAGACCGCGAGCGTTCTGCGCCCCAGCGGCCGCCACTTCGGCAGCAGCCAGATGCCGTAAACGGCCGCGAGCACGGCCAAATCGATGAGAATCTTTGCGTTTCGGCTCATGCACAGCCTCCTTCCTCTCTGCCGGTCAGAACGCGCGTGTTATCCGCGCACCCACTGCTCCAGCTTCGGTTTTGCGCTGTCCACCGCGCTGCCGCGCAGGGACAGACCGGGCGCGACCCGCGCGCCCTTCGCTGCGCGCCGGATGTCCTGCTCCGTGTTCGACAGGCCGCTGCCCTCGTTCGTGCAGAACGGATGGATGGTTTTCCCCTGCCAGTCATAGTGCTCGAGGAAGGTGTAGACCGCCATCGGCATGGTGCCGCAGTAGTTCGGATAGCCGAGGTAGATTTCTTCATAGTCGTCCAGGCTCTCCGGCAGCGCCGTCAGTTCCGGACGGGCGTTCGCGCGCAGATCGCGCCGCGCCTCGGCGACGCAGGTGTCATAGTTATCCGAATACGGCGCTTTCTGCTCAATACGGAGCAGCTCCGCGCCGGTGAGTTCGGCAAGCAGTCGTGCCGCCTTCTCCGTGTTGCCGACGGCGATGGTGCGGTGCGCCCCGGAAAAATAGTTCTCTCCCGCGCGGGAGTAATAGGCAATGAGTTTTTTCATGATCCGTTCGCCTGAAAAACAGGCGCTCCTTTCTGGGAACAATGCCAAAAGCATACCGCAGTTTTCCGCATCCGTCAACCGGCCGGTGCGGATGGGAAGCCGCTGCACCGGACACCGCGCCCGGCAATGCACAGTGCGCAAAATACGGCCACACCAAGGGCACGCGCATCGGCGAACAGCGCACACCTGAGCCGAACGCCTCTGATGCCGCATACTGCTACTGCGACGCGATTTATCCGGAGTATGCGTGCGGGCGCTGCGGCGAGGTCTGGGTCACCAGTGCCGGGATCGTCGAGCGGCAGACGCACGAAAAGCTCTATTACCACTTTGAAAACGGCATGTGCAAAGGCTGGTACTGCAAAAACTGCCACACCTACAGCTGGAAATAAGCGCACGAAAAAGCTCCCCCGCCGGGGGAGCTTTTTGCTGCCTTAGCGCACGCGCAGGCGCTCCACGAGCGCCTCATTGCTCTCGGCCATGCAGGTCTGGTAGTCCGTATAGAGCACCATGCCCGGCAGCGCGCCGGACGGCTTGCGCACGAAGCGCGCCATGGTGTAATCCACCGGTGTCTTCCCGCCGCCGCGTGCCTGCGAATAGTATACGGCGAGACTCGCCGCCTCGGCGATCGTCTGGTCGTCGGGCGTCGTGTCGTGCGCACGGATGATGACGTGCGAACCGTGTACCTTCTGCACATGCAGCCAGATGTCCGTGCGGCGGGCAGTGCGGTGCGTCAGCTCGTCATTTTGCGTGTTGGAGCGGCCGACGAGGATCTCATACCCGGTGCTCGAAACGAAGGCGAGCGGCGCGCGCTGCGCCGTCTTTTCCTTTTTGGCATTGCGCGGCTGGCGCAGGTAGCCGGTCGCGCGCAGCTCGGCGCGGATGTCGGCAAGGTCGCGCTCGCTCTCGGCGCGCGCGAGCTCATCGAGCACACTGTTGAGGTAGTCGAGGTTCCGGCTCGCCTCCGCGATCAGGCCGGTCAGGTGCTGTTCGGCCGTTTTGGCCTTGCGGTAGGACTTATAGAGTGCGGCGGCGTTCTCCTGCGGGCTCTTGCGCGGGTCCAGCTCGATCGTCACGTCCGGGCAGCCCTCGGCATAGTAGTCCTGCACCGTCACGGTGCGGTCACCTTTCTGGATACGGTAGAGGTTGGCCTTGATGAGGTCGGCCTTCTGCCGCAGGGCCTCACGGTCGGCGCAGCGCAGCAGGTCCGACTGCTGGATGGCCAGCTTTTTGGCCGTGCGGTCGCGCAGGGTGCGCATCTGATGCGTCAGCTCCTGCGAGCGGCGGCGCATGGCCTCCGCCTTGTCGCGGCGGAGATAAAATTCGTCCAGCAGCTCGGAAAATGAGCCGCAGCCGCGGCATTCCAGCGCGCCCTGATACTGCAGGATCGGCACGGCGGAAAAATCCTTCGGCCGGTCGCCGTCGAGCAGCATGGTGGGCGCGAGATTGTTCGTCTCGACCGAGAACACCAGCGCGTCCAGCTCGTGCTCCAGGCGCGCGCGCTGCGCATCGTCCAGCCGCTCGAGCCGGGGGCTGGCATCGCCGAGCGCGCGGAAGCACACCTCCCGGCACAGCAGGGGCGACACGCCGGAAAACAGACCCAGCAGCCACTTATCAAGCGTCGCCGCAGCGACCGGGCCGGAGAGCAGCTGCGCGCGCTGCTCCGGCGTCGTGTCAAACAGAACCGGCTTGTCCTGCCGCAGCGGCAGGCGGTAAAACAGGCCCGGCTGCACCTGGCGCGTCTCGCTCATGGAGGAATCCACGCGGCGCATGCAGTCGATGATGTGCCCGTCGGCGCTGACGAGGATGACGTTCGACTGGCGGCCAAGCATTTCAACAATGAGCTGCTTTTTGACCGGCGTGCCAAGCTCATCGCGCCCGTCGAGATCGAGCACGAGCATGCGCTCGAAGTCCGGCTGGGAAATACCCGTGATGCGCGCGCCGACCAGATGCTTGCGCAGAAGCATGCAGAACATCGGCGGTTCGGCCGGATTTTCAAACGTGCCGGCCGTGAAATGCACCCGCGCGCTGCCCACGCCGCCGTGCACGAGCAGCTTCGCGTTGCCGCTCTGCGTGCGCACGGACAGCAGCAGCAGGTCGCGCTCCGGCTGCTGCACCTTGTCGATGCGCGCGCCGATCAGGCTCTGCGTCAGTTCCTGCGTCAGGCCGTGCAGAAAAACTGCGTCCATTGGCATGTTACAGCACCTCCGTGATCTTGCTGAAGAGCTCGCGCAGCCGCTGCGTGCGGCCGAGCAGATACAGCCAGCCAAAGAGCGTCTCGAGCCCCGTGGCCGCGTGATACTGCGCGACGTCCGCATGCTGCGGCACCGAGTTCACCTTCGCGTTGCGGCCGCGCTTGTAGACCGCGCGCTCCTCGTCCGTGAGCGCGGGCTGAATGGCCTCCGCCACGCGCGCCTGCGCGGGAGCGTTGACGCGGCGCACCGTCTCACGGTGCAGGTCGGTCACGGCCGTGAGCCCGGCGGCGCACAGGGCCGTGCGCATCATGAGCTCATATACCCCGTCGCCAATGTGCGCGAGGGCGAGCGTGCTGTAAGCGCCGACCTGCGCCGGCGTCATTTCCGGGGCAAAGTCCGCCCCATCCGGAAAGGCAATCGTGCCGACGGGGCGGCGCTCCGGCCGCCCCGTGTGGAGATCATGATTCATCGTCTTCAGGTTCCTCTTCGTTGTCATCGGCAAAGTCCGTCTGCGCCTGCAGCACCTCGCTCGGTGCGGTGCCCTGCACATACTGCATCTCCTGCCACTGCTGCTTCGTGATGAGGATCTTGCGCGGCTTCGAGCCCTCAAACGGGCCGACGATGCCCATCTCCTCCATCTGATCGACCATGCGCGCGGCGCGCGAATAGCCGAGCTTCAGCCGGCGCTGCAGCATGGACACCGACGCCTGCTTCGTCTCGAGAATGACGTCCACGGCCTGCGGCAGCAGCTCGTCATAGTCGCTCTTGGCGGGCTTGTCCGCCTCGGGCGCGGGGCCGGACTTCTTGTCGGCCTCGGCGGCAGATTTTTCGATCTGCGCGATGATATCGTCGCTGTACTGCGCCTCGGAGTTCTGCTTGATGAAGCGCACGACCTCCTCGCGCTCCTCGTCCGACACAAACGAGCCCTGCACACGCAGGGGCTTGCCGGTGCCGATGGGCGCATAGAGCATATCGCCCATGCCGATGAGCTTTTCCGCGCCGGAGGTATCGAGGATGATGCGACTCTCGAGCGAGGACGAGACCGCAAAGGCAATGCGGCTCGGGATGTTCGCCTTCATGAGGCCGGTGATGACGTCCGCGGACGGGCGCTGCGTTGCGATGATGAGGTGCATGCCCGCGGCGCGGCCCATCTGCGCCACGCGGCAGATGCTCTCCTCCACCTCTTTGGCGGCGCAGAGCATGAGGTCGGCCAGCTCGTCGATGACGATGACGACCTGCGGCAGCGTCTGCCCGTCGGGCTCGTTTTTCTGGAGGGCATTGTAGCTGGCGAGGTCGCGCACCTGCGCCTCGGAGAAGAGGCGGTAGCGCTTGAGCATCTCCACGACCGCCCACTGCAGCGCGCCGGCCGCCTTCTTCGGGTCGGTCACGACGGGGATGAACAGGTGCGGGATGCCGTTATAGATGCCGAGCTCGACCATTTTCGGGTCGATCATGATCAGGCGCACCTCATCCGGCGTCGCCTTATAGAGCAGGCTCAGAATGAGCGAGTTCATGCACACCGACTTGCCCGAGCCGGTCGTGCCGGCGATGAGCATATGCGGCAGCTTGGCGATGTTGCCGATGATGCAGTTGCCGCCGATGTCCTTGCCGACGGCAAACGAGAGCTTGGACTTCGCATTGCGGAACGCGGGCGAGTCGATGATATCGCGCAGGCAAACGGCGCTGACGACCTTGTTCGGCACCTCGATGCCGACAGTCGAGATCTTGTCCGGGATCGGCGCGATGCGCACATTCTCCACACCGAGCGCGAGCGCAAGGTCGCCGGAGAGGTTCGTGATCTTGTTGAGCTTCACGCCCGCCTCGAGCTCGAGATCGTAGCGCGTGACCGTGGGGCCGCGCGTCACGTCACGGATGGTCGCGTTGACGCCGAAGCTGCTCAGGGCGGTGTTGAGCCGGTCGCGGTTGAAGCGGATCTCCTCCGTCGCGTCCGTCTGATCCTTCTTCCCCGCGCGCAGGAACGACACCGGCGGGAGCTGATAGGACGAGTGGTCGGCATTCTCGCTCTCGATAGCGGAGGTGATCGCGGCCGTCTCCGCCGCGACGGCGGCGCTGGCCGCCTTTTTGGACGGCTTCGGCGGGTCCTGGATCTCCTGCGTGACCGGGGTGACGCCGCAGATATCGGCCGCCTCCTCCACGGACAGCGGCTGGACATTTTGCGTGGCATCGGCCGGCGCGGCCTTTTTCGCGCCGCGGGCAGGCTTTTTGACCGGGATCGGGTCGATCGGATCGTCGTCCGGCTCCGTCATGGTCTCCTCGACCGGAATGTCGATGAATTTTTTCTTGGCGACCGGCTTGTCCGGCGCGGCACGGCGCGCACTGCGCCGCGGCTCGGGCAGCGGCTGCGGTTCCGGTTCGTCCTCCTCATCCTCCGCAAGCGGCACGTCTTCGTCCGGGATGTACTGTGCCTCGCGCCGTGTGCGCACCCAGGCCGCGATCTTGCCGACCGTCAGGTCCATGCTGCCCAGCACGCAGAACACGAACGACGCCATCGTCAGCGGCAGCGCCGCGTAGACGCTGATGCCGGCCTTGAGCAGATAGCCAATGCCGCCGGAGATCACGCCGCCGGACGTGAGCGCCTTGCCCCCGTCATAGAGCTGACCGACGATCGCGCCGAACGTCTGCGCCGTGAACGCCACGCGACAGACCATCAGGTGCACGATCGTGCCGAACAGCGGCGCGATCAGCAGCGCCGCCGTCACGCGCAGACCGAAGTGTCGCTCCGGATTGCGCACAAAGGTCCACGCCAGCAGCAGCATCGCAAACGGGAACGCCCAAAAGCCCCAGCCCATGATGCCGCACAGGAAGCCCGCAAAGCCGTCGATCACGACGCCCTCGGCATGAAACAGGCCCAGGAACGCCAGCAGCGACAGCACGATGCACGCCAGCGCATACGGCCATGTCGGTGCCGTCGGCGCGGTGGCTGGAGCCGCCTTGGCAGCCGGCTGCTTTTTCGGCGCAGCAGTCTGCTTTTTCGGCGCAGCAGTCTGCTTTTTCGGCGCGGAGGCCGGCTTTTTTGCTGCCGGTGCGGATTTTTTCGCCGTGCCGGTTTTCTTTTTGGATGATGAAGTTGCCATGTTATATAACGTCCTCTCAGAAAATCAGAGACAGAATCATCGTCAGTGCGCCCGCGCCCCAACAGTAGTAGGAAAACGCGCCGAAACGGCCCTTCGACGTCAGGCGCTTGACAAGGCCGATGGCCGCGACGCCCGAGACCATCGCCACGAGCATGCCGGCCAGATACGCCGGCAGGAGCGACACATCGATACCCGCCTTGGCCGCCTTGGCCAGCGACAGGATGTTTGCCCCCAGCACCGCGGGCAGCGACATCAGAAACGAGAAGCGCACCGCAAAGCTGCGGTCCAGTCCCGTGGCCATGCCGGCCGCGATCGTCGTGCCCGACCGGGACAGGCCCGGGATCGTCGCCACGGCCTGACACACGCCGATGACCAGCGCGTCGCGCACGCGCATGGTTTTCTCCGTGCGCGTGCCCTTGGGCATTTTATCGGCCACGAACAGCAGAAAGCCCGTGAGGATGAGCATGAGGCCGATGAAGAAGGTGTGGTAGTACAGCTGCTCGACCAGATCGTTGACCGGCAGGATCAAAAACAGCGGCAGCGTCGCCAGGATGATCATGAGCACCATGCGCGCGGCGGGAAGCTGCTGCTGGCGCTGCTCGGCCGGCAGCCGTGCGCTGCGGAAAAACGCGATCGTCTCGCGCACCATGGCCACGATGTCCCGCCAGTAGACGATGCAGATGGAAATGAGCGTGCCCAAATGCAGCAGAACATCGAAAAACAGATGGCCGTTTTCCGCCGTCGACATATGAAACAGGTTTTGCAGGATCGACAGATGGCCGGAGCTGGAGATCGGCAGAAACTCTGCGATGCCCTGCACCAGACCGAGCAGGATCGCGTTCCAGATGGTCACGGATGCACCTCCCAATACGCAGATAGGAATGTTAATTATACCACGGTTTTCTTTGCGTCACAAGGGAAAACGGTCACTGTCCCCGTTTTCCCCTGCCGCATCCGGTCACGCCTGCGTGTCGCAGTAGGCAGCCAGCACGCCGCGGTACGTCATCCAGCAGTCGAACTTTGCCACGAGCTCAAACGGTGCGTGCATGCTCAGCACCGGCACGCCGGCGTCAATGGTGTCAATATTCCGGTCGGCCATGAACTTGGCGATCGTGCCGCCGCCGCCCTGATCGACCTTGCCCATCTCGGACAGCTGCCAGACGACGCCGTTGTCGGCAAACAGACGGCGCAGATAGGCCGCGAGCTCGGCCGAGGCGTCGCTCGTGCCGGACTTGCCGCGCGCACCCGTGAACTTGCAGATGCCCATGCCGTAATTGAGCTTGGCCTCCGTGCGCTTGGCGCTCACCTCGGGGAAGCTGGGGTCAAAGGCCGCGCAGACATCCGCCGAGAGGCAAAAGCTCCTGGCAAAGCAGTGGCGCAGCGCGACGTCCTGCTGCTCGCAGAGGTCGGCCATGAAGGCCTCGAACGCCTGCGACTGCATGCCGGACACGCCGTCGGAGCCGATCTCCTCCTTGTCGGCGAGGATGCACACGGCCGTGCGCTCCGGCGCGCCGTCGAGGTCAAGGATGGCGCGCAGCTCGGCATAGGCGCACACGCGGTCGTCCTGACCGTAGGCGCCAATCATGCTGCGGTCAAAGCCGATGTCGCGCGCCGGGAACGCCGGCACGGCGGCAAGCTCCGCCGACAGGAAGTCCTCTTCCGTGATGCCGTATTCATCATAGAGCAGCGACAGCACGGCGAGCTTCACGCGGTCGCGCCCCTCGCCGGCATATGGCATGCTGCCGATGACGATGTTGAGCGCCTCGCCCGTGATGCCCTCTTCCATGGTCTTGCGCATCTGATCCTTGCCGAGATGCGGCAGCAGATCGGTGATGACAAACTGCGGCTCATCCGGCTCGCGGCCGATGGCAATATCGACCGTGCTGCCGTCTTTGAGCGCGACCGTGCCGTGCAGCTCCAGCGGGATCGTGACCCACTGGTACTTCTTGATGCCGCCGTAATAGTGCGTCTTGAAATACGCCAGCTCCGAGTCCTCATACATCGGCGTCTGCTTGAGATCGAGACGCGGGGAGTCGATGTGCGCGCCCGCGATCACGCAGCCGTGGTCAAGCGGCTGCTTCCCGAGCACGGCCAGCATGAGCGCCTTGCCGCGGTTGTTGACATACACCTTCGAGCCCGGCTGCAGCTCCATGCCGAACGTATACGGCACAAAGCCCTCGGCCTCCGCCATGCGGATGGCCTCCTTGACGGCCTCGCGCTCGGTGCGCGCGGCGTCGAGAAACTGCTTATATCCCTCGGCGTAGGCAAAGATCTCCCCGGTCTGCTCGGCGTCGATCCGATCGTAGCCGTTTTTCGGCTGATAAAACAGCTTTTCCTTCCACTGCTTGAGTTCCTTATCTTCGCTCATGAGAGCACCTCCTGTATCAGTTGATGGCAGCGGCGCTGAAAATCGGTGAGCGTGCCGCCGTTATCCAGCACGTAGCTGCAATGTTGGACAAACCATTCGTTGGGCTTCTGCGCGTCGATGCGCGCCTCGGCATAATCGCGCGTCACGCCCTCGCGCGCGACGAGCCGCTCGATGCGCACCTCGCGCGGCGCCGTCACGCCGATGGTGACAGTGCACAGCTCCGCCAGCCCGCTCTCGATGAGCGCGATGGCGTCGATCGCCGCGACCGTGCCGCCCTGCCGCGCCCACGCGCGCAGGCGAGCGCGCACCTCGGCACGGACATACCGGTGCATGATGGCGTTGAGGTCGTCGAGCGCCGCCGCGTCCGCGAACACGACCGCGCCGAGCCGCTTTCGCTGCAGCGTCCCATTTTCTATTGTACCCGGAAAACGGGCATTGATCTCCGCGAGCATGGCGGTATTGGACGCCAGCAGCTCGTGATACACCGCGTCGCAGTCGATGACGAGCGCGCCCTGACGCTCCAGCTCCATGAGCGCGGTCGTTTTCCCGCAGCCCGTGCCGCCCGTGATGCCGACAATGTGCATTTTCCGCACGAGCGCGTCCCAGACGGCATCGTCCGGCACGGCGGCGGAGCGCAGAATGCGGTACGGCGTGTGCGAGAGATCGACGAGCGTGGACTCCCGGCCGATGCCGCAGGGCCCGCCGTCGATGACGGCCGCGATCTGCCCATTGAAATACGCCAGCACATCGTCTGCCGTTTTCGGGCTCGGCGCGCCGGAGGGATTGGCCGACGGCGCGGCCAGCGGCAGCTGCGCGGCCTCGATGAGCGCCAGCGTGGCCGGGTGATCCGGGCAGCGCAGGCCGACGGTCTGCCCACCCGCGCGCACGATCTCGGGCACGCAGTCCTGTGCCCGCAGCACGATCGTGAGCGGGCCGGGCCAGAACGCCTCGGCCAGCGTGTATGCCGCCGGCGGCACATCGGCGCAGTAGCGCGCCATGGCGGATGCGTCGTGCACCATCAGCGACAGCGGCTTGACGGCCGGCCGGCCCTTGATCTCATAGATCTGCGCGACGGCGGCGGGATCCAGTCCGTTGCCGGCAAGGCCGTAGACCGTCTCCGTCGGGACGGCGACGAGCTGCCCGGCGCGGATGGCATCCGCTGCCTGCGCGATCTCGGTTGTGATTCGTTTCGTGTTCATGCTTCCTCCGCGGATGCGCGCAGCTTCTCGGCCTGACCGGCCAGCGTGAGCGCATCAATGATCTCATCCAGATCGCCGTCGAGCACCTGATCGAGCTTATAGAGCGTCAGCCCGATGCGGTGATCCGTCACCCGCCCCTGCGGGAAGTTGTAGGTGCGGATGCGCTCGTTGCGCATCCCTGTGCCGACCTGGCTGCGCCGCTCGGCCGAGCGCGCGGCATTCTGCCGGGCACTTTCCGCGGCATACAGGCGTGAGGCCAGGATCTTCATCGCGCGATCCTTGTTTTTATACTGGCTGCGCTCATCCTGACACTCGACGACCGTGCCGGTCGGCAGGTGCGTGATGCGGATGGCGCTCTCGGTCTTGTTGACGTGCTGGCCGCCGGCGCCGGAGCTGCGGTAGGTGTCGATCTGCAGATCCTTCGGGTCGATGTGCACCTCCACGGCGTCCATCTCCGGCAGCACGGCCACGGTGGCGGTGCTGGTGTGGATGCGGCCGCCGGTCTCCGTCTCCGGCACGCGCTGGACGCGGTGCACCCCGCTTTCAAACTTCAGGCGGGAGTACGCCCCCTGTCCGCTGATGAGCAGACTCGCCTCGCGCACGCCGCCGAGCTCCGTCTCGTTGAGGTTGGCGATCTCGGTCTTCCACCCGTGCGCGTCGGCGTACATATTGTACATTCGATAAAGACTATGCGCAAAGAGCGCCGATTCTTCCCCGCCGACGCCGGTGCGGATCTCCAGAATGACGTTGCGGTCATCGTTCGGGTCGCGCGGCAGCAGCAGCACACGCAGCTGCTGCTCGAGCTCCGCGCAGCGGGCACGGCCGAGATCGATCTCCTCGCGCGCGATCTCGTGCAGCTCGGGGTCGCTCAGCAGCGCCTCCGCCTGCGCGATCTGCGCCTGACAGGCGGTATACGCCCGGTAAGTCTCCACGACCGGCTGCAGCTCGCGCTGCTCGCGGCAGAGCTTTGTGAACACCGCGGGGTCGGAATAATACGCGGGGTCGGCCAGCTTGCTCTCCAGTTCGCTGTACCGGTTTTCAATTTGTCGCAGCTTTTCGAGCACGGCGCCGCCTCCCTTGTTGCGATATTCGCTCAATGTATCAGTTTACCACAGCGGCGCAAAAATGTAAACAGGCGGTGCGTCTGCGCGCACCGCCTGTCAGAAGATCTTCGGTTGTTTACCCGCGCGGGATGATCGCCTGCGCAACATTCTCGAGCGTGCCCAGGTCGAGCACGTTCACCTGATCGGAACCGACGACATAGAAGTAGTCGCCGATATACAGGCCGCGGTTGTTCTCGTCCCACTGCGAGACGGGGATCTCCTTACGCAGCGTGAAGCCGTCGTCCGCCGAATAGCCGTAGACGAGATAGCTGTTTTCGGCCGGGAAAGCGATCAGGTCCTTGTCGCTGTCCACCAGGATCGCTTTGTGATTATTCAGCGCCTCGCTATAGTCGGCATCAAGGGTCTGCGTGTGCAGATCGTGCAGCTTGGCAGGATCGGACGTGTCGATCATGACGAGCTTCATGCCGTCCACGGTCGCGCCGCCATCCACGGCCGTCGTCTCCATGCCGAGGCCGAAGAGCATCCCGTCTGACCAGACGTGCAGATAGTCGGAATAGCCGCTGAGCTTGAGCTCACCGACGACCTTCGGATCGGTCGGGGCGGTCAGATCGACGGCAAAGACCGGATCCGTCTGGCGGTAAGTGCACAGATAGCCGTAATCCCCGTCGAAGCGCGCGGAGAACACCGTCTCCCCTTCGGCGATCCCGGCCACGCTGCCGACGGTGTTCAGGTCACGGTCGAGCACGTACACATCATTGCTCGTCTGCGTGGCGTCGTCATTGGTTTTCGTGTTTTCAAAGTCATGCTTTTCATCGCGGTAGATGCTGTAGGAATACGTCTGCTCGGTCGTGGCCATGCGCAGATAGCCATCGCGCTCGTCGAGCGAGAACTGGTTGTTGAGCGCGCCGGGCACAGTGCCATTGGCGGCAAAGGTGAGCTTGCCGTCGGCGATCGCAAAGCGGTTGACCGCCGTGTTGACGCTGGAGGTATAGTCCGTGACCGTGTAGCTGCCGTCCTTATGGGTCTTGCCCGCGCCGTCGTCATAGACGCTCGCGCACAGGTAGAGATTCTCCGCCGTCATGTACACCGTTTCCCCGCCGCCGAGCACGGACTGGCTGGAGAGCCGGGTACCGGACGCAATGTCATACGACGCCGCGACCGCGTAGGTCATGGAGTTGTTGTACGGCATGAGGCCGATGCTGTCGCACGGCACGACCGACGCCGTGTCCCCGTCATACAGCCGGGGAGCAAACGTAGTCTCGTCGCCCTTTTCCGGCGCGCCAGGATAATACGACGTGCACAGGTAGATCACGCCACCGACCATGCGCGAGGCGATCTCGTAGCCGTCCTGCCCGAACGACTGGACCAGCGTCGGGTCTGCCGGGTCGGAGACGTCATAAATATCGACTGTGACATAATTATTGCCGCTGCCGGAAAGCTCATCCGTGGACGTGTCGCTGCCCGTCCAGTCGGTATACGACGAGAGGACGACCGCGCGGCCGTCGGCCAGATACAGCTCCAGCGGCAGCTTTTCCTGCGTGTGGGTCTGACCGTCCTCGGTCGTCGTCTGCTCCCAGTCCTGACCGACAAAGACATTGGACACGTCCGTGACGTCCGCGCCGTCCGCCTGCATGACGATCAGTTCGCTGCCGCGCAGGATGTAGATATACGTGCCGTCGGTCTTGACGATATCGCCCTCGTCGACGCCCGCGACCTGCACGTTCGTGCCGGAGTAGAATGTGCCCTCGCCTTCACCGTCGCCTTTGCCGCCGGACTCCGGGTCGTCGGAAGCGCCGTCGGTCATATTGAGGGACTTGTCGCGGTCCGCAATCGCTTTCTGCGCATCGGTCAGCGCGGAGTAGACCTCGCTGTAGCTCTTGGCAAAGGTCAGGCCGCCGGCCGCCACCGTCTTGCCAGTCTGCCCATCCTTTCCGCAGGCGGTCAGCAGTGCGAGCGACAGGCACAGCACCAGAAATCCTGAAAAAAACTTTTTCATAGCACACCTCTATGGTTCGATGGTTTTCAACTGCATTGTACAGGATTGGACGCGCGCGGTCAAGAAATGTTCCGAAAAAAACGGAAGGGCGCCTGCGGGCGTCCTTCCGTCTGGGTCATCTATACCGTTATGCGCCGAGGTACGCCGCGCGCACCGCGTCGTTCGTCAGCAGTTCCTCCCCGCTACCGGTGAGCGTGATGCGGCCGGTCTCAAGCACGTAGCCGATATCGGCGATCTTGAGGGCCATGTTTGCGTTCTGCTCAATGAGCAGGATCGTCACGCCCTGCTTGTTGATCTCCTGAATGATGGAGAAGATATCGCGCACGACCAGCGGCGCGAGACCGAGCGACGGCTCGTCCATCATGAGCAGCTTCGGGCGGCTCATGAGCGCGCGGCCGACCGCAAGCATCTGCTGCTCGCCGCCGGAGAGCGTGCCGCCGGCCTGCCAGCTGCGCTCTTTCAGGCGCGGGAACAGGCTGTAGACCCACTCGAGGTCCTCTGACAGATCGTCCTTGCGCAGGTAAGCGCCGATCTTCAGGTTTTCCAGCACGGTCATGTCCGGGAAAATGCGGCGTCCCTCCGGCACGAGCGTCACGCCCTGCGTGACGATCTGGGTCGGGTCCTTGCCGGTGATGTCTTCCCCCTGGAAGGTGATCTTGCCGCCGCTCGGCTTGACAAGACCAGAGATCGTGCGCAGCGTGGAGCTCTTGCCCGCGCCGTTGGAGCCGATCAGCGTAACGATCTGCCCCTGCTGCACATCGAACGAAATGCCCTTGACAGCCTCAATGCCGCCATAGTGCACCTGCAGATCTTCAATTTTCAGAATCGTTTCACTCATCTTCCACAACCCCCAGATAGGCGTCAATGACGTGCTGATTGTTCTGGACTTCCTGCGGGATGCCCTCGGCGATCTTGCTGCCGAAGTCAATGACATAAATGTAATCGGAGATCCGCATGACCAGATCCATATGGTGCTCGATCAGGAAGATCGTCAGGCCGTATTTCTCGCGCAGCTCGTGGATGAACGCCGCGAGCTCGAGCGTCTCCTGCGGGTTCATGCCGGCCGCCGGCTCGTCGAGCAGCAGCAGCTTCGGATCCGTCGCCAGCGCGCGGGCGATCTCCAGCCGGCGCTGGATGCCGTAGGGCAGGCTCGTCGCAATGTCGTCGCTGTATTTCTCCAGCCCCTGCTCGACGAGCAGAGCCATGGTCTCGTCGCGCATGCGCTTTTCTTCCCTGGCGTTGCCGCGGAAGGTCGCGGAAAACACGTTCTGCTTGGCGCGCATATGCTTTGCTACGAGCACGTTTTCAAACACCGTCATGCTCTTCCACAGGCGGATGTTCTGGAATGTGCGGGCAATACCGAGCTTCGTGATCCTGTCCGGCGTCGGCGAGACGATCTTGCCCGTCCCGGCCAGCGGGTCGCGCGCGAGCATCTGCTCTTTCGTCTCGTCTTCCGGATGATACTCCGCCGTGTAGAGCAGTGGATTTTCGCCCTTGTAGAGCTTTTTCATCTTGCCGGTCGGATGGTTGCGGACCATCGGCTCGTCAAGGAATTTGACGAGGCCGTTCGTCGGCTCATACACGCCGGTGATGCAGTTAAAGGCCGTGGTCTTGCCGGCGCCGTTCGGGCCGATGAGCGCCACGATCTGCCCCTCGGGGATATGTAGCGACAGGTTGTTGACTGCCACGACGCCGCCGAACTGCATCGTGATATTTTCCACGCTGAGGATGTCTTTACTCATCTGCTTTGCCCTCCTCAACTACGTTCTTCTTTGCCTTTTTCGGGCGCTTACGGAACAGATCCGGCAACTCGCGCTCGCCCATGATACCCTTGCGGAAGAAGAGCACGACGATCATGATGATGATCGAGAACACGACCATACGGAAGCCGTTGCGCAGCAGCGGCACCTTGAACGCGCCGATGTACGCCTCGTTATCGAGGAAGCGCAGCCACCACTCGGAGCAGGCGATGTACAGGAAGGAGGCGATGCAGCTGCCGGAGACGGAGCCGATGCCGCCGATGACGACGATGAGCAGGATCTCATAGGTCATGGCCGAGGTGAACACCTTGGCCTGCACGGTCGTGGCAAACATGGCAAAGAGCGCGCCCGACACGCCCGCAAAAAACGAGCTGATGACAAACGACAGGCTCTTGTGCTTGGCGAGGTTCACGCCCATGGCCTCCGCCGCGATCTCATCGTCACGGATGGCCTTGAAGGCGCGGCCGTAGGACGAATTGATGAGCAGGACAATAAGGAAAATGCAGATACCGGCAAGCAAAATCGGCACGACCGCACTCAGGCGGAAGAGTACCTTGCCGGAAGCATTCGTGATGTTGAAATCCGCAAACGTCGGATAGCCCTTGAGGATGTTGGCGCCGTTTGTGACCTTGCCGAGCGTCTGCCACTGGAAAATGGCGCGCAGGATCTCGGCAAAGCCGAGCGTGGCGATGGCCAGATAGTCGCTCTTGAGGCGCAGGACCGGCAGGCCGATCAGATACGCGAAGAACGCAGCGACCAAGCCCGCGAAAATGATGGCCACGAGCACGCCGAGCACCAGACTCACGCCGCCGCCGAAGCCGGTGGCGCCGAACAGATGCTGGAACATCTCCTGGAAGGAGAAGTGGATGCTCGAACCCTCGAAGAGGTAATACACGCCATCGCGCGCGGCGTCCGGGATCATGAAGATCGCGTAGGCATACGCGCCGAGGAGCATGAAGCCCGCCTGACCGAGCGAGAACAGGCCGGTAAAGCCGTTGAGCAGGTTCATGGACACGGCGACGAGCGAGTACACCGCGCCCTTTTTGATGACCGTAAAGAGCAGGGAGCCGGGAGAAATCACATTCTCCAGTACCATCGTCACGAGCGTGAGCGCGAGCACGATGGCAAAGGTGATCAGGTTGCCGCGGCGTGCCTCTTTGTCTTTCGCTTTCAGCACAGTGATCCCCCCCTCTCAGACTTTGTCCGTGGCCTTTTCACCGAACAGGCCGGTGGGCTTGACCACAAGGACAACGATCAGCAGCGCGAACGTGAACGCATCGGAGAACACCGTCATGCTGGTGCCCTTGATGAGCGTCTCGCAGATGCCGATGATGAACGCGCCGATGACGGCGCCGGGGATCGAACCGATGCCGCCGAACACCGCCGCAACAAACGCCTTCAGGCCGGGCATGGCGCCGGAGGTCGGAATGACGGTCGGGTAGTTCGTGACTGTCTCTTATACACATCTCCGAGCCCACGAGACCGTACTAGATCTC
>OJRH01000438.1_pt1 | contig 20120 bp, 18 predicted proteins | sample 1599131 | NCBI WGS metagenome assembly OJRH01 (sample SAMN03922527, study PRJEB24848) | human gut metagenome | isolation source: stool sample | host: Homo sapiens | place: Germany | collected 2010-05
GATGTCCGGGATGGACATGCCCGCCGTCTCGACGACCTGCGCGTCGCTGTCGAGCACCGGGCGGTGCAGCCGCTCGGCAAGCAGCGCCGCGATGGTGCTCTTGCCGCTGCCGGGCATGCCGATGAGGACGATGTTCTCCATCTCCTGCCGCAGCAGGCGGTGGATGCGCAGGATCTCCGCGTCGTCGATCACCGTATCGGTGAACACCTCGCAGCTGCGCTTGGCCTGCGCCACGAGCATGTACAGTCCGCCTGCGCACGGGATGCCGAGGCTTTCCGCCTGCAGCAGCAGCGCCGTGCGCGCGGGGTTATAGACGATATCGAGCACGCCCGCGCACTGCGGAAACTGCCGCAGGTCGACGGCGGCCCTGCCCGTGTTCGGGTACATACCGACCGGCGTGGTGTTGACGATCACGCGCGCGTCGGCGTGGCGGTCGAGATTGTCGTAGTTATCCGGCCCGTGGCGGGAGATGACCGTCACGCGCGCGCCGAGCTGCTCGAGCACGGCCTGAATGGTCGCGGACGCGCCGCCGTTGCCAAGCACGAGCGCCTTTTGCCCCGCGACGTCGATGCCGCTGCGGCGCACGAGATACTCGAAGCCAAAGGCATCGGCATTGTCGCCGTAGAGCGTGCCGTCCGCCCGGCGGACGAGCACGTTCACGCTGCCGAGCCTGCGCGCGATCGGCGAGAGCTCGGTGCAGTACGGGATGACCGCCTTTTTATACGGGATGGTCACGTTGAGCGCGTCGAAATCGCCGCCGGTCAAAAACGCCGGCAGATCCTCCGGCGCGACCTCATAGAGCCCGTAGGCATAGTCCGCGAGCTGCGCGTGGATGGCCGGCGAGTAGCTGTGGCCGAGCTTTTCGCCCAGAAGTCCGCACCGCATCATCACACCACCTCTCGGTAGCTGCCGAGGTAGGAGAATTCCTCACACAGGCCCGGCAGCTCGCCCATGAGCTGCTGGAACTGCGGCGAATAGACCGACGTCTCGAGATCGAAGTAGAACATGAACTCAAAGTCGCGCTCCGGCAGCGGACGGCTCTCGAGCTTGTTGAGGTTGATGCCGAGCGCATAAAAGCGCGAGAGCACCTTGTACAGAGAGCCCGGCTTGTGCGGCAGCACCATCATGAGGCTCGTGCGGTCAGCGCCGGGATAGATCTCGAGATCCTTGGCGATGCAGATAAAGCGCGTGTAGTTGTTGCCCTGATCCTGCACGGAGGAGGCCAGGCTCTCGAGCCCGTAGAGTCCGACGCACGCGCGCGACGAGAGCGCCGCGACGTCCGTGCGGTCCGACTCGGCCACGCGCTTGGCAGCCACGGCAGTGTTCTCGCAGCGCACGACCGTCACGCCCGGCAGGCTCTGCAGGAAGCGGCCGCACTGGCTGATGGCCTGCTCGTGCGAGTAGATCTCCCTGATGTCCGAGAGCTTCGTGCCGGGCTTGGCCAGCAGGCAGTGGTCGATCTTCAGGCGCACGCTGCGCACGATGCGGAAGTTGTGCTGCATCATCAGGTCGTACACGGCGTTGACAGAGCCGGCCGTGCTGTTTTCCAGCGGGATGACGCCGTAACGGCACAGGCCCTTTTCGATGGCGGCAAACACCGCCTCGAACGTGGCGCAGTAAAACACGTTCGGCATCGTGAACAGGCGGTCGCACGCGAGCTGGGAATACGCGCCCTCCACGCCCTGACACGCGACGGCCGGGTGCTCCGGGAACAGTTGCGGTGTGCGCGCGATGGCCTGCTCGATCTCGGCAGTCAGCGGACTTGTGACGCCGAGCAGCCGGTTCTGGCAGCTGCGGCTGAGCTCAAAGATGAGCGAGTAGAGCGACACGGCGTATTCGCGCAGGTCCTCCGGCGCGGCGTCCGCGATCTGCTGCAGCTTCGCGCGCTCGCGCCCGGCATCGAGCGCCGGGAGATTGTGCGCCTTCTTGTAGCCCGCGATCTGCGCCGCGACCTCCATGCGCTGGTAAAACAGAGCGAGCAGCTGACTGTCGATGCCGTCGATCTGCTGGCGATAGTCACTAAGTTCCATGGTCAAGCTCCTTATTCAAGTTCTGTATTTTCCGCCGCGGGAACGGTTTTCAGCGCGGAAAGATCCGTCCAGAAGCGGGGGTAGGATTTGTCGGTACAGGCGCAGTCGCGCACCGTGACGGGCGCGGTGCTGCCGCTGGCGGCGGCCGCCGCCGCCATGGCGATGCGGTGGTCGTGCTGCGGGTCGACCGTGCCGCCGGTGAGCACCTTTCGGCCGGTGACGGTCAGGCCGCTGTCGTGCACCTCCACCTGCGCGCCGAGCGCGCGCAGCATGGCGGCTGTGCTCTCGAGCCGGTCGGACTCCTTGAGCCGCAGGCGGGCGGCGTTGACGACCTGCGTCTGGCCGTCCGCAAGCGCGGCGACGACGCTCAGCACCGGGATCAGATCCGGGATGGGCGCGGCGTCGATCGTGACGCCGCGCAGCGCGCAGCGCCGAACGGTGACGGCATCCTGCGTCTCGCACACATCCGCGCCGAAGCGGCGCAGCACATCCAGCACCGCGCGGTCGCCCTGCGACGAGTCGGACGCAAGGCCCGTGACCGTGACGCCGGCGAGCGAGAGCGCGCCCATGCACAGGAAAAACGCGGCGTTCGACCAGTCGCCCTCCACACGGCACTGCGCCGGGAGGCGCGCCGTCTGGCCGCCGGAGATGGTGTACGTCCGCTCCCGCTTTTGCAGGCGGATGCCGGACAGGCGCAGCGCGTCCTCCGTCATGGCGATGTAGCCCGCGGACTCGAGCCGGCCCGTCACGGCGAGCGTGCTCTCCCCCGGCAGGCGCGGCAGCGCCATGAGCAGGCCGGAGATATACTGCGAGGACACGTCGCCCGGCAGCGCGTAGGCACCGGGCCGCAGCCGGCCGCCGGCGTGCAGCAGCGCGCCGTCGCGCCGGATGGTCATGCCGTGCGCCGTGAGCACCGCGTCGAGGGGTGACAGCGGCCGCTTCGGCAGGCGGCCCTCCATGTAGAAGGTCACGTCCGCGCCGAGCGCGCCCACGACCGGCAGCAGAAAGCGCAGCGTCGAGCCGCTCTCGCCGCAGAAAAGATCTGCGTGCGCGGGCATTTCCCCGGCAATGGGGACGATGCGCAGCGTGCCCGCGCCGTCGTCCGTGATGTCCGCGCCGAGGGCGGACAGGCAGCGCGCCGTGGCGGCGATGTCAGCCGAGACGCCGTCGCACCGCAGCGCCACGGGCTGCGCGCCGAGCGCAGCGCAGATGAGCAGGCGGTGCGCCTGCGATTTCGAAGCCGGGATGCGCACGCTGCCCGTGCGCGGCCCGGGAGAAACGGTCTGATTCATGCGATGCCTCCGTCCGCGAGCCAGGCGGGGATATCCGCCGCCGGGATCGTCTCGATGCGGCAATGGCCGATGCGCTCCGGCACGATGAGGTGCAGCTTGCCGTCGGCGATCTTTTTATCCGAGCGCGCGGCATCCGTGAGCGCGTCACGGGTAAACGCCGTCTCCGTCGGCAGGCCGTACTGCCGCAGGAGCGCGAGGATCTGCGCGCAGGTATCGTCCGTGCAGATGCCGCGTTTGGCGGCCGCGCGCGCGATGATGGCCATGCCGATGGCCACACCGCAGCCGTGCGGCACGGCGTAGTCGCTGCATTTTTCGACCGCGTGGCCGAACGAGTGGCCGAGGTTCAGCAGCTGGCGGCTGCCGCGGTCAAACTCATCGGCCGCGACGAGGTCACGCTTCATGCCGACACACGTTGCGATGACGTGCTCCACCTGTGCGCTGACCGGCTCTGCGCGCAGCGCGTCAAAAAACGGCTCGCTGCGCAGCACGGCGTATTTGATGACCTCGGCGCAGCCGTTGCGGTATTCCTCCGGCGGGAGGGTGCGCAGCGTGTCCGGGTCGCAGAGCACGAGGCTCGGCTGATAGAAGCAGCCGACCTGATTTTTGCCGCTTGCGAGGTTCACGGCCGTCTTGCCGCCGACGGAGGAGTCCACGGCGGCCAGCAGCGTCGTCGGCACCTGCACGAACGGGATGCCGCGCTGATACGTCGCGGCGGCAAAGCCCGCGAGGTCGCCGGTCACGCCGCCGCCGAGCGCAACGATGAGGTCGCTGCGGCTCAGGCGGTGCGCGGCCAGAAAGTCCAGCAGCGCCGCATAGGTGGCGAGCGTCTTGCAGTGCTCGCCGCCGGGATAGGTGAACGTCACGGCGCGAAAGCCCGCGCGCGTGAGCGACGCCGCGAGCCGCCCGGCATACAGGCCCGCCACGGTCTCGCCCGCGACGATGGCCGCCGTGCGGCCGGTGCCGAGCACGCGCGCGATCTGCGCGCCGGCGTCGTCGAGCAGACCCGGCTGCACCAGCACGTCATAGTCGCGCGAGGCAGTCACGTGGATGGTCGTCATCGGCCGTCTACCTCCTCCTTGCGCCGGCGGCCCTCATCGAGCAGGCGTGTGAGCGCGGGCAGGTCGTCGCGCGCCATCGCGTCGCGGTACTCGCCCAGGTGCGTCATGAACATGTCCAGCTCATGGAGCAGATTGTCCTTGTTTTCCAGAAAGAGCTCGGCCCACATCTCGGGACTCAGCCACGCGACACGGGTCATGTCCTTGTAGCTGCCGGCGGAAAAGCCCTTGTGCTGCGACGCCGTGGGGCTCTTGATATATGCGTTCGAGACCACATGCGCCATCTGCGAGGTGAAGGCGATCATCTCGTCGTGCGCCTCCGCCGTCGTGAAGGAAAAGCGCGCAAAGCCCGCGGGCTGGAGCAGCTGCTTGACGTGGTCGAAGAGCAGCACATCGTCAAAGTCCGGCGGCACGATGACCATCGGCGCGCCGTGGTACATGGTCGCCTTCGCGTTCTTGAAGCCGGAATACTGCGTGCCGGCCATCGGGTGGCCGCCGAGGAACGTGACGCCGTGTTCCTTTGCGATCGGGAAGCAGGCGGCGCAGATGGTGCGCTTCGTGCCGCCGCAGTCGAGCACGACGGGGTGCGAGCCGATGTGCGGGGCCATGCGGCGAAACCACTCGATAGTCGCCTCCGGGTAGAGCGCGATGAGCACAAGATCGCACGCGGCGATGTTGTCCTCCGTGAGCTCGGCGTCCACCGCGCCGCTCATTATGGCAAAATCGAGCACGCTGCGGCTGCGGTTCCAGGCGAGCACGGTCGCGCCCGCTTCGTGATATGCCTTGGCAAAAGAGCCGCCGATCAGGCCCAGGCCAACGATGCCGACCGTCATTTCGCGATCACCTCACGGATGCTGCGCACCTTTTTGGCGAGGTCGTCGTAGACCTCCGGGCGCAGGGACTGCGCGCCGTCGCACAGAGCGTGCATGGGGTCGTTGTGCACCTCGATGATGAGGCCGTCCGCGCCGCAGGCCGTCGCAGCGAGCGCCATCGGCTCGACCAGGCGGGCGATGCCGGTCGCGTGGCTCGGGTCGACGATGATGGGCAGGTGCGTCAGCTCCTTGAGCATGGGCACGGCCGCGAGGTCGAGCGTGTTGCGGGTGTAATCGTCGAACGTGCGGATGCCGCGCTCGCAGAGGATGACCTGCTCGTTGCCGCCGGCCATGATGTACTCGGCGCTCATGAGCAGCTCCTTGAGCGTGCTGGCCAGGCCGCGCTTGAGCAGGATGGGCTTGCGCAGCTTGCCGAGCTCGCGCAGGAGGTCGAAGTTCTGCATGTTGCGCGCGCCGACCTGAATGATATCCACATCCTCGAACAGCGGCAGATGCTCAACGCCCATGATCTCCGTCACGATCGGCAGGCCAGTGGCCGCGCGCGCCGTTTTGAGCAGCTCGATGCCGGTGGCCTTCAGGCCCTGAAAGTCGTAGGGCGAGGTGCGGGGCTTGAACGCGCCGCCGCGCAGGATGTTCGCGCCGGAGGCCTTGACGGCCTTTGCAACCGCGACGATCTGCTCCTCGGACTCGACGGAGCACGGCCCCGCGATCATGACGAAGTTGCCGCCGCCGATCTTCACGCCGCCGACCTCGACGACGGTGTCCTCCGGGTGGAACTTGCGGTTGCAGCACTTGAAGGGCTCGGTCACGCGCTTGACGCTGTCGACGATGCCGAGGCTGCCGATCAGGTCCATGTCCACGCGGGTCGTGTCGCCGACGAGGCCGAGCACGGTCTGGTATTCTCCCTCGGAAATGTGGATGGTCAGGCCCTGACCCTTGAGCCAGTCGATGAGCTGCTCACGCTTTGCTGCTTCCACGCCATGTTTGAGTACGACAATCATGATGATTACCTCCGATGTATTTACCTGAATTTTTGTTTTTGTTTTTCAAAAGAAAAATGCGGCACAGGCTCAACCTGTGCCGCATGAAACATTCTCGGGATCCGAGCTATTTTTTGCATCACAAATCAGCCTTACTATATTGTCATAGTAAAGTAATAAGCGTATGCAAAAAAGTAGGTACGGTTCATGATATTTGCTCCGATTCTGATGAAAAATCCTGATGGTTCGAGTATAAAAACTTCACGCGCAAATGTCAACCGCAAATTTTCACAAATTCCGCATTTTTTTGCGCCCCGGCGTGCAGCAGATGCCCAAGCGGCAGGCGCAAAAAGTGCGCGGGGGCGGCATATGCCGCCCCCGCCGGGAAATTGCTGTGCTGTGAGAGAAATATCAAAAAGAGGATCAGGCGTTGACCACGTGCTCGGCGTAGCTTCTGAGGATCATGGCGACCTGCGCGCGGGAAGCGCTGCCCTGCGGGTCGAGGAACGTCCGTCCGCCGTACACCGTGCCGTTGATAAGGCCGGCTGCATTGGCCCACGAGAGCGCATCCTGCGCCCAGCCGGACACGCTGCCGGCATCCGGGAACGCCGAGAGATCGGCGCGCGCGCCCACGTCATAGCCGCAGCTGTGTGCGTAGTTGAAGAGGATCACGGCCGTCTGCTCGCGCGTGACGTCGCTGTTGGGAGCAAAGCGGCCGCCGCCGATGCCGGAGACCACGCCGTTTTCCGCCGCCCAGGTGACGGCGTCCGTGTACCATGTGCCGCCCGGCACATCGGAAAACGTGTTGACGCCCTTCGGCGCGGGCGCGCCCGCGAGCCGCCACAGCACGGTCACGAGCATGGCGCGGGACATGACCGCATTCGGGGCAAACGTCGTGGGAGACGTGCCGTCGAAGAGGCCGTTGTTGTAGGCATAGGCCGCCGCGCCGTAGTACCAGCTACCGGCGGGCACATCCGTGAACGGGAAGCGCGCGATGGCCGTCACGCCGGAGACAACATCAAAGGTATAGGTCTGCTGCTGCGCATCCCACGCACCGCCGACGGCCGAGATGGCGCCGTCCTCGGCAAGGCTCCACGCGGTGAGCGCATCCGCTGCACGCGCCGGAATGCTGGCGCGCACGCTGCCGGCGGGGTAGCTTTCCGCCGCGCCGTCAACGGTGACGGAGGCATTGGCAAGCGTTGCCGTAGCGGCCTGCGTACCGAGGGCACGCTGCTGCGCCGCGTTGAGCGACGCTCCCGTGAGCGAGACGGCCACGTCCTTGTGCAGGTCAAGCGCCGCGAGCGCGTCGCTATCCAGCGTAACGGTGCCGGCTGTGAGCTGCACCTGCAGGGCCGCAACACCCGCGCTGCGCGCATTGGCGATCGAGTGGCTGGCCAAGATGACCGTGTCGGCCGCGGGATCTGTGGCGTTGACCGTCACGGTCGCGCCGGACTGCGCATTGGTGGCCGCACGGAGCTGGCGGCTGGTGAGGAACACCGTCGCGGTGCTGCCCTGTACGTACGCCTGCGTAACGGCGGCGCTGCTGCCGGTGACCGGCAGGAGACGCACCTGCGCACTGCTGCCCTCGAGCAGGATGGTCTTGTCATTGTCGTCGGGGCAGTTGTTGTCCACGCTCATGGAGACGACGATGTTCACGAGCAGGTCGTTGAGCTGGCTCTTGAGATAGCGGGTGAACAGGCCCTGGAACTTCGTGAAGAGCACGCTGCCGCGGCCGAACGCATCTCTGGCAACGATGTTGAGCACCTGATCGAGCAGCGCGCCGCTCTTGAGCTGGTCGACGCCGGACTGCACCCAAGCGGGATAATTGCCGTCGTCCTCACCGGCGAGGTTGCACTGATAGATCCAGTTGGCAAAGTCGAGCAGGTCCTTGCCGTCCGCGATCGGAACGGCGGCCACGTCGTCAATGATCTGGTCGATGTTCGCCACGATCTTCGTGACCGGCCAGGTGTCATTCGGCAGATACTTGCCGAAGAAGGACTTGACGAAGTCGCCCGCGACCGTCTTGAGCATATCGGTCGAGAAGCCGAATTCCCGGGCATACTCGGTCAAGTCACCGATCACATGCGCAGTACCCGTGGTGGGATCTGTGTAATGGATGGGGCCGGCATGCGTCTTGGTGCTCACGCTCATGTAGGTGCTCGTCTCACCGCCGACGGTGCTGCGGCGCAGGTCGACAAAGCGGACCGGGCACGGATACGTCAGCGCAGAGCCGGTTTCGATGTCATAGAAGGTGTTGCCGGCCTTCGTGGTCATGGCAGCGATGTCGACCGCGTGCATATGACCGGTGAAGACGACGCTCATGCCGGCATCGGCATACTCCTGCGCGATGCGCTCATAGCCGTTGACGAGGTACATGGGCAGGATGGTGGGCTCGACATCGAAGTGCGGCACCAGACCGTGGTGCTCCAGACCGATGACAAGGTCGCCGCGTGCCTTGGCGGCGGCAGTCTGCTCGATGACCCATTTTTCCAGATCGGCGCTGATGGCGCCGCTCGTCTCATGCTCATCCGTGCCGTTGGAGGTGTTCTCCTTGCTGTAGCGGCAGGTGTCCATGGCGATAATGGTCAGCCCCTCAACCGGCCGCGCAACATAGGACAGGCCGCCGGCCTCATTGCCCGCGGCCGGGGTGAAGGTCGCGATGACGGTCGGGTCGGAGTAGACAAAATCGTAGATACGCTTGAAGTCCTCCGGGTGCGTGCGCGTGGCGGGCACGGCCTTACCGTCGGGGGTGTTGAAGTTCTTGGCATTGTAATTACGGATGTCATGGTTGCCGTTGATGACATAGATCTTCAGCCCCGGAATATCCTGCTGCAGCTGCTGCAGCTGCTTTGCCAGCGCCGCGTGGCACTCCTGCTCGCCGTCCTTGGTCAGGTCGCCGGACACGAGAAGGATGTCGGGCTTGTCCGCGCGGACTTGCTCAAACTTTTCGTACAGGATTGCGGAGCTCTCCTTGAGCAGCTTGCGGTCGCTGTTGAGTGCATGCTCAAAGTCCTCCGTGCCTGCGATCATATCCGGCGAGAGATAGTGCAGGTCGGACATGACGGCGATCCTCAGATTCATGTCCTGCGGCTTTTCCGCCGCAAGAGCCGGAACCGTCAGTGTGAAGACAAGGACTACCGCCAGCAGCAGCGACAGCAGTCTGCTTCCATTGTGCATTCTGGTTTTCATTTCTTCCTCCTGTTTTTTAGATTCCTACAACATTGCACGGCCCCCTGCCGCACAACTGTATTCCTTCCTCACCGTGTAAAATCTGCAGCCACCCTTGTGTAAAAGCAGTTGCAACACGGCATTTTAACTGTATCATGCCGGAGGCCCGATTGCAACCAAAATACAGCAGCAAATGCGAAAAAGCGCGGGCGGCAGCAGGCGGGACCCGATGCGTTTGGAATGGTTCATCTCTTCCTCCTGTAATATTCAAGATTTTGGCTCTTACGAGCTCACGTTTCTGTTTTACACAGCGCGTGTAAAGTCTAAAACCGCAGCCATGTAAAGTTCCCGTGCCGCAAAGCGGTGAAGATTTTACATTCCTGCCTTGACAAGCCGGCGGTTTCGTCCTATCATGAAGTGAACAAACACGGGGAGCCGCTCGGCTGAGAGTAAGCATCCGCTTAGACCCGCATACCTGATTTGGACAATGCCAACGTAGGGATTCATACTGCCGGACCGCAACAGCAGCACTCTTTACGGGCGCCGCTGTTTTTTTCGTGCAGATCTTCCGGGAAAGGAGTCATGATTTATGCAACAAGTGCTCAAGACCATGCTCGAGAACGTGCGCGCGAAAACGCCGCTCGTGCACAACATCACCAATTACGTCACCGTCAACGACGTGGCAAACGTTCTGCTGGCGGCCGGCGGCTCGCCGATCATGTCCGACGATGCCGACGATGTCGAGGACATCGCGAGCATCTGCGGCGGGCTGAACATCAACATCGGCACGCTCAACAAAAACACCATCCCGTCGATGTTCCTCGCCGGGAAGAAGGCAAACGAGCTGGGCCACATCGTCCTGCTCGACCCCGTGGGCGCGGGCGCGAGCCGTCTGCGCACCGACACGGCCAACCGTCTCATGCAGGAGGTGCGCTTTGACGCCGTGCGCGGCAACATCTCCGAGATCAAGACCCTCTGCACCGGCAGCGGCAGCACCAAGGGCGTGGACGCCGACGCGGTCGACGCCGTGACGGAGGCGAATCTCGACGACGGCGTGCAGCTCGTCAAGACCTTTGCGCAGCGGGCCGGCTGCATCGTCGCCGTGACCGGCGCGATCGACCTCGTGAGCGACGGCGAGCGCTGCTGGTGCATCCGCAACGGCCGCGCGGAGATGAGCCGCATCACCGGCACGGGCTGCCAGCTCTCGGCGCTGATGACGGCGTTCCTGGTCGCCAATCCCGACCACAAGCTCGCCGCCGCGGCGGCCGCCGTGTGCATGATGGGGCTCGCAGGCGAGATCGGCTGGGCCAACATGCAGCCCGGCGACGGCAACAGCACCTACCGCAACCGCATCATCGACGCGATTTTCAACATGACCGGCGACGCGCTGGAGAAGGGAGCCAAGTATGAACTGCGATAACGCATCTCTGCTGCTCTACGCTGTGACCGACCGCTCGTGGCTGCACGGCCAGACGCTCTATGAACAGGCTGAGCAGGCGCTGCAGGGCGGCGCAACGTTTTTGCAGCTGCGCGAGAAGGAACTCGACGAGGCGCACTTCAAAGAAGAGGCCATCGCGCTCAAGGCGCTGTGCAAACAGTACGGCGTGCCGTTCGTGCTCGATGACAACGTGGCGCTCGCCGTGGCCACGGACGCCGACGGCGTGCACGTCGGCCAGAGCGACATGGCGGCCGGCAAAGTGCGCGAGCTCATCGGCCCGGACAAAATCCTCGGCGTGTCGGCCCAGACGGTGGAAGAAGCGCTGCTGGCCGAGCGCGAGGGCGCGGACTATCTCGGCGTGGGCGCCGTGTTCCCGACCGGGACGAAGGCCGACGCCAACGCCGTGAGTTATGATACCCTGCGCGAGATCTGCGCGGCAGTGTCCATCCCGGTCATCGCCATCGGCGGCATCACGAAGGACAATGTTGCCCGGCTTTCCGGCAGCGGCATTGTCGGCGTCGCCGTCGTGAGCGCGATCTTCGCGCAGCCGGACATTCCCGCCGCCACGCGCGCGCTCAAAGCCGCCGTGCGCACGGCGCTGGACCTGTAACTCCCTGCGCGCGGGCGCAGACAAACATACAAACAGCGGCAGATTGGGGGCACCACTTTCCGTCGCTCAACAAAATTGATGCTGAAAAGGAGACAGAATATGAAAACAGCATTAACGATCGCCGGAAGCGATTCCAGCGGAGGCGCCGGTATTCAGGCCGATCTGAAAGCCATGACCATGAATGGCGTATTTGCCATGAGTGCGATCACGGCGCTGACCGCCCAGAACACGACCGGCGTACAGGGTATTTTTGAAGTAACTCCGGCATTTCTCGGCCAGCAGATCGACAGCGTCTTTACCGACATCCGGCCTGACGCGGTGAAGATCGGCATGGTCGCGTCCTCCGGCCTCATCGAGGTCATTGCCGAGCGGCTGCAGCACTACGCGGCGCAAAACATCGTCGTCGACCCCGTGATGGTCGCCACGAGCGGCGCGCGGCTCATCTCCGAGGACGCCATCGCCACGCTCGAGGCGCGGCTGCTGCCGCTTGCCACCGTGCTCACGCCCAACATCCCGGAGGCGGAAGTTCTCTCTGGCCTGACCATCGCCTCCCCCGACGACATGATCGCCGCCGGAAAAGCCATCAGCGAGCGCTACGGCTGCGCCGTCCTGTGCAAGGGCGGACACCGGCTCAACGACGCCAACGACCTCCTGTACCGCGACGGCGGCTACGAGTGGTTCAACGGCAAGCGCATCGACAACCCCAACACCCACGGCACCGGCTGCACGCTCTCGAGCGCCATCGCGGCCAACCTTGCCAAGGGCTTTGATCTCGACACGGCCGTCCGCCGCGCGAAGGACTATCTCTCCGGCGCGCTGGCCGCGATGCTCGACCTCGGCGCAGGCTCCGGCCCGATGGACCATGCGTTCGACCTGAAGCCGGAATACCGGCAGGAGGCCTGAGCGTGAAAAAGACTTCCAGCTTCCAGAACAGCCTCATCTGGTTCGGCGCGGCCGTGTCCATCGCGGAGATCCTCACGGGCACGTACTTTGCGCCCCTCGGCTTCACGAAGGGCCTGCTCGCCATCCTCGTCGGCCATGTCATCGGCTGTGCGATGTTCTTCTTCGCGGGCCTCATCGGCGGCCGCACCGGCCGCAGCGCCATGGGCACGGTCGAGCTGAGTTTCGGCCGCATCGGCTGCCTGTTTTTCGCCGCGCTCAACGTGCTGCAGCTCGTCGGCTGGACGGCCATCATGATCTATGACGGCGCACTGGCCACGAACACCGTGCTCGGCATCGGCAAGTGGGTGTGGTGTCTCGTCATCGGCGGGCTCATCGTGGTGTGGATCGCCGTCGGCATCAAGAACCTCGGCTGGATCAACAAGATCGCCATGGCGGCGCTGTTCATCCTCTCGATCGTGCTGTGCGTGGTGGTGTTCCGCGGCGGCACGCCCGTCACCGCGCCGGACGACAGCCTGAGCTTCGGCGCAGCGGTCGAGCTGGCCGTGGCCATGCCGCTGTCGTGGCTGCCGCTCATCTCCGACTACACGCGCGAGGCCGAAAAGCCCTTCGCCGCCACGCTCTCGAGCACGCTGACCTACGGCGTCGTGAGCTGCTGGATGTACGTCATCGGCATGGGCGCCGCCATCTTCACCGGCGAGGGCGACATCGCGCTCATCATGGTCAAGGCCGGCCTCGGCGTGGCCGCGCTGCTCATCCTCATCCTCTCGACCGTCACGACGACGTTCCTCGATGCGTACAGCGCCGGCATCTCCGCCGAGTCCCTGTCGAAGAAGATCAACGGCAAGTACGCCGCGCTCATCGTGACCGTCATCGGCACGGTCTGCGCCATCTGCTTCCCGATGGATGACATCACGAACTTCCTGTACCTGATCGGCTCGGTGTTCGCGCCGATGATCGCCATCCAGATCACGGACTTCTTCCTGCTCCGACGCGGCGGCGCGAGCGGCAGGCTCGATGTGTGCAACGCCGTCGTCTGGGTGCTGGGCTTCGTGCTCTACCGCGTGCTCATGACCGTAGACATCCCGGTCGGCAACACCCTGCCCGACATGGCCGGCACGATGCTCCTGTGCCTGATCGCGCACAAGATCGTCCCGGATAAGACCAGGGCTTCCTGAAGCCTTTTGCGAAAATTGCCAAGCCGAAAACGCCCGCACAATGTGCGGGCGTTTTTGCGTGTCAAACAGAGTTTTGACACGCTCAAACGAGACCCACTGCGTTGGGCTCTCGTTTGAAAAGATCGCGGCTCGCTGCAGCGCACGCGCCGTGCGCGCACGTTTGCGAGCCGAGCGGTATTTTCTCCGCCGCGCATGTCGCCGGAGAAAATGATCAGACTTTCTTTCGCCGCTGCGGCGGCGAAGCTCTACGAGGTCTTTGAAAAGCTGCCGAAAACGCCCGCACACCGTGCGGGCGTTTTTGCGTCTTGAATTCCCAGCAAAGCCGTGTTATTTTAAGGACAGAAAACACTTTCAGGGAGGCAGGCATATGAAAGATCTCAAACCGACGTGCCGCATCGCCGTGGTGCAGGCGGCGCCGGTGCTGTTTGATAAGACCGCGTGCACGGACAAGGCCGTGCGCCTGATCGCGGAGTGCGCGCAGCATGGCGCAGAGCTCATCGTGTTCCCGGAGCTGTTCATCCCCGGCTACCCGTACGGCATGACGTTCGGCTTCACGGTCGGCGCGCGCAATGAAGACGGCCGCAAGGACTGGCAGCTGTACTGCGGCAACTCCATCGTCGTACCCGGTCCGGAGACGGAGCGCCTCGCCGCGGCGGCAAAGGCCGCTGGCGCGTATGTAAGCATCGGCGTGTCGGAGCGCGACGGCGTGACGGGCACGCTCTATAACTCCAACCTCATCTTCTGCCCGGACGGCACGCTCGCCCCCGTGCACCGCAAGCTCAAGCCCACCGGGGCAGAGCGCGTGGTCTGGGGCGACGCCGACCGCGGGTATTTCCCGGTCGTGGACACGCCGTGGGGCCCGATGGGCAGCCTCATCTGCTGGGAGAGCTATATGCCGCTGGCGCGCACGGCACTGTATGAAAAGGGCGTGACGCTCTACATCTCGCCGAACACGAACGACAACCCCGAGTGGCAGGCCACCGTGCAGCACATCGCGCTCGAGGGCCGGTGCTATTTCATCAACTGCGACATGGTCTTTCACCGCGCGGACTACCCTGCTGGGCTGCACTGCCCGGATGAGATCGCACACCTGAACGACATCCCCTGCCGCGGCGGCAGCTGCATCGTCGACCCCTACGGGCACTATGTCGTGCAGCCGGTGTGGGACAGCGAGGACATTCTCTACGCCGATCTCGACATGCAGTGCGTGCCCGCGAGCCGCATGGAGCTCGACGTGTGCGGCCACTACGCGCGGCCGGACGTGCTGCGCCTGACCGTGCAGGACGCATAAAAGGAGCGCGCGTATGAAGCTTGCCATGGCGCAGATGTCCATGACCGGGAGCATGGACGAAAACCTGAAAAGATCCCTCGCCTTCTGCGACGCCGCCGCGGGCAGCGACCTGCTGTTTTTCCCCGAGGTGCAGCTCATCGTGCAGGAGCTCGACCTCGCCGAGGCGCGGCTCTGGCGCGAGCAAAAGCGCCCGTACCTCAGGCAGCGGCGGCCGGAGTGCTACCTGTAAAAAGAACGATCCCTGCGTCGGAAGTCCGGCGCAGGGATCGTTTCTTATTTATATTCCGGGCACTGGTAGCGGGGCTTGCCCTGACTCTTATGCCCGTACTCGATGGCGGACACCGGGCAGCCGCAGATGCAGGCCATGCAGTGCGTGCACGCGCCGTTCCAGTGCGGGCGTCGCTCGGCGATGTCGATGCCGTTGACCGGGCAGCTCAGCGCGCACTTGCCGCAGCCGATGCACGCATCCGAGACCGTGAACGGCCCGGACTTGACAAACCACCGATAAAAGATCGTGTTCACCGGCCCGGTCTTGAACCGGTCGAGCAGGCCGACCCTCGGCGCCGGGAACGGCTCGCCGCGCTGCACGCAGGCGATGCCCCTGTCGATGGACGGCTGCGCCGCCGCGATGATCTGCGCCGACTCCTCCGCGCCGGGCACGTAAAACATGGCGACGTAATTTTCCGGCATGACGACCTGCAGCACGCCCTGATAATCAAGCCCGATATCCGCGCACAGCGCCGCGATGCGGCTGCCGGCGTTGCCGATCTCGCTGCCGCAGGTCATGACAAAGTAGGCCTTCCGGCTGCCGGTGAAGCGGCCGCGGCGGAGAAAGGCCGCGAAAATGTGCGGGATCTGCCACCCGTACGTCGGTGAGACGAACACCCACGGCCGGTCGGAATGCAGGTCGACGGGCGTGTCGTTTCGGATGTATTCGTTCGCGGTGATGAGATCGTCGCCGAGGGCGGCGGCGAAGCGCTGGGCAACATAGCGGCTGTTGCCGGTGCCGGTGTAATAGACGATCATGATGCTTCCCCCAAAGTACGATTTTTGCCCAGTATAGCACACCCGCGCCCCGATTTCCAGCCGGACGTTGTGTCCGCGCGCCCGGTGTGCTACAATGGGAAAAACAAATGACCCACGGGAGGGATCTCTTTTGTACTGGTATACCATCGGGCAGACGCTCACGCCACAGGAGCGCGCGCCCGCGCCGGAGCAGCCCGCCGTCGTGCTGCTGACATCCGAAGAGTTGTCGCACCAGCCGGAGCTGCCCGGTCTGGAGCGGACGCTGCACCACACACCGCCGGCGCGCGACGCGCGCGTGTGCAAGGCCGAGGTGCGCTCGGACTGCCTGGCGGGCACGCTCGTGCTGCCGCGTCAGGGCAAGGACGGCAAGCCGCTCGCCTGCGGCTATCTCGTCACGGGCACGCGCGTCGTGCTCGTGGACGACGAGAGCGCGCTGCAGGGCCTGCTGCGCCACATCGCCCGGGAAAAGCGCTGGACCAACGGCAGCGTCGGCCGGTTTCTCTACGACTTTTTTGAGCAGCTCATCGCCCGCGACCTGCACCGGATCGAGAAGATCGAGGACCGCATCGAGGCGCTCGAGGATCAGGTGCTGGCGCACGAGCTGGACGATTTCTCCGCGCCGATGACCGCGCTGCGCAAGGAGACCATGGCGTGGTTTCGCTATTACTCCCAGCTCGACGACGTGGCGTGCGAGCTGCGCGAGAACGAAAACGGCTTTTTCACCGACAGCGAGCAGCTGCTGTTTCATATGTTTGAGGATCGCGTCATCCGCCTGCGCGAGGAGTCGCAGCTGCTGCGCGAATCGTGCGCACAGCTGCAGAGCCTGTTTCAGGCCGAGATCGACACGCGGCAAAACCACATCATGCAGATCCTGACGATCGTGACGACGATCTTCCTGCCGCTGACGCTGCTCGTCGGGTGGTACGGCATGAACTTTGTCGGCATGCCGGAGCTGACGTGGAAGTACGGCTACCCCGTCGTCGTCGTCGTGAGCATCGTGACCGTGGGCATCAGCCTGTGGGTGTGCAAGAAGAAAAAATTCTGGTGACGAAAACGCCGGCTGAGGAAACCCTCAGCCGGTGCTTTTTATTTCCCCGCGCGCTCGGCAAAGTGCTCCGGGTTCTCGATCGACGTCAGCCGCAGCGGAAACGCCTGCTGCCCGAGATCTGCGTAGGTGATGATCCACTCGCCGGAGTCGATCATCATCGCCATCGACAGCAGGTCGGCACAATCGACCGTGCCCTGCGCGCCCACCGGGAGCGCGCCGACGTTCACACCGTCGGCGTCGCCGAAATCGAGAACTTTCACTTCCAGCGTTTTCGCGTCCTTGTCGCGCGAGAGCACCTCCACGCGCAGGTAGGCATAGCCCCCGTCGAGCGGGAGGTCGCTCATGTCCGGGGCGGGCGTGGCCTCCGCCGCGCCGCCGGCGGCGCAGCCCGTGCACAGCAGCACGAGCACGAGCAAAAGAGGCAGGATACGGATAGACTTCATGCGTTTTCTCCTTTCAAATCGTCGCGGTAGAGCTCTCCGGGAGCGATGATGTGACCATCACGGACGGCGGCGTGTACGTGCTCACCGGCGTGCACGCGGACGGCAATGTGACCGTCTCCGGCGGCAGCTTCGCCATCACGACCGGCGACGACGGGCTCAGCGCCGCGGGCGGCGCAGACCAGAGCGGCTTCGGCGGCAGAGGGCCGGACAGCAACGGCGGCAACATGGGCACGCCCCTGCACCTCCCGTGCAGAGGCGTGCTGACTTTCTGTTTTCTGTTATACCATCGCGGCGGGCGTTTTACCGTACACGCACGTGTGCACGAGCGTCTCGATCGCGCGCAGCTCGGCGGGCGTGCGCGCGCCGCCGGTCGTGAGCAGGTGCAGCGGGATCGGGCTGCCGCCCGGCGTGAGCGCCGGCTGGAAGTAAGGGTAATCCGCGTTGACCGTAAAGCCGTGCCGCTCGTAAAACCCGATGCGCCGCGCGGCCAGCTCCGTCTCCGGCAGCTCCGCCTCCAGGCAGGCGGGCTTATCAAAGCGCGCGAGCAGCGCGTCGAGCATCTGTCCGCCGATGCCGCCATTGCGGCAGGCGGGGTCTACGGCAAAGTGCTCGAAAAAGACAAAACCGCCAAAGTCCCACGACGCCATCAGCGCCTGCACGCCGCCGGACGGCGCGCGCAGAATGTCGATCTGATAGGCGCTGTCCGCAAGCAGCGCGCGTTGCCCCGCCTTATCCCGCCGCTCCCCGGCCGGGAAGCTCCGGGCCAGCAAACGGAAAACCGCGTCAAAGTCCTCCGGGCGCATGCGCTCGATGGGCATCATTCCGCGTCCTCCTTTTCCATCTCGGCCATCTCGCCGCGCTCGCGGTAGCAGTCGGCAAACGTGTGCTCCACGCCGCCGGATTTGTAGCCGACCATGGTGTCAAGGCAGACGGAGTGAATGCTGTGGAAAATGCTCTTTTCAATGTCGGGATTCGTGCGCCGCAGCTCGCGCAGCAGCAGCTTGACCTCCTGCCGCTTGGAGCTGCTGCCGTCGTTGCCGTGCGCAGCCGCGTGCTCGGTAAAGCGGCAGGCGCACTGGATGAACTCCAGCCCGTTATAGCGCTGCCAGGCAATGATGTCGTCCTCGTGGATGCAGTACATGGGGCGGATGAGCTCCATGCCCGGGAAATTGCGGCTGCGCAGCTTCGGCGGCATGGCCTGCAGCTGCGAGCCGTAGAACATGCCCATGACGGTCGTCTCGACCACGTCGCTGAAGTGGTGGCCGAGGGCGATCTTGTTGCAGCCGAGCTCGCGCGCCTTGCTGTAGAGATAGCCGCGGCGCATACGCGCGCAGAGGTAGCACGGCGACTGCTCGATGCCGCTCGTGACATCGAAAATATTCGTCTCAAAGATCGTGACCGGGATGTGCAGCAGCGCTGCGTTGCTCTCGATCTTCTGCCGGTTGACGGCGTTGTAGCCGGGGTCCATGACGAGATCAACGACCTCGAACGGCACGTCGCTGTGCCGCTGCAGCAGCTGCAGGAGCTTGGCCATAAGCATGGAGTCCTTGCCGCCGGAGATGCACACCGCGATCCGGTCGCCGGGGGCGATGAGTTCGTACTGCTTGACGGCGGTGATGAACGGCGTCCAGAGCACCTTGTGGAATTTTTTCTGGATGCTGCGCTCGATCAGCTGATAGGGTTCGAGTTGTCTGCTCATGTTGTTCGCTCCTGCTTGTAAAGAGTGCCCCTCCCTTTTGGGGCTACCCGGTAGGATACCACGTCGGGGCGCGGATGGCAAGCCGCGCTTGCCAAATCCGGCGCAAGGCGCTATCATGGGAGCATCTCAACCATCAGGAGGCAGCGCCATGCCCAAACAGGCACTCATCATGATCGACATGCAGCGGGGCTTTCTCGACAGCGCGTCCCCGCTGTGCATCCCGGCGGCGGAGGGGACCGTGCCCGCGTGCGCGGCGCTCATCGACCGCTGCCACGAAGCGGGCGTTCCCGTCATCTACGCCGTGCGCCACTACCGGGCCGACGGCACGGACGTGGAAAAGCCGCGCGCGGCCGCGTGGGCTTCCGGCGGCAAGCCGCTCTCGGAGGACTGCGCCGCGCACCTGTCGGATGCGTTTCCGGACGCATTCACCGTCCTGCCGCAGGACTATGTGCTCGTAAAGCCCCGGTTCTCAGCGTTTTTCCACACAGGGCTCGACCTCATCTTGCGCCGGCTCGGCGTGCAGACCGTCCTGCTCGCGGGCACGACCACGCCCAACTGCATCCGCACAACGTGCTATGACGCCATCTCGCTCGACTATGACGCCGTCGTGCTCTCGGACTGCACATCGTCCGTCACCGACGCCGTGCAGGCAGCGAATCTCGCCGACATGCAGCGCGTGGGCGCGACCGTGTGCGCGAGCACAGAGCTGACGCTCGCATAACCTCAGATAAACCAGCGGCCCCGGGTGCAGATCGCACCCGGGGTCGTTTTCTCAATTCGTCATGACGAGGTCGAGATGCGTGTGATGTTCAGGCCGCACTCGCCGACCTCCACACTGCCGTCCTTGAGCGAGATGAAGGGCGAAAACGACACCTTCTCCCCGTCGGAGGCCGTGATCTCGACCGTCACGTCCGGGAAAATGTCGCTGACGTTGCAGCCGATGACGAAGGCATCACCGTTCGTCTGCTCATAAAAGAGCGTTTTGGAGTCGGTGACCATATCGTTTTTGTACAGGCGCACGGTCGCGTTCGGGTCGCGCGGGATGATGAGATAAAAGTCCCCGTCCGAGATGTGGTGCACCTGTCTCTTATACACATCTCCGAGCCCACGAGACCGTACTAGATCTCGT
>OJRH01000445.1_pt1 | contig 19987 bp, 17 predicted proteins | sample 1599131 | NCBI WGS metagenome assembly OJRH01 (sample SAMN03922527, study PRJEB24848) | human gut metagenome | isolation source: stool sample | host: Homo sapiens | place: Germany | collected 2010-05
GGCTCGGAGATGTGTATAAGAGACAGGATGATCTGACCGCCCAAACGCAGCGGGACGGAAGCGCTTTGTTTACCTGCAGCGCGCCGATCTCCGGCCATGTGTGCCTCCAGTTCCCCGGAGCGTATAACGAAGAGGACTGGCCCTCTACAGTTCAGATCCTTCGAGACGGGAGCTGGGAATCGGTTGCGCTGACAAGCTGCAGCCCCATCTGCCTGCTGGGCGAATATGCGCAGGGCAATGTCATAACATTTCGGGTTCAACCAACCGAAAATCAAGAAATAGACACCGGGAAGATCCGCGTTTTTGTTCAGGATGAGGATGCTCTGGCTCGGTACAGTACGTATGTACAAAATACTCCCATGGAGATCCGTAAGGTCACAAGTTCCCATCTCACCGTCAACTGTCAAGTAAAGGAGGACACCTCCTATCTGGTGTCCACCATTCCCTATGACGCAGGCTGGCAAGTAACCGTTGACGGAGAAAAGGTACAGACCATGAAGAATTGGGACTGTATGCTTGCCTTCGAGGTAAATCCCGGAGAACACCAGATCGAGCTGCGCTATCAACCGCCGGGAAAGGCCGTCGGTATGGTCATCACCCTGAGCGCGGTCGTTTTCATCCTGGCACAGCGCCTGTTGTCGCAACGCTCAGCACACAGGAAAAGTAAGCCGAAAAGGAACTGACCAATTCTCGGAAACAATATCGTTGTCTCTAAATGTCGGCAAAAAGATCTGCCTGATCTCATTTGAGATCAGGCAGATCTTTTCTTGCAATTCATAAAATTCTGTTGCCAAATCGCTGCCGCGAGGGGCTTCAAGGCTTAAAAAGTCCAGTATTTACGGGCTTTTTTCGACCTCTGAAATTATTCCCACTCGATCGTAGCAGGCGGTTTGGACGTAATATCATAGACGATGCGGTTGATGCCCTTGACCTCGTTGACGATGCGCACGGAGACGCGGTCGAGCACATCATACGGGATGCGCGTCCAGTTGGCGGTCATGAAGTCCGTCGTCGTGACGCTGCGCAGCGCGAGCGTATAGTCATACGTGCGGCCGTCGCCCATAACACCGACAGAGCGCATATTCGTCAGCACCGCGAAGTACTGATTCATCGTCTGCTCCAGGTGCGCCTTGGCGATCTCGTCGCGGAAGATGAAGTCCGCGTCGCGCAGGATATCCAGCTTGTCCTTGGACACAGCGCCGAGGCAGCGGATGGCCAGACCCGGGCCCGGGAACGGCTGGCGCATGACCAGATACTCCGGCAGGCCGAGCTCGCGGCCGAGCGCGCGCACCTCGTCCTTAAACAGCAGACGCAGCGGCTCAATGATCTCCTTGAAATCCACAAAGTCCGGCAGACCGCCGACGTTGTGGTGGCTCTTGATGACGGCAGCGACATTCGTGCCGGATTCGATCACGTCGGGATAGATCGTGCCCTGAGCCAGATAGTCGACCGAGCCGATCTTCTTGCCCTCTTCCTCAAAGACGCGGATGAACTCCTCGCCGATGATCTTGCGCTTCGTCTCCGGATCGGAGACGTCCTTCAGGCGCGTGAGGAAACGCTCTTCCGCGTTGACGCGCACGAAGTTGATGTCCCAATTCTGGAACGCGGCCTCGACCTCGTCGCCCTCGTTCTTGCGCAGCAGACCGTGGTCGACAAAGATGCACGTGAGCTGATTGCCGACCGCCTCCGCCAGCAGCGCGGCCGCGACCGAAGAATCCACACCGCCGGAAAGCGCCAGCAGCACCTTGCCGTCGCCGACCTTGGCGCGGATATCCTCAATGGACTTGCGCATGAAGTCGCCCATCGTCCAGTCACCGGTCGCGCCGCAGACCTCATACAGGAAGTTGCGCAGCATGGCCTGACCATACTCGGTGTGGTTGACCTCGGGGTGGAACTGCACGCCGTAGAAGCCGCGCGCCTCGTCGCAGATGCCGACCGTCGGGCAGGCATCCGAATGCGCCACGAGCCGGAACGACTCCGGCACCTTGGCCATGTAGTCGCCGTGGCTCATCCACGTGATGCTCTGCTCCGGCAGGCCGCGGAAAAGACGGCAATCGGTGTCAAACCATGTCTCCGTCTTGCCGTACTCACGCGCGGTGTCCTTCCCGGCGGCGGTCACTTCCCCGCCGAGATACTGTGCCATGAGCTGGCAGCCATAGCAAATGCCGAGGATGGGGATGCCGAGCCGGAAGATCTCCGGATCGACCTGCGGCGAGCCTTCGGCGTATACGCTCTGCGGGCCGCCGGTGAAGATGATGCCGATGGGGTCAAAGGCGCGGATCTCATCCACGGTCATGGTGTTCGGCTTGACTTCGCAATAGACATTGCACTCGCGTACGCGGCGCGCAATAAGCTGGTTATACTGTCCTCCGAAATCGAGGACGATGACAGACTGATTCGGCATGGATGACGCTCTCCTTATTCGACAGTAACGGATTTCGCGAGGTTTTTCGGCTTATCGATCGCGCAGCCGTTGGCTTTTGCGACATAATATGCAAAGAGCTGCAGCGGCACGATCTCCGCCGGGACGACGAACAGGTCGTCCATGCGCGGTACGAGGATCACATCGTCCGCCTCGGAATAGATGGCGCGATTACCCTCGAGCGCCACGCCGAGCACGCGCGCACCGCGCGCCTTGACCTCTTTGACGTTGCTCATGGTCTTGTCAAACAGCGGCTCGTAGCACGCGACGGCGATGACGAGACGGTTCTCCTCAATGAGCGCGATCGTGCCGTGCTTGAGCTCGCCCGCAGCATAGGCCTCCGAGTGCAGGTAGGAGATCTCCTTGAGCTTCAAAGAACCCTCCATGCAGACGGCGTAGTCCACATTGCGGCCGATGAAAAACAGCGACGGGTTATTCTTATAGCGCTCGGCAAGCTGCGCGATCTGCGGATTGAGGTCGATGGCGCGCTGCACCATCTGCGGCAGGATCATGAGATCATCCGTGAGCTTGGCAGCCTCTTCCCTGCTCAGGCAGCCGCGCTTTTCGCCCAGATAGAGCGCCAGCAGATACAGCACCGACACCTGCGTGGTATAGCCCTTCGTGGTCGCAACCGCGATCTCCGGTCCGGCCCAGGTGTAAATAACATCGTCCGAGATGCGGGCGATCGTGCTGCCGACAACGTTGACGATCGAGAGCACATACGCGCCCTTGGACTGCGCCTCGCGGATGGCGGCGATGGTATCCGCCGTCTCGCCGGACTGCGAAATGATGATCATGAGCGTGTGCTCGTCGACGATCGGGTCACGGTAGCGGAACTCACTTGCAAGGTCGGCATCGACCGGGATGTGCGTGAGCTTTTCGAGCGCATATTTGCCCGCCTGACCGGCATAAAACGCCGAGCCGCAGGCCGTGATCATGATCTTGTTGAAGCCCATGAGCTGCGCATCGGTCATCTTCAGCTCGTCAAACACGACGCGGTGATCCTTCACACGCGGGTCGAGCGTGGACTTGATGGCACGCGGCTGCTCCATGATCTCCTTGAGCATGAAATGCTCATAGCCGCCCTTCTCGGCAGCCTCAATATCCCACGCGACGCGGGAAACGGGCTTGTGCACGGGCTTTCCGGTGCAGTCAAAGACGGTATAACCGTCGGCGCGCACCTCGGCGAGCTCACCGTCGTCAAGATAGACCACATTTTTCGTGTGCGACACGAGCGCCGTGACATCAGAGGCGAAGAAGTTCTCACCCGCGCCGACGCCGATGATCAGCGGACAGCCGTTGCGCGCGAGGAACATCTGCTCCGGGCAGTCGGCGCACAGAATGCCGATCGCATAGCTGCCCTCCAGACGGCCAAGTGTCTTCATGACGGTGTCCTTCAGGTTGCCGTCGCCGGTATAATACATATCCAGCAGGTGCACAATGACCTCGGTATCCGTCTCACTATGGAACACAAAGCCCTTGGCCTGCAGCATCTCGCGCAGCTCCATGAAGTTTTCGATGATGCCGTTTTGCACGATGGCGAACTTGCCGTCGTTGCTCACATGCGGGTGGGCATTTGCCTCCGTCGGCGCGCCGTGCGTTGCCCAGCGCGTATGGCCGAGGCCGATATAGCCGTGAAGATCGCTACCGTCATGCGTTTTGGCCAGCAGATTCTTGATCTCGCCGCAGGCCTTGGCAAGCTCGATCGTGCTGCCGTCGAGCACGGCGATGCCGGCCGAGTCATAGCCGCGGTATTCGAGCTTCTGCAGCCCTTCGAGAAGGATCGGCGCAGCCTGCTGCGCGCCGACGTATCCAACGATTCCACACATAGTCAGTTCTCCTTATTATTTTGAAAAATCATCGTTATCGCAATTCTATGCCGACATTGTGCAAATACGTACAGAATGCCAAAATAGCATGCTAAATTTTATACCGTTTGGCGGCTCGTGTCAAGTTTCGGTTTCGCAGCACGCGTCCGGCGCATATTTATGCACACCGCTGTGACGGCATCGGGTGCACTTTTCACATCAGGTCTTGCAGAACAAGCGAAAAAACTGTAAAATACAGGTGAGAAAGAACGGAGGCGCAGCTATGGGATTCTTCAAAAGTAAAAAAGGCAGCATCATCAGCGATTATTTCAGTATAGAGACAGATCTCGGTCAGTTCAAGAAAGGCAATGCGGTGGACGTCGCGCTCTTCCCTGATCATCTCGAACTGCAAAATGCCATCGGAAACAAGAAAACGGCGACGCTCGCCTACAGTCAGATCACCGATATTTTTTACGGCTCGAAAACGCAGCTGCAGCTCAAGGAGAAATCCCCCATCGCACGCGCGTTTGCCGGCGGGCTGCTGTTTGGGAGCACCGGCGCTTTTGTCGGCGCACTCAGCGGTCTCGGCAAAAAGGAAAAGAAGGTTCGGAAAATTGTCTTCATCATCAGCTACGTGACTGCGGACGGACAGGAGGCGTTCCTGCCGTTTGAGGACACAAGGCTGTACAAAGGACCGAAGGTGGCTGCCAAGCTGCGGGAGCTCTGCGGCATCGAGCGCATGCAAACGCAGGCGGCTGCAGCGTCCGTGACTAAGCTGTAACGCGGCCGTTGAGCCGGTTTTGAACTTAAAATACGAAAACCCACGGTGCAAATTGCACCGTGGGTTTTTCCATTAACCAAAGAAACAGCCTCCGTTCCCCCGCGTGTGCGGGGAAAAGCTATGCGCTCGATTGGATGGACGAAGCCATGCATGGATCACCCCCGCGTGTGCGGGGAAAAGCGCCGGTTGATCTTGTTGCCAAACACTCGGTAGGGATCACCCCCGCGTGTGCGGGGAAAAGACTAAAGAAAGCCTTAAAAAATAAGGACTTTTGATCCCATTGCCATCAGATTTCATTCAGTTTCTCATAGACCTGAAATGCTGCGATACAGTCCGGCAGCGCGCGGTGCTGCTGCGCATACTCGATGCCAAAATATGCAGCCAGCGTAGCCAGCCGATGATCCGGCAGGTCGGGAACTTTTCTGCGCGCCAGCTTCAGTGTGTCACGGATGCGCACATTCGGCAAGGAAAGCCCGAAGCGGGCACTCGCCTTTTTCAAAAATGCCAAATCAAAATCCAGATTGTGCCCCATCACAGGGCTTTGACCGACAAATGCCCAAAACTGCTCCAGCAGCGGCTGCAGCGCAGTCCCCTGCGCCGACACCGCATCTTGCGTGATGCCAGTCAACGTCGTAATCTCTGCAGGTATTGGCTGCTCAGGCCGCACCAGTGCCGAAAACGTATCCGTGACCTGATGATCGATCACACGGATCGCACCCAGCTCCAATATTTCACTCTTGTCACAGTCAAGTCCTGTGGTTTCCACATCGATCACGACGTAGCCGAGCTGCTTGGCACGACGTTGCTTGGCCGACTGCTTGTTTCGATCCATTTGGATGATTGCCGCCTTGCTCAGCGGCGGCTTCTCTCCTTCCGGCAGCGGTGTTGCAAGCGGCCGGCGCATCAGCGTGATGCCCTCATAGTCAGCGGGCTGCCACGTCGTGTTATGGACATGAAACGACATCCGCTGCTCGTTATTTGCCGAGTACACCATTGTTGCCCGTCCTCTGGGAAGATGCTTGCAGATCCGTTTCCACAGTTCCTCCCGTACACGGGGATTCAGTTGGCCGACATAAACACCGGTATTAATCTCCAGCAGCCATTTTGACAGGTCACCGCGCAAACGCGGCGGGCAGTCCGTCACCGTCACGACGATCATGGTTCACCCTCCGCACCGTACAGGCGGCCATTGGCGACCTGACCGCGCCTATCGTCCCAAAGATAGACCGCATTGTCTTCCTCAGACAGTTCACCGCTGTCAGAGAGCAGGGTTCGGATGTCACGCACCATCTGCTCCATAAGATGGTGCTGAACCATGGCATCGCGCGTTCGACGGCGCATTTCACTGCCGATGTTTTCGCTGTCGACCGTGGCCGCCAGTTCAAACGCCAGTGGAATCGTAATGTCCGCCTTGTACAGATCCGCAATGTCATAGACGAAGGAGCATTCATGTCCGGTATGGACAAACCCCAGTCCCGGAGAACAGCCGAGCGCCTGGATGACCGCATGCGCCGCGCCGTATAGGCAAGCGTGTCCGGCAGACAGCGCCTGATTGACGGCATCGCCGCCGTCAAAATTCTCCGGGTCATATGTCCGACCGCTCCACGGAACATTCCACTTCTTTGCTGCATGCCGGTAGACACTGCGAATGCGCGCACCCTCTCTGCCGCGAAGCTGCTGAAGCGTCAACGAGGACACATCCTCACCCGGAAAGCGCATACTGTACATCTGCCGCACCACACCGAGGCGCAAACGCGTATTGCTGACCAAGGCGGCCTGCCGGATCAGCAGACCTGCCTTGTGCGTCAGTGCCCGACCGCCGGCATAATAGCGCACGCCGTGCTCCCCTACCCAGAGAACACTGACACCTGCGTCACCAATGAGCTCCATGGCGCGATGCGTCACCTTTGTCCCCGGTCCGAGGAGCAGGACACTGATCGCTGCGGCGGGCACAAAGACCGTCCCGCGATCATCCGTCACGGTAATGGCGCTGTCCTGACGATTCAAAACACAGTGCTCAAAGTAGAGAAATGTCATGCGATCGCCGATCTGCGGCAGCGCCTGAAGCTCCGGGCGGATCATACCGGGCAGGTCAGCCATGCGACTGCCCTGCCCCGACCAATGTCATGAGCCCTGCGCCATAGGCCTTGCCTGAGCCGATGCCGCGGCAAAGCGCAGCACAAAAGCGCTCCGGGTCTTGAACCTCCAAGATTCCCTCATAGGTAACAGCCAAGAAGGTCACGCGGCTGCCTGTACCGCCTTTTTTAAACCGATACCACTTCACGTTTGTAACCGTGAACGCATCATCCTGCAAGGCGAAACCATGCTTTTCGCTCTGCTTTCGCAGCCACGCAAGCTGATGCTCCGTGGTGCTGTGCGCGCAGACGCGCCCGCGCTGCCCCGGTCCTGCAGGGACACTGTATGTCGGGTTTGCACACAGGCGAAACCGCCAGCGGCTGCCCGGCAGAATGCGGGTGAGCAGCGGATCATACGACTTTGTCTGCCAATGCTCCCCCGGCGGCGCGAACTGAGCCGCAGCCTGCGTGAGATCCGGCGGTGTCTCACTGAGGAGCAGGAGATATTTCTGACCGGCGCGGCTGTCGATCCGCCAGAGGTTTCGCTGCCTCGGGCCAGGAAACGCCGCCTCGATCGCCCCATGGAATTTACTCGGCGACGCCAGCGCAGCCAGCGTCTGACGATTTTTCTGATCCAAAAGCATTTGCGTCAGGTACATATCGCATCCTCCAATTCCGCCATGGGATCATGCTCCGCCGCACCATGCAGCACGCGTTCGGTCACGCGGCGGTATGTATACTCCCGGCGCGCCGGATCAAACGACAGCGGAACGTCGCGTACAAGCCCGCCCGGCTCACTTGCCACAGCGTCCAGCACAAGGCGCGTTGCGCCCGGCGGTGCATCGGCGCGCAGCGCCGCCTCCAGCGGCTCATCCGAAATCTTCAAAAACACTCTGCCAACCGGCGGACAGGAGCGGCGACCAAGATACAGCGGGAACGCCGGAGCTTGCAGCGCCTGCGCGATCCGCGCGAGCAGCGCACGATCATCGCTTTCCAACCCGGCCACAAATTCCGCATCCGAGAGATAGTAGCGGTAGGTCACATACGGCGTGCCCTTTTCCGGCCGCGCCGTATGAAAATCACGCAGCAGCGCACCCTCGCGGTCAACGCGCACACCAAAGCGGAGACCATTGAGCGTCTGCAGCGCTTGACGATCCTGCCGCGCGATGCCCAGCGCCGCCGCGACCAGACCAATCACGCCGCTCTTGCTCGGCTCACGTCCGGTGCGCCGCACATCGAATTTCGAGTCCGTCCCCCAAGACTGCATCGGGCCGGCCAAGCGCAACAGCAGCGTACTCATTGCTGCTCCTCACCGCCCTGCAGCCACGCCTCCAATGCATCCAGAAGCGCATTCACAGAGCACGGCTCGGCCAGAGCCTCCAGACCGCTGCCTACAGCGAGCGAAAGCACCGGCGCAGAGGCAAAATCTGCATATGTCTCCTGCGCGTAAGTCACCAGCGCGCGGATCGAACCGTCCACATAACCGGAGTTCCCCGCACGAACAGGTTTTTCAAATGCACCGGCCAGATTGATGGGCTGATCCTTGCGCACGGTCACGTACACAGCATCCGGCCGCGTCCAGTTGGCAAACGTATTCTGCTTGCCGGTGGGCATACTGCGAATGAACGCATCCACGAACGCGCGCACCGCCTCGGGCGTCTTTTGACCGAGCATTTTCGGAGGTCTTCAACGTTCACGGTCGCATAGCGATACAGCGTGGACGAATTGAATTCCACCGTGCCCAAATGCCCCGCACCGGCATTGTCCTCCGGCGCACAGTCGTCGACAGCAGTGAAATAATCATACTCGTTCTCCACAGCGTGCGTCGAGATCGCGTGCGCGACCTGTGCCGCTGCGTCGAAATTCAGGCACGGATCGTCGGCAACCATGCGTCCGAAGAGCGCCAGATCTACCGTAGGGAGCGTCTTGAGCGCCGCTTGGCAGGCCGCTTTGTCGAGCTTACCGTCCTCCGGCTGCAGCGCGATCTCCGCCAGCGCCTGGATCTGACCGGGGCTGATGAAAAACAGCGCACCCGTTTTGAGCTTTTCCTTATCTTCTTTGACCTTCACGCCGGCTGCCTCCAGCACCTTCTGCGCCAGCTGCTGCGCCTTTTTCTCAGAGAGATCGGGCTGCAGCTCCAGAATCTTTCCGGCGATGAGATCGACCACCAGTTTCGTCCGCTGGCCGACATCGCCCGCCGAGAGCATCTCCCGGAATTTCAGGCGCATGGCGTGCTTCCACGCCTGACTGGACACTCTGGCGCGCGTCACGCCGCCATAGACAGCGGTCTTCGGACTGCCGGTATCGTCGCGGTTCACGCAGCTCGGCGGAACGGTCTGAAGTACATGGACGTCTACGTAAATTCTCTCGTTGTTATGCATGGTCGTCATCCTTTCCCTGTTCTGTCCGGAACGCATTCCGGTAAAAATCCTGTCCCCAGCGCAGACGAACTCTTGCAGCTCCGTCCGGCGTCTGGAATTCATACAAATCTCCGGCCAGCTCCACATAATCCAGCGGGATGTCCTCGCTTCTCAGAAGCTGGACCAGTCCGCGCAGATGGTGCAGGCACTCCGGCATACTCCGCGCAGTGGCAAAGGCATTGAATCTCCGCTGCACCGCCTTGAGCCGATCCGTGTCGTTTCCGGCAAGCTTGCGGATTGCCACGCCCAGCCGTTGCCCGTCCACGTGCATCGACCGCTGCGCGCCCTGCTGATGCAGCGCATACAGCGTCAGCGCGCCCGACACCGCCCATTCAGCCCATGTGGGCTCGCCGGTGCTGCTCATCAGTTCCTCCGGAAAATCCCGAAACAGCAGCCCCCAGAGCTCCGGCAAGTCTCCGGGCGCTTTTCCGATGCCGCGGCGCAAATTTGCCAGATCCGCGCGGATCTGGTGCGGATTGGGCTCGTGCTGCCACGATTCCAGCCGTCTGCGCACGTAGCTTTTCACCTTTGCTTTTTGGTCACTCATCAGCTACCTCCTCATTCTGCTGCATTCTTTAGCAGGGACTTCAGGTTGTTCAAATAGCGGTTGTATTCCGTTGGAGAAGAATAAAACACACTTTTTCGCTCTCCGTTCGTCTTAGTAAAGAAACGGCCATTCGTTTCGGCCATTTCATTCACAATCCAACGACCTGTAAATGCAGCCGTCCCGGCATCCCGTACCATCTCTCTGCCCAAATTGTCCGCAATTCTGAATACAATACTACGCCAACACTGTTGCTCCTGCGCGCGGGTGTTCTCGTCATCTCCGTGCTGAGCGCCAATGTGTGCGAGCCACTCTCTGAACGGCAAATCAACAGCGGCATAGAGCAAACGCATACCTTCATCTCGTTGTGACTGACGCGCCTTCTTTCCTGCCCCATCCAGCTGCCCTCCTTGCGCCAAATAGAGCCCCTCTGCCAAAGCGCCCAACGCTCTCGCCACCTTATCAATTAGATGAATTTCGCCGCCAACAAGCACAATCCATAGTTCTCCGGCCGCGTCAAGCAGACTCATTTGAAAATCCAAATGATCCGAGATGATATCCGCAATCGAACCTTTCTTCGAATCATATGTGACGCCAACAGAAGCGATATGGACATATTTTCTTGGAATGACATTTTTTCTGCGCAGCTCCGTCAGCCATGCAACTACCCCTGGAATGTGTGTATCTTCACGTCTTCCAAGAATCACCTCAAAGTCTCTCCACATCTGCCGCCACGGGTCCACAGACGCCGGAACAAATTGCGGCACAGCATTTTTCGGTGTCTTACCCGCTCGCCAGAGTGTCATCTGCTCGGAAAAGGCATTTACTCTGCCCTCTTTACCAAAAAAGTCACCACCTGTTGAGGAAAAACCGGTAACCCTGTTTTCTTCGCGGCTCAAAATCAATCTACGAGACTGCAATGTCAAAAGCTCAGCCTGATTATCTGGTAGGGGAATCTCCCTTTTCTTTGCTGTTGTCATTGTTGGCTGTTCCCATGCCGGCATGTTTTCCGCCCACACATATCTTCCATCTTTCAGGAAAACGAGGTTGAGCATCAGCGTTTCAAACAGGTTTTCCCCAATTGCATACACATTAACACGATCCCCGAGCCATCCAGTGCCAGTTCCGGTCTCCTTTTTGGTTGAGGCACTATCATCAAAGCCAATCAGTGTCACAAGCCATCGCGCCGCCTCTGCATAGCTTAAAGTTTCCTTCTCTTCGCCGTCACGAAGCGGGAACAGGCGCATTTTATGGGCGCTCTCTGACAACTCCCCATTCAGTTTTGACGCTTTGAATTTCGTCCCCACCGCCGCAGCCGGGACTTGATAAAACGGATGCTCCGGATGGAAAAGCCAGAAGCGATCCTTCCATGTCTCCAGATACGTCCGGATCGGCTGCTCCGGAAAACGACCGGCGTTCCACAACGCCTGCCAGCGACGGATGGCAGCCGCGCGGTCCTCGATCGGGTCATCCTCACCCTCCGGATCTACGCGGTAAAAGACAGTCTGCAAAATTGCCAGCAGCAAGCGCAAAAGCGCCACATCCTGTGTCGGAAGTTCGCCCGCCAACCGCTGATACCGGTGGCTGTTTAAGAGCACCTGCATCAGCGAACGCTCCACGACTGTGCAGTCCTCGGTCATCACCCGTATCCACGGTTCATCCAGCAGATTGAATTCCATTTGTTCCATGCGTCTCCTCCTCTTCTGTTAATCCGACTTGCGGGTCATATCGCAGTGTCTTACCGGCCAGCTGTGCTGTACCGTCCGCATCTAAGATCAAAAACAGTTCGCCTTCCAACATTGGCGCCTGCAGCCACAGCGGCAGTGACTGGCGTGTTTGATCCTCAAGCGCTTCCAGCACTGCATCCACACAGTACCGCGCGCTGAAATGCGACGGCAGCCGCAGACGCTGCGCCGCGACCCAGCGTGCCTCATCGGCGCTCGGCTGGGTATCCGCACGCAGACACATCCCCTTTTGTTCCCCGGAGAGCAGCAGCATTCCGTCTTCCGACCGCTGCACGACCAGTACCTCAACGGCAGCTGTCCCGTCTCGAACTGCCGCCTGCGCCTGCAGATCCGTAAACTGATCAATATCGTCCATCATACCAACGAGTGAATCATAGTCGTCACACTGTGCCAGCAGATAGTCCTTCGCCTTGCACTTTTGGCGCTTTTGCGCATATTGATAGGCCTCATATGCAGCGCAGGTCTCCTCATCCGACTCCGGCGGGAAGCGCATCGCATCATAAGTCCGCTGCACCAGAGGCGAAATGTCTTCCGGTAAACGAATGCGCTCCGGCAGCAGCCGCCGCGTACGCAGCAAGAGGTATTCGCCGTACACAGCCTTGCTCCCGGCGTCCAGATCTCCAAGCGCCCCCATGACCAGGCAGCGCGGCGCTTCCAGCCCCTGCGGTCTGGTGCGTGCATGCCGGTGCAGACGGCCGATGCGCTGCAGCAGCAGATCCATCGGGCACAGATCCGTGATCAACAGGTCAAAGTCCAGATCCAAAGACTGTTCCAGCACCTGTGTGCCGATCACCAGCACGCCGCGCCGTGTTTGCGCATCTGCGCTTTTGCCGACACACCGCAAAATTTCCTGCTCATGCTCCAGCCGATCCGGCGCCAGAAAGCGGGAGTGATCCATCAAAATCACCGCATCCGGGTAATCTTGCCGCAGCTCCTCGCGCAGCATCTGCGCCCGCTTGACCGTGTTGACGATCAGTCCGACGCAGCCGCTCTTGAGCGCCTCGCCTGCCGCCGCAAGCGCCTGCTCCTGCTCCACACGCTGCACACAGACATCTCGGCTGCACCCCTGCGCAGAGATGGCAGCCATATGTACCGTCTTATTCTCCGTCCAGCTCAGCAACGGATAGTCCTGACACGCGGCGATCGCCGTATCTACGGGCTTTTTCACCCCGAGATAGGCGCGCAGCAATTCTGCCCTGCGCTGTCCCGGGAGTGTGGCCGACAGCAAAATAACCGGCACATGATAAGCGCCCAGCCAGTTCAACACACGATCCAGATAGGTATTCATATACGCATCATAGGCATGGCACTCGTCCAGAATAACCACCTTGCCGGTCAGACCAAGCTGGCGCAGCATCACATGTTTTCGGTTCAGCGCAGCCATGAGCAGCTGATCCACCGTGCCGACCACCAGATTTGCCAGCAGCTTCGTCTTTCGGCCGCGGAAGAAGGCATGTGTCTGCAGCGGGTCGGCATCCGCTTCGCCCTGCTCGATCTGCACGTGCCCGGATTCCAGACACGCAAATTCCGCGTTCAGCTCTGCCTGACCGTGCGCCAGCTCCACTGCAACTCGTACCGCGTCCGGCTGATGCCGCGCCCACTGTGTCATACGGGTAAACATTGCATTGGACGTTGCCTGCGACGGGAGGAAAAACGCAGCGCCGCCCAGGCCAAAACGATTCATCAGAATTTCTGCCGCAGCCAGTGCCGCTTCCGTCTTGCCGTGTCCCATCGGCGCTTCAAGGATCATCACGCCCGGTGTTTTCACCGTCCCTGCGACTTGCTCCATCTGCTGCTGGACGAGATTTGCTGAAAAGCCGAAGCGCCGCTGAAAATAGTCCGCCGTGCTCCAGTCGGCAGAGACTTGCCACGGCCGCGGCAGATCCAGTTTCTGCAGCGCTCGCTCAGCGCGGCGCGGGTCATACCGATCCGGCTGCGCGTCCATGGAGATAAGCGGGAAATAGGCCGTATTGCTAGCGATCCAGTCTGCCATGATCACTAAGCCGCTCAGCGCCATCTGCGCCGGTACCGAACACGCAGCATCGCGTGCCGGTGCACCGCATCCGAGCACATCCTCCGCCCAGCGGATAACATGCCGCTGGACAGAGCCCCACAGCGTATCACTGTCACTCGAACCGCTCCAGCCGAACGCAATAGGCGTTTTCTCACAATAGCTGGTAAGCATATATTCTTCGGTCCTGCCATGATGTGCACCGACGACAGCCGCAAGGTCATCCGTGAATCCTTCGCTGCGCAGGATCTCAGCGCCGGCTGCCGCATGCGGAACATTCACATCGAGCTGCTTTCCCTTTTGAAACCGGATCTCCAAGCCGGCCGCTTCCAAGCGTTGACGCAATTCCGGCTGCTCAAGCGTGATTTTGCGCTGGAAATTTGGGGTTGCTTTCCCGATATCGTGCAGCAGCGCCGCCCTAATCGCCAGGCGGAAAAACTCCTCCCGTTGCAGGCCAAGGCTCACGCAATACTGCTCCGGCAGCCAGCGAGCCGTCAGATATTCCATGACTGCCGCCGTATCGCGCAGATGGATCAGAAGCGGCAGCCAAAGCTGCGCGTCATCCGGCGCGGTCTTGGCGACCAACGCACGCACGGCGCACGCAACGCGTTCCGCTTCATCCGCCGTATCATAACTGCGTTCGGTGCTAATGCTGTTAACTGCCTCATAGGTCATGTTTCATCACATCTTTCTTGCCAAAGCAAAAAATGGTTGGCTGTTCCAATTATACATCCGCATCATTTGCAACACAAGGTATTTCGGCATGCGCAGACAAATTCTCCGCATATACAGCGCGCTCCGCTCAACCGGTTATTTATTGAGCTTCAATAGCTCGATCAAGACGTCAATAGGCAGGAGCACCAGAAACAGCAAAACGTACATACCGCGCATCTCCTTTCCGGGTCAAATCATCCGCGCGCATAGCGGAACCGTTTTCTGTCTCTAATATACAGCATCATATGTCCAATAAAACGGTCACTGAAAGCAGAATACGAGAAAAGAGCTTGCAAAAATTGCATTTTTCTGCTCTGCATACTTCCATTCTGTCCGCAGAAAATAGTAGCGGGTCAAGAAACCCAAAACGAGAAAAGGAGATGGAAAACGAAATGGCTAGTTCCAAGAGCAACAACCTTGTCAACCCCAATGCGCGTGAGGCGATGAACCGCTTCAAGATGGAAGCTGCGTCCGAGATGGGCGTGAACCTCAAGCAGGGTTACAACGGTGATCTGACGTCCCGTCAGGCCGGCAGCATCGGCGGCCAGATGGTCAAAAAGATGATCGCCGCCTACGAAAACGGCATGCAGTAATCTGAGCAAATCCGAAAAAAGCAGGGTCGCGGAATTCCGCGGCCCTGTTTCCTATCTGCATCTATATTATTTCCCGGGATAGACAGCGAAAAACGCCTCGATCGCGGCGGCCGGGGCCGTGCACGAGCCCTGGATCATGGTCGGCTTGCCGCCGCCGCGGCCGGAGATGGCGGCGTTGATGGTCTTCGCCTCCGCGCGCAGATCGACCGTGCGGCTGCCGATGATATAGCGGTAACCGTCCGCATCGCTGCCGGTAAAGGCGGCGCAGACGCCGCCGGCAAGCAGCATGCCGGCATTGACGAATTCACGCATGGCGACCGGATCGTCAAAGCGGTCGATGACGCAGATACTGCCGGGCGTCTCCCGCAGCAGCTGCAGCCGCTGCGCGTTGAGGCGGCGCTCCAGCTCCGCGGCCGCGGCCTTGCGCTGCGCGATCTCATCGAGCAGGCGCTGCACGGCCGGGACGACGTCCGCCTGCCGCACGGACAGCTGCGCCGAGAGCGCCGCGACCTGCGCGCTCTTTTCCCGATAGTCCGCCTCCGCGTCCGACCCGCACAAAATCGTCACGCGCACACCGCCGCGGTGGCGCATGAGCGACGTGAACTTGATCGCGCCGATCTCGCCCGTGTGCGACACGTGCGGCGCGCAGCAGGCGCAGACATCGTAGCCCTCGACGGTCACGATGCGCACATCCTCCTTCAGGTCGAGCTTGCTGCGGTATTCCATATGCGCCAGTTGCTCCGGTGCCGGGTACTCTGTCCGGATCGGCACATTGCGGTACACTGCCTCATTTGCCAGCTGCTCGATGTGCATGAGCTGCGTCCATGTGAGCTCGCCGCTATAATCCATCGTGATCGCGTCTTCCCCGAGGTGGAAGCCAACGTTGTCAAATCCGTATTCCTTATGGATCAGCCCGGAGATAATGTGCTCGCCCGAGTGGCCCTGCATGCGCCGGAAGCGCTGCGGCCAGTCGATCTGGCCGCGCACCTGCGCACCGGGTGCGAGCGGCGCGTCCGTATAGTGCACGATCGCATCCGGCAGCAACTGCACGTCCAGAACGCGCGCGCCGCCGAGCACACCGGTATCGGCCGGCTGACCGCCGCCCTCCGGGAAAAACACCGTCTGATCGAGCACGACGGCATAGCGCGCCCCGTCCGGGTCGCAGCGCAGCACGGTCGCAGAAAAATCACGCCGGTGACTGTCGAGATCATATAATTTCCTGGTCATGGTCAAATCCCCCATTTCTCATAGCAGTATAGCAGGAATTTTCGTTGTTCTCAACCCTTGCTTATTTGTGTCGAATATCGTATTCTTGTGCCAATAACATAAAAAGGTGATAATTATGAACCAGAAACTCAGAAATCTCGTCTACACCGCCATGCTCATGGCGCTGTGCTGCGTGGCGACGCTCGTCATCAAGATCCCGACCGTGACCGGCGGCTATCTCAACGCCGGCGACATCGTGGTCGTACTCGCCGCCCTGCTGGCCGGCCCGCTCTACGGCGGCGTGGCTGCCGGTTTCGGCTCCGGTCTGGCGGATGTGATCTCCGGCTACATGAGCTACGCGCCCGGCACGCTCGTCGTCAAAGGGTGTGCGGCCGTGGTCGCGGCACTGATCTTCCGTGCCTGCCGCAAAAAGTCCTTTGGCTTCGCGCTGCCGAGCGCCATCTGCGGCGAGATCATCATGGTGCTGGGCTACTTTGTGTTTGAGGATTTCATTCTCGGCTATGGCGCAGCCGCGGCGGCAGAGATCCCGGGCAACGCCGCGCAGGCCGCCGTCGGCATCGTGGGCGGTCTGGCGCTGTACTTTGCGCTGAACAAAGTGCCGCAGATCCGCGATTTCTCCGAGGCCGCGCTGGCAAAAAAGCAGAAATAAAACCATTCCATACGCAAAACAGCCGCTCCTGATCAGGAGCGGCTGTTTTGCTCTTATTTACACCACGCGCACGCGGATGACCTCCGGAATGCGGTCGATGTCTGCGATCTGCTGATCGTCGAGACGGCCGTTGAGGTCGATCATGGCATAGGCATACGCGCCATAGGCCTTGTTGATCATGTTTTCGACGTTCAGGCCCGTGCTGCAGGTGATCTCCAGGAACTGGTTGAGCATCGTCGGCACGTTCTGGTGCAGGATGCACACACGGCTGACGCCCATGCGCTCGAGCGTCGCGTCCGGGAAGTTGACGGAGTTTTTGATGTTGCCGTTGGCGAGATAATCGTAGAGCTCGCGCGCGGCCATGACGGCGGACTTCTCCTCGCTCTCCGGCGTGCAGGCGCCCAGATGCGGCAGCGCGATGATATTGTCGACGCCGACGACCTTTTCGTTGGGAAAGTCCGTGACATACTTGCCGACGCGGCCGGAGGCAATGGCGGCGAGCATGGCGTCGTCGTCCACGATCTCGGCGCGCGACTCGTTGATGATGCGCACGCCGTCCTTCATCTTGGAAAACGCCTTCGCATCGAGCATATGGAACGTCTGATCCGTGTACGGCACGTTGATGCTGATATAATCCGCCTTGGCATAGATGCCGTCGAGGTTCACCTCGTGCTTGACATCGCGCGAGAGCCGCCACGCCGCGTCCACGGACAGGTACGGATCATATCCGCAGACATTCATGCCGAGGCTCACGGCAGCATTGGCGATGAGCGCGCCGATCGCGCCGAGGCCGATGACGCCCAGCGTCTTGCCCATGAGCTCCGGGCCGGCAAACTGCGACTTGCCCTTCTCGACAAGCGCGGGAATGTCCTTGCCCTTGCCGTTGAGGCTCTTGACCCAGTCAATGCTGCCGAGCACATCGCGCGACGAGAGTACGAGCGAGCAGAGGATCTGCTCCTTGACCGCCTCGGCGTTTGCGCCGGGCGAGTTGAACACGACGATGCCGCGGCGGCAGCAATCCTCGAGCGGGATGTTGTTCGTGCCGGCGCCGGAGCGCGCGATGGCGCTCAGGCTCGGCTCAAAGGCATAGCTGTGCAGGTCGGCCGAGCGCAGGATCAGGCCATCTGGTGCCTGTATGTCCTCCCCGACGACGCAGCCGCGCTCTTCGAGCTTCTGCAGGCCACAGGGGGATATATGGTTCATGGTTTTGATTTTATACATGATGTTCTACCTCAAACTGTTTCAGATAATCCACGAGCGCGTCCACGCCCGCCATCGGCATGGCGTTATAAAGCGAGGCGCGCATGCCGCCGGCAACGCGGTGGCCCTTGAGATTCAGCAGGCCGCGCGCCGCCGCGCCGCTGATGAATTCCTTGTCGAGCGCATCGTCCCCGGTGCGGAACGTGACGTTCATATCCGAGCGGGAGCCCGGCTGCGCACAGGGATGAAACAGCGCGCTGTTGTCGAGAAAATCGTACACCTTTGCGGCGCGCGCATGCTTGAGCTGCTGCATGCCCTCCACGCCGCCCTGCCGCTCCAGCCACGCGAGCACGAGACCGAGGATGTAAATGCACCAGCACGGCGGGGTGTTGTACATGGAGTCCTTGTCGATCATGCGCTGATAGCTGTACATGACCGGTGTGATGGGCAGCTCATGCCCGGCGAGACTGCGGTCAACGATCGCAACCGTCAGGCCCGCAGGGGCCATGTTTTTCTGCGCACCGGCGAAGATCACGCCGTATTTTGACACATCGACCGGGCGCGAGAGAATGTCCGACGACATGTCGCACGCGAGCGGCACGCGGCCGGTCTCCGGCACGTACTGCCATTCGGTGCCGTAGATCGTATTGTTGGCGCAATAATAAAAATAGGACGCGCGCGCATCGAGCCTCAGCTCGCTCTGCTGCGGGATGCGGGTATGGCCGCAGGTGGAGGTGTCCGCCGCAATGTGCACCGCGCCGTACTTCTCGGCCTCTTTGGCCGCATTGCCGGAAAAATGCCCGGTCACGGCATAGTCCGCCGTCCCCTGCTCGCCCATCAGATTGAGCGGGATCATGGAAAACTGCGCCGTGCCGCCGCCCTGCAAAAACAGGATCTCATGTGTGTCCGGCACAGACAGTGCGGCGCGAAAACGCGCCTTCACATCCTGGAAGATATCCGAAAAGGCCTGACTTCGGTGACTCATCTCCATCACGGACATGCCCGTGCCATGATAATTGAGCAATTCCGCCTGCGCCTGCCTGAGCACTTCCTCCGGCAGGACCGACGGTCCGGCAGAAAAATTGAACGTTTCACTTCGGGTCACGGAAATCGCCTCCAGGGGTCAAAATTTATCGCATACAGCACATTCTGCATGGATTGAGAAAAGTCTAACACGTTCCGCAAAGCGCGTCAAACCAAATCCCCCACAAGCATTTGCCCGGAAACGGCAGAGATTTTGACATTTTTCACAAGTCCGCGCAGATCGTCCCCCGCAGCGCGCACCAGACAATAGTTGTCCGAGTGTCCGACCCAGCTGCCGTCATGCTCCGTCTCGAACAAAACGGGCAGCGTCTGGCCGACCTGCTGCACCAGATAGCGCTGCTTGCAGGCATCGGCCACGCGCTGCGCCTCATGCGCGCGCGCCGATTTGACCGCGTGGCTGAGCTGCTCCGGCATGGCGTCCGCCTTCGTGCCGGGGCGGCGGGAGTACGGGAAAACATGCACGGCCGCAAAGCCGACCTGCTCCAAAAACGCCACTGCGGCCGCCTGATCTGCCTCCGTCTCGCCGGGGAAGCCCGTGATCATGTCCGCCGTGAGCGCACAGCCCGGGAAATACCGCCGCAGCCGCTCGACGCAGGCGAGAAACTCTGCAGTATTATATTTGCGGTTCATGCGCGCGAGCGTGCGGTCGCATCCGCTTTGCAGCGAGAGATGGAAATGCCGGCAGACCTGCCCGGTCGCGGCGGCGCGGCGGCAGAAGTCCTCCGTGATGACCGTCGGCTCGATCGAGCCGAGG